>SXGT01229507.1_pt1 | contig 75509 bp, 72 predicted proteins | sample 3176221 | NCBI WGS metagenome assembly SXGT01 (sample SAMN11356862, study PRJNA531348) | freshwater metagenome | isolation source: freshwater sample F1-120 | place: China: Fuxian Lake, Yuxi | collected 2017-12-25
ATCCTCGCGGTTCGGATCGCCCCACTCGTCGTACTCGGAAGTTGTCAGCGGAATGCTGTCGTCGAGCATCGTGGTGACCACATCGACAAATGGAACACCCGCGAGAATCCCGTGGAAGAGTTCTGGCCGCATATTCATGATCGCGCCCATCAGCAGGCCGCCTGCGCTGCCGCCCGTCGCGTAGAGTCGATCGGGCGACGTGTACTTCTCGCGCACAAGATAATCCGCGCAATCAATGAAGTCGGTAAAGGTGTTCTTCTTGTTTTTCTGACGGCCGTCTTCGTACCACGCGCGGCCCAGTTCCTCGCCGCCGCGGACGTGCGCGATAGCGACGGCAAATCCGCGATCGAGCAGGCTCAGGCGCACAGAGCTGAATGCCGGGCTGCTGCTGATGCCATACGATCCGTAACCCTGCATCAGCAATGGGCCGTCGCCGTCTTTCTTGAAGTCCTTGCGATAGACAATGGAAATCGGCACGCGCACGCCGTCATGGGCCGGCGCCCAGAGCCGCTCGGTAATGTAGTTCTCCGGACTATACCCGCCAAGTACTTCGTCGCGCTTGATCAAAATGCGCGTGCGCGCTTTCATGTCGTAGTCATAGACCGAGTTCGGCGTCGTCAGTGAGGTGTAGCTGTAGCGCAACGTGGCGGTGTCGCCTTCGGGGTTCATGCCCAGGCCCGCGTCATAGGCAGTCTCGCCAAAATCGACCTCGTGCGGCGCGGATCTGTCCGAAGGAATCACGCGGAGCCGCGCAAGGCCTTCGCGACGCTCGCTGAGCACAAGGTAGTCTTTGAAAAGTTCAAAGGACTCCAGCAGTGTGTCGGGCCGATGCGGCACGATTTCCTGCCACGACTCCGGCGCAGTAGCCGCAGGCTGCGCCCGCATCAGCCGGAAATTCTTCGCGTCCCGGTTCGTCCGGATGTAGAAATAATCGCCGTAGTGATCAATGTCGTATTCCTGCCCGCGCGTGCGTTCTGCGAACACGATGGGGGATGCAGCCGGTTCGTCTGCCGGCAGATACCGGCATTCATCCGACAGCGTCTGATGGGAAGAAATCACGATGTATCGGCGGGACTTGGTCTTGAATACGCCGCAACTGAACGTCTCGTCTTTCTCTTCATACACGAGCACGTCCTCGCTCACGGGCGTGCCGAGCGTATGGCGGAACACCTGGAAGGCGCGCAGGGTCTCCGGGTCCTGTTTCGTATAGAACAGCGTGCGGTTGTCGTTCGCCCAGACCACGCCCCCGGTGACGTTCTCGATTACATCGTCAAAATCCTTGCCCGTCGCAAGATCGCGAACGCGCAGCGTGAAGAACCGGCGGCCCGCGAAATCCACGCCATACACCGCCAGCCGCTGGTCCTCGCTCACGCGCACCCCCGACACCTGGCAGAATGCATGGCCCTCGGCCAGCGTGTTTACATCGAGCATGACTTCTTCGGGCGCATCGAGCGTCCCGCGTTTGCGGCAAAACAGCGGGTACTGCTTTCCCTCTGCAAAACGTGTGTAGAAGAAGAAGTCCTTGTATTTATAAGGCGCGGAGCTGTCATCCTGCTTGATGCGCCCCTTGATTTCCTCAAATAGCTTCTCTTGCAAAGCCTTCGTGTGCGCCATCGTCGCATCGAGATACGCGTTCTCGGCTTCCAGGTAGGCAATGACCTCCGGACTCTCGCGTTCGCGCAGCCAGTAGTAGTCGTCCACCCGCGTGTCGTTATGAACCGTGAGATTTTTGGGGATGCGTTTGGCGACGGGCGGTTGGGGCATGGGGGCTTCGTCTCCGCGACTGATTGATAGGTTCGTGAAGGCAACCGCGCAGAATATCGCAGCCATATATGCACAACCACGGCACGGATCGAACCGCCGCAGGATCGATCGAGCACTGGTCATCGTTTTTCCAGTCTCCGGACATGAACTCGTTTATTCAATTCTTTAACTAAAGTCGTGTTTTCCTCACCTGAAAGACGTCCGGGCATCACAAAGATTTCTGGAACACCGCTGGTCCCATGAAATAGATCGAGCTCCGTATTTGTGAACACATATGACTGCACGACAACTTCGCGGATATCTTCATAACGATAAATATGCGGGATCGGAGAAGCGATCACGCAGAATTCGTTATAGATTGTAAATCGGAGGATAAAACGAGGGTGACCAATATGCCGGGGTCGCTTATCATAGTTAGGGGTCTGGTTCAGTTCTTCCGGAAGCATTTTATAAGCACGGACTCGAACGCGGTATCGAAGCAGAAGAATGAGAGCGATCCCGGTTGCGAATAAAACGACCGGAGGGCCAGCGTAGAGTACAAAATATGCAGTTTTCATCGACATTCAGTGAATCCAACTAAACTAAAATACGAATAGAATGTGCAATCGCTTGCTCTATGTAGCATTTTTTCGAGTGCAGCAACACGTCTAGTCAAAATCTCTACCTGGCGCACGGCGCAGTTTTTTGGTTTGCCCGCGTACTTTCTTGCCTTCGATGCGCCGTTCCTTTGAGGCCTTGCTTGGTTTTGTTTTAGTGCGTTTCTTGGGCGGGCGCGCGGCGCTTTTGAGAAGTTTGATCAATCGTTCGCGCGCTTCCTCACGGTTCATCTTCTGGCTGCGGAACTCGTGGACCTCGATGATGATCTCGCCGTGCGGCGTGCAGCGCGCCCCGGCAATTTTGATCAAGCGGTCGCGCACCGGCGCTGTCAGCGAGGGGGAGTTCTTCGCATCAAAGCGCAGCCGCACCGCCGTCGCGGTCTTGTTGACGTGCTGTCCGCCTGGGCCCGAGCTGCGCAGAAATTCTTCGACGAGTTCATCTTCGGGTATGGAGAGTGTAGGTGTGATGGAGAGCATGGAGTCCTTTCGAAACTTTTAGGGCAGGCAGCAAAGCCCGCGTCGCCGGTTTTTGCCAGGGTGCTGATACAGAGAGCGTAAAGATTTTCCGGTGCGTTATCTAGTGGGGAATCTTTGCGGTGGCTTAATTCATCGATCCGTCGGCGGCGAAAAAGATTTCGGGCAGAATACCCACGCCACTAGCAACGGCTAGGCGGCGCCAGACAAGCGGCGTTCGAGCTTTTCCATGCGTTCAAGCAGGCGCCAGCTCGAATCGGCATTGCGCGGCTGCTTCCAGAGGTCGAGATCGAAGTAGCGCTGGCAGACTTTCTGCGCCGAGAGGTAGTCCTTGGACTTGATGAAGAATCCGGTGAGCCGCTCATAGGGCCAGGGGTCGCGCGCGCCGAGGGACACGGCCCGCATGAGCAGCTGACGTTGCTCGTCTGGATCATGGCTCTTGGTCGCATCCACCATCGCCTGCGCCCACTTCTCGTCTTCGGGCGCCAGTGCAGGCGTGTCGTCCGCCGGGGCGCCCACGCTCGCCATCACGGATTCAATGACGCGCTTCTTCTCCTGATACCACTCCGGCATGTGCAGAATCAGCGGCGTCGGCATTCCGGCCGCCGGCCCTCCGCCGTTTCCGTTTTTCTGGCGCTTGCGTTCCTCGAAAACCTCGCGCATGTGAAACTTCGGCCCGCAGGTTTGCTCGAAAGTGAAGGCCAGCGCGTACAGACGGTCGTTCAGACGCGGGTCCGGCCCGGAAGCGCGGCGCTGCGGTTTTCCATCGTCCACTTTAGGTAGACGCTCGCTCTCCTTCAGCAGGAAATTACCCATGAGAGTGGCGACGGCTTGCGCGCACTCCATCGCGCGGTAGTTTGGAATCGTGTTTACGCCGATCGCGCCCAGCAGCGAGCGCAGGCGATACTCCTGCGCGCGGATCTCGAGCTGCTCCGCCCAGTTGCACACGTCAACGATACGACCCGCGGGCGGCTCGATGTTCTCCCGGTAATACGCAGAGCACAAGAACTTTGCATGCAGGTGCGCATGGTCCGTGAAGAAAATCGCGTTCGGCCCTGCCCAGTTGAACAGGTCGTTCATCACATCCAGCGGCGATGGTGCCGCAGCGACCATGTCGTTCTTGATACCCGTCCGTTCGACAGTCGCCTCAGGGATTGGGCCGTCCGGATTCACAAAGGACCAGTATTGGTCCTGCTCCGTACCGTTGAGCCCCACCTTGATGGCGCCGACTTCGATGATGTTATCCTTGCGCGAGGTCGGGCCCGTCAGCACGAGATGCAGTGCGATTAGCACCGGCGGGCGCATGGGCCGCGGAGTGTCAGACGCGCCATTGCGGCCGCCGCGGACGCCACCGATTTCGATGGTAATCGTCTTGCGACAACTCCGGCAGGTCCCGCGCGAGCCGACGAAGCGCTCGGGAACCTTCAAGACCGTTTTACAATGTGGGCACTGATATTCGACCATGACAAAAGATGGTAACCGGCAATTACTTGTACTCAGTTAGAGTATAACAAAAACACGAAGTCTACGAAAAGACCGCGCTATGTTAACTGTTTACTTAAGTCGAAATCCAGTCAGTTTAGCGCACTATTCTTCGTCTCGGAGTGGTCTTGGACATCGTTTCCACCATAAAATGTTCCTAAAAGGTACTATAGCCGTATGAAATCCAGTCGTTTCCGGCAACACTTCGTCGGTTTTTCGGATGGTCTTGTATGAGCGTATTCAAATCTATACTCGACAACTCGCGTCGCGTCGTGATTTTCACCGGCGCGGGGATCAGCACGGAGTCGGGCATTCCCGACTTCCGCAGTCCCGGTGGTATTTGGACGAAGAACCAGCCCATCGAGTTTGGAGACTTCCTGGCTTCCGAAGACATGCGTCGCGAAGCCTGGCGTCGCAAGATTGCGATCGACAAGGTCATGACTGCCGCCGCGCCGAATCGGGGGCATCGGGCCGTCGCCTCGCTGATTGAGCGTGGGAAGGCCGCCGCGGTCATTACGCAGAACATCGACAATCTGCACCAAGACTCCGGCGTGCCGGCGGAGCGCGTGATCGAGCTCCATGGGAACGGCACCTACGCCTCGTGTCTGTCCTGCGCCAAACGCTACGAACTCGCACCCATCTACGCCGCCTTCGAGCGCGACGAGTCGCTGCCGGTGTGCCGGGTCTGCGAGGGCATCGTGAAGACGGCCACCATCTCTTTCGGCCAAGCCATGCCGGAGGGCCCCATGCGCCGCGCCGAGGAGGAGACACTCGCCTGCGACCTCTTCATTGCGATCGGCTCCTCGCTCGTCGTCTATCCCGCCGCAGGATTCCCGGCCATGGCCAAGCGCAACGGCGCAAAGCTCGTCATCCTCAACCGCGAACCCACGCCGCTCGACCCGCTCGCCGATCTCGCGTTGCGCGCCGAGATAGGACGCGCGCTGGGCGAAGCGGTGGGAATCGAATAATCGAGATTGAAAGTGCGCCATCACCGCGCGTATCGTTCGAATCCAAGTGGATGGATATCCGATGCGAATGGTTTCTTCGGTACGGCCCTATAATCTTCCGCCGCTTCGCGGCCTGAACCGCCGCGATTTCCTGAAAGTTTCTGGAGCAGCACTCGCCGCTGGCGTCGTATTACCGCGCTGCGCGACGACGCCCGCGCCGGTCTCGCATCCCACCGCCGACGCAAACGAGCGCGACCTAATCCTCTACGCACTCGATCAAGTGATGGCCGCCGGCGCGGACTACGCAGACGTGCGGATTTCGCGGCACTGGTCGCAGGGCGTCGGCGTGCGCGAAGAAAAACTGATTGAGGCGAGCCGTTCGGAGTCCTACGGTATCGGTGTGCGCGCGCTGGTCGGCGGCTCCTGGGGTTTCTCCGCGACGCGCAAGATGGATCGCGAGAACATCGCCGCGATCGCGAAAGAGGCCGCCGAGATCGCCGCGGCGAACAACCGTGTCGTTCCCGGCAAGGTCGATCTCGCGCCGGTGAAGGCCTATCCGCACGCGCAGTGGTCGACGCCCTTCGAAATCGATCCCGAATCCATTCCGATCGAGCAGAAAGCCGAACTCCTCTTCGCCGCAAGCCGCGCAGCGCTCAAAGTAAACGGCGTGAAATTTGTCAGCGGCCGCATCGGCTCCGCGAAAGAACGCCGCCTGACCGCGACCTCCGACGGTTCACTCATCGACCAGACCTATGTGCGCATCAGCCCGAACCTGGATATCACCGCGATCTCCGCCGATGGCCGCGACTTCCAGTCGCGCGGTTCCGTGGTCGAGCCCTCCGCGATGGGTTGGGAGTACGTGCTCGCCTGTGACCTGCCGGGCAACGCCGCGCGCTGGGCCGAAGAAGCCGTGATGAAGCTCGGCGCGAAGCCGGTCGATCCGGGCCTCTGGGATCTCATCGTGCATCCCTCAAACCTCTGGCTGACGATTCACGAGAACATCGGCCATCCGACTGAACTCGATCGCGCGCTGGGCTACGAAGCGAATTACGCCGGCACGAGTTTCGTCTCGCCGCCGGAATCGATGATCGGCAAGCTGCGCTACGGCCCGGACTTTATGCAGATCGTGGGCGACCGCACACAGGCGGGCGGCTGCGCGACGACCGGCTGGGACGACGAAGGCGTGCCCGCGGACGAGTGGCACTTGATCAAGGACGGCATCGTCGTCGATTACCAGACCACGCGCGAGCAGGCAGCGTGGATCGCGGGGCTGACCGGCATTCACCGCAGCCACGGCTGCGCCTATGGCATGGATTGGAAGAGCATGCCATTCCAGCGCATGCCGAATGTGAGCCTGATGCCGAATCCGAAAAATTTGAGCGAGGACGAGGTCATCGCGGCCTGCGACCGCGGCGTATATGTCGAGGGCCGCGGCTCCTATTCGATCGATCAGCAACGCTACAACTTCCAGTTCGGTGGACAGGTCTTCTGGGAAATCCGCAACGGCAAAAAAGTACGCCCGCTGCGCGACGTCGCGTACTTCGGGCGAACGCCCGAATTTTGGAACTCGCTCGCGCTCCTCGGCGGCGAGCAGACCTATTTCCTTGGCGCATCTTCGAGCGATGCGAAGGGCCAGCCGGTGCAGCTCAACGCGGTGTCGCACGGCTGCCCGATCGCACTGTTCCGCAACGTCAACATCCTGAATACGGCGTGAGGTGATCGCATGGACGTGGCCATGGTCGATATGCACACGCCGGGTGATGATGGTTTCTGGGCGCGTGTCCGGCGATTTTTGAAAAGGTTTGTTATCGATATGAATCCAAATCCCACAGAAGCTTGGATGAGAAGACCAAACCTTGATTTCATTCTCGATCTGGACCAGAGCACGCTCAATGGAATTGGATTTGGCGAACCGCTCTCCGCACTGTCGTTCCTGGGACCGGCTGACGAATTTATGCCGATGGTCGCGATCTGCGTCGCTGAAAACGGAAGAAAGCTCGGCAAGGCGGAAAAGAGTTACAACGCCAGCTATCGCGCCGACGGCATTGGAATTAGCACGGACAAGCAATTCATTCTGGATTCGTTCAGTATCAGTTTGCAGCCGGAGGGCGATACACCCGCCGTTAAGGCATATACAGGCAAGTTCGTTTTTAACGGGCAGACTATGGATACAGCGGCAATCGACACCGTTGATTCGCTGCTGCGCGTTTTCGGGTCGCCCGCCAGAGACGAAGAGGATCCCACAGGGCGGCATCCGTATCGCCGCCATTTGATTTACAACCGCCCTGGTGTGATGTGGATGATTTTCGTCGACCAGACCACGCGTACGCAATCGCTATTCGTGTCGGAAACGAAATCAAGCAATTCGAAAGTATCGGACGCTGACTAATTTATGCCCGCTGATCGAAAAGGACTCTCCCGCGACGTCGCACAGGCGCTATGCAATCGCGTGCTCGCATTGTCGAAAGCCGACGAAGCGCGCGTGAACCTGTCGAGCGGCTGGCGCGGTTACACGCGTGTCGCCACGAACCGCATCACCAGCGCCGGCGGGTCGGAGAACATCAGCATCAACATTACGAGCGTCTTCGGCAAACGCCAGGCCAGCGTGTCCACAACCGAGATCGACGACGTCTCGATCGAAGCCGCCGTACGTGAGTCGGAGCGCCTCGCGCAGCTCGCGCCGGAGAGCCCCGAGCGCATGCCGGAGCTCGGACCGCAGCAGTATGGAGAAGTGAACGCCTACTACGACTCCACCGGCGCGATGACCACGCAGGCCCGCGCCGAGGCCGCCGCCGCAGGCATCAAGAACGCGCAGGACGCCGGTCTCTTCGTCGCCGCGGGTTATATGGACGCTATCGCAGGCGCGGATGCTATCGCCAACTCGGCGGGACTCTTTGCGTATCACCCGCAGACCTCCGTAGCCTCGACGCTGACGGTGCGTGCGCCTGATAGCCTCTCCTCCGGTTGGGCGGGTGACGAAGCGAACGACTGGACGCAGATCGAGAGCGAGCGCATCGCGCGCATTGCGTCGGAAAAAGCCTCCGCCTGGCGCGGCGCAACGGAACTCGAACCGGGAAAGTACACCTGCATTCTCGAGCCGACCGCCGTCGGCATGCTGATGCTGCGCCTGGCTTTTGATTTGAATGCGCGTCCCGCAGACGAAGGCCGCTCGTATTTCGGCAAACCCGGCGGCGGCAATCGCATCGGCGAATCCGTCTTCGATTCGCGCGTGACGCTCCTGAGCGATCCGGCTCGCCCTGACGCGGAGACCGCGCCCTTCACCGACGAAGGCCAGCCCGTCGCGCGCACGGTCTGGGTCGACAAAGGCGTGCTGACCGATCTTGCATACTCCCGCTACTGGGCGGACAAGCAGGGGCGCACGGCCTTGCCCGGCCCGTCGAACCTGATTCTCGAAGGAGGCAGCGATTCGCTTGAGAACATGATCGCGTCTACCGAACGCGGCGTGCTGATCACGCGCTTCTGGTACATCCGCGGCCTGAACCCGCGCACGATCGCCTACACCGGCCTCACGCGCGACGGCACCTTCCTCATCGAGAACGGAAAAATCGCGCGGCCTGTAAAAAATTTCCGCTTCAACCAGTCCATCGCCGAGATGCTGAAGAACGTCGAGATGATCGGCTCCGCCACGCGCGTGGCCGCCGGCGAGGACAGCTCGGCCGGCATGCCCATTGTGGTGCCGGCGCTGAAAGTCCGCGATTTCGGCCTCGCCAGCGTCAGCGACGCGATCTGACGGCTCATCCGAATTTTCTCGATCGCTGCCTGTATCCATCTCTAGCCATTTTGATCTAGACTCACCCTGTAACACGGGAGGGCGCTACGCATGATCGTCGTGAATACGGAAACCATCCCCGGAATGCGCATCGTCGCGCTCAAGGGCATGGTGCAGGGGAACACGATCCGCGCAAAACATATCGGTCGCGACATGATGGCTTGGATGAAGAACATCGTCGGCGGGGAGCTCAAGGGCTATACCGAGCTGCTCACCGAATCGCGCAAGCAGGCGATGGAGCGCATGCTCGCGCAGGCCGAGGCGCTCGGCGCGAACGCCGTGGTGAATGTGCGTTTCAGCACGAGCGCGGTTACACAGGGCGCCGCGGAATTGTACGCGTACGGCACCGCGGTCGTTGTGGAGGAGTCGCGGTGATCGAGCTACTGGTGTGGTTCGCCGGGCCGGTCTCGCTGGTCGTGCTCGCGTTGATCACCGGTTCCATCATTGAGCACCGGCACATCGCATCGTTGCTGGAGCGCGAAGGAAGACTACATATCGGCGTGACGAACCTTGAGCCGGGCGACCTGGGTGATGTCGAAGTGTGCGCGATAGTGGGCGGGCAGGCGGTGATCGCGGCGGATCGCTTTAAAGTGCTGATCGGGAATCTCGTCAGTATCTTCGGCGGAGAATTGAAGACACTGACCTCGGTGATGGCACGGGCGCGGCGCGAGGCGATTCTTCGCATGCTTGAGCAGGCCGAAGACATGGGCGCGGATCAGGTGTGGAACGTACGCCTCGATACATCAAACATCGGATCGAGGGAAGAGCAGGGAGGCGGAAGCATCTTGGCGAAAGTTCGCAATGGCGTAATGGCGGAGATTCACGCCTACGGTACGGCGGTCCGCTTGCGAAAAGACCACTAGCCTTGGTCGGTGGGCCGTCGCTAGAGGAACTGCGCGATGCGGCAGCGCGGATCGCGCCCTATGCGCGGCGCACGCCAGTTTTGTCCAGCCGCATGCTCGACGAGATGACGGGCGCTGAACTCTTCTTCAAATGCGAAAACTTTCAGCGTGTGGGTGCCTTCAAATTTCGCGGCGCCTGCAATGCGGTCTTTTCGCTGAGCGATGCCGAAGCGGCACAGGGTGTCGCCGCGCATTCCTCCGGAAATCATGCACAAGCCGTGGCGCTCGCCGCGCAGCTGCGCGGTATTCCCGCGCACATCGTGATGCCGCGAAATGTGCTGGCCGTGAAACAGTCGGCCGTCGCGGACTATGGCGGCCGGATTACACTGTGCGATCCGACAATGGCCGCGCGCGAGGAGACCACCGCGCGCATTATTGCTGAGACCGGCGCCTCGCTCGTGCACCCATTTGACGACTACCGGGTGATCGCCGGTCAGGGCACCGCGGCGCTGGAGCTCTGCGAAGAAATCCGCGGCCTCGATGCCGTCATCGCTCCGGTCGGCGGTGGCGGACTCCTGAGCGGCACTGCCATCGCTGTAGCGGCATTGTTGCCGGGCGTGGCCGTTTACGGTGCGGAACCATCCGCTGTTGATGATGCCCAGCGCTCGCTTCGTGCGGGGCGAATTGTTCCGAACGAAAATCCAAAGTCGATAGCCGATGGTCTGCTGACCACGCTTGGTAACCGAAATTTCGAGATTATAAAACGCCTTGTGCGCGATATCGTCACGGTATCGGAAGAAGAAATCATCGCCGCCACGCGCCTTGTGTGGGAGCGCATGAAAATCGTGATCGAACCTTCGGCCGCGGTACCGGTCGCGGCTTTGTTAAACCATCGTTTGGAGATCGCCGGAAAACGCGTCGGCGTCATCCTTTCCGGCGGAAACGTCGACCTCTCGCGCTTGCCGTGGTAACTACCTTCCTGACCGCGTCCCGGAACGCCGTGATATGTGATCGTGGCGTCCGGGACAGCGGGAAGTTATGACACTTCGACTAGGGAGTCACCTCAACGAGAACGACGGCCTCACCTGTCCTGGGATTCAGCTCCTTGACCAGCCCGACGCCCGGAGCATAAAACTTATGTTCGAGCGAGCCGGGGGAGATGGGCGTGAAGTCAGCTGTCCGCACGCAGTTGCTGAAGGTCCCCGCAGGCACAATCACCGTCCCGCCGATTTTGAGGACTTTTGCCGCGTCCTCGGCATTGCCCAGCGCGAACTCCTGCCGGTACGTCACGCCAACCACCGGCGGTGCTGGCATGACGATTCCGGGCTTGGCGCCGTCCTCGCCGGCGATCCACGCTCCTGCCGTGTTGATGACTAGCCCGTCTTCGATCTCGACGGTGTTCTCGCCAAAATACCAGACGTTTCCCGCGGAGTCGGCGGCAAAATAATCGAGAGTGTCTTCAATCATCTCCCCATCAAGGTAGACCGTATCGCGCACGACCGTACATTCCACGCCGAGGATCTCCCGAGTGTCGCCGGTGACGGTGACGACAATTGTTTCGAGGCCCTCATCGGTCCCGCCTTCGTAGGTCCGAATCGTTCCTGGTACAAGCGGGAAGTACGGATTCGGCGCGCCATTCTCAAAATTCGTCGGATCGATCTTCGGATCGTAGACCTGATCCCCCAGCGCGCTGCACAGCTTGAGGCGTGCGTCCTCCTGGTCTTCGCACTCGTCCAGCGCCTCTTTATAAGCATCCTGCGCGTCGGCGATGGCATGCCTGCGTTCGGCGCGATTGGCGATGTTTGCCGCCTGCCCGATCGCGATCCAATAGTCGCTTAACGCCTCTGCTTCGCACGACTTCAGCATGACTGTCGCCGTTGCCTTGCAGCCGGTCTGTGCGCTGGCCTGCGTTGTGCAGGCGCACGCGGCGACAACGGCTGCGAGCACTGTTATCGCCTTGCCAGTGGACGTCCAATTCATGGCGTATCGCATATTCCACTCCTCTCGTCGGAATTCCCTTACAGCGGGAATTCGGTTTGTACTGAGCGTGGACACTACGCGTGTGAGGATGATCGGAAGATGACGGAGTGGATTATTTTGCGTGGCACCAAGGAAAGGCAGAAGCACAACGCCTTCGTCAGATCAATCGATAAGGCGATGTGGATGAGTGAGTTAGAGCGGGTGTAGTAACAGAATGCGAAATTCGCCAGGAGCAGGCATCTCACATTCCACGCGCACGCCAAGCACCCGCGAGAGCGCCGCCACCAGCGAGAGGCCGAGACCGAGATGGCTGTCTGTCCCGTTGCCCGCTCCGTCCTTGCGCCAGAAGGTGTCAAATACTTTCGATAAGTCGCTAGGGACCAGCCGGTCGGTTGTGTTCGAGAACGCGAGGGCAATTGCACCGTTATGCTGCGTGCATTCGACTGCGATCCGTCCGCCGTTCGGAGTGTATTCCACCGCGTTCGAAAAGAGATTGGAGAGGATCGTTCCGAAGATGAGGGGATCGGTATTCACCGCAGATGAACTATCCATCGTGAACTGCACGCGCAAGTCTTTGGCGGCCGCAATACTCGCGTAAGGTTTCCATGCGTTCTTCACTAGCGTCGAGACCCCAGTGTGCTGCACGTCCTTGGCGATCTGGCCTGAGGAGCAACGCGACAGTTCTAGCAGCGCGGACACGAGGCGTTCCATCCGCACACCGATCTCGGCCACGTCACGGTAGCTGCGTCGGTCCGCATCCGAGAGTCCCTCGCGTCGCACGCTCACTTCAGCTAGCGCACGCAATTCTGCGAGTGGCGTACGCAGCTCGTGCGCCACGTCGGAGTTGAACCGGCGCTCGCGATCAAAGGCCGCTTCGAGCCTGCCGAGCATTTCGTTTAGTCGCGTGCAGACAGGGACGAGTTCAGCGGGCTTCGCGCTGGAGTCGATTCGATGCGAGAGATCGTCATCACCAATCACCCGAATTTCGTTGCCGATGTCCACCAGAGGACGCAATCCGCGTTGCACCACTAGCCAGATGAGGGCAGCGGCCGCCACGAGTGTGAGCGCCCCGGAAATCAATAGAGAGAATCGCAGCACGGCGAGCGTCTCGTGCAGGCCTTCGGTGGAGCGGGCAAACGCGAGAAAGAAGGTCGTGTCGGGCCGGTCCGGAATGCTGTCTGCCTCCACCGGGGGAACAAAGGCTACATAGGCCACACGGCCCTCTCTCTCGCCGGGCAATACCAAGTCACGGATCGCGGCCCGCTTCGCGGCGTCGAAGGGGAGGTCTTCACCATCGAGCGACGGCGAACGCGCATAAACAAGGCCGCTCTCGTCCCAGACTTGGTAGTAGTCGGCGCTGTCCGACTCCTGAAACTCGGGCAATTCGAGTTCTGCAAACTCGAAACGGACCAGGTTTTCAGGATCATCGCCATCATCTTCGTAGACTTCCGTATCTTCGAGGTCGCCGTCCCACCATTCCGCCATGTGGCTCATCGACTGGACCCGCGTGTTCAGGCCGCGATCAAACTCGCGCGACAACGAGCGCGAGACGAGGAAGAAGATCAAGACGTAGGAAACAAGCACGGCGGGCAGGATGCCACCGATGAGCATAATGAGCAGCCGGGCGCGAATCGATCTCATGGAAGCGGTTCGCTGAGTATGTAGCCCATGCCGCGCCGGGTCTGAATGAGCGAGGGGGCGCCGGGCGCGTCGATTTTTTTGCGGAGTTGGCAGATGGCAGAATCTACAACATTACTCATCGGCTCCACACGATCGTCGTAAATGTGGCGCTCGATGTCCGCGCGCGGAACGACCTTGCCTCGCTGCATGACGAGATACTCGAGAAGCGCGTACTCGCGCGGTTGCAGAATGACCTCCGTGCCGCCGTGCCGGACCGTCCGCGCAGCCGTATCGATTTCGAGTTCGCCCACATGCAGGGCTGGCCCCTTCACGCCGTAGGTGCGGCGCGTGAGCGACTGGATACGCGCCACGAGTTCCTCGAGCGCAAACGGTTTCACCAGATAATCGTCGGCGCCTTTGGAGAGCCCGGCGATGCGATCGGGCACCGTGTCGCGCGCGGTAAGCATGAGTATGTGTGTGCGGCTTCCGGCCGCGCGGAGTTTTTCGAGGATTTTGAGACCATCGAGTTTGGGTAGGACGATATCGAGCACGATCGCGTCGTAGGCATTCGACTCGGCCGCCCAGAGTCCTTCTTCACCGTCACCAGCGACATCCACGGCGAAGCCGGCTTGGCGCAGGCCTTCCGCCACGTACGCTTGCAGACGCGAGGAGTCTTCCACCAGAAGGACCCGCATGGCAGACTCCTCGCGTCTAAGACATTGTTGCTAAGCAGGAGGCGAATCCGGGTCTAGGCTTCGTCATCCTCATCTTCGCCCTCATCATCGGCGTCGTCTTCTTCGGGGTTGTTCTTCGTGGTACCGTCGGCTTGAATAATGATCTCGACTTTCTTGCCGTCCACGCGCAGGTCGAGTTCGTAGTAGCCGAGATTGGTCGATTCGGCCTCCTTAACTTTCGCGCCAGGATACTTGACTTCCAGCGACTTGGCGACGGCCTCGGGCAAGTCCTTCGCCTTGATCTTCGTCTTGACGACAACCAGCGCACCATTCGCATCGACGGTGATGTCCGCGTTGCTCGCGCCGCTGCGGTATTCCGCCTCATACACGACACGTCCGTCTTCGTTTTCCTGTTCGATTTCGCTCGGAATTTCACCCGGGCGCTGGGCCTCGAGCGTGGCGCGCACCCCCGCGGGCAGCCCGGCCCAGTCGTCCGCGGCGACTGTCTGTGAGACCCAGATTCCACCTGCTGTCAGTCCAATCGCCCCAGCGCCTGCTATTGCCATCGCCTGTACCGTCTTCGTGATCTTCATGTCCAGTCTCCGGTTTGCTGGCCCCCATAATATGCCAGTCGTGCGTATCTTAGAAAGACCATCCTTACCTGAAGATTACGATACTCGGGCATGAGCGTATAAGCCGGAAATGCCTGGAATCAGGCTTGCTTTAGCAGTCGAAGGCTACGGCAGCGCTAGAGCAATAATCTCCGCTGGATCTTTTCCTCCACCGCCCATGAATCCGCCGCCGCCGACTGCTACTGCAATGTATTGCTTGCCATTGCGCTCGTAGGTCATCGGATTACCATAGGGATCCGCGGGCAGTGGAATCGTGCCCAGCATCTTCCCGGTTTTCTTGTCGAACACACTGATGTGCGGCGTCTTGTCGGACTCGCTGCCCAAGTACGCCGCTTGTCGCGTAACGAAGAACAGTGTTTTCGTCAGCAAGGGTCCTCCGCCGCCCAGACCGCTGCTGATCTGGCCAAGATTTTTCAGGCCAAGGTCCTTCAGGAGCGGATGATTGATCGGCCCATCGCCGTTCGGCGTCGACCAGAGATGCTCGCCGGTATTCAGGTCGATAGCGGTCACGCGCGAGTACGGTGGCTTGTTCAGCGGCAGCCCTTGGAGTTCCGGCGCAACGGGCCCGCCTCCGGTCATGAAATTGCTCACGAAGTTCAGGTTCGAACGATTCGGGTCAGGCTTCACAGCTTTCCAGTGGCCCAGCGTATTGCCCGACGGAATGTAGAGAATGCCCGTCTCCGGATCGTGCGCCGCACCGGGCCAATTTGCGCCGCCGCCTGCACTCGGCAGACCAAGCGTTCCCTGGAACTCGTTCGGCGGAGTGAAGAGTGGGCCGGTCTGGTATCCGTCGATGGCTTTCTTCGCCGCCGCGCGTAGCGCAGGCGTGAAATCGATTAGGTCGTCTTCAGTGAATCCCTGCTCGTCGAAGGCCGCCGGTTTTGTAGGGTGCGGCTGTGTCGCGGCGCTTCGCTCACCGGGCACGCTGCTCTGCGGCACGGCGCGTTCCTCGATCGGCCAGAGCGGCTCGCCGGTCACGCGGTTGAACACGTAACAGAATCCCTGCTTGCTCACCTGTGCAACGGCCTTGATCTTCTTGCCCTTCACGGTCACATCGACAAGGTTCGGTGCAGTGGGGAAGTCGTAGTCCCACAGACCGTGGTGCACGGCCTGGAAATGCCACACGCGCTTGCCGGTTTCTGCGTCGAGGCAAACGAGGCTCTCGCCAAAAAGGTTGTCGCCGAGGCGGTGCCCGCCGTACATGTCGTTCGTCGGCGTCGATACGGGCAGATACACGTATCCCAGTTCCTCGTCGACCGACATCATGCTCCATACGTTCGTGTTGCCGGAGTATTTCCACGAGCCGTCTTCCCAAGTCTCGTTTCCGAATTCGCCTTCCTGCGGAATCGTGTGGAAGATCCACTTCATCGTGCCGGTGCGCACGTCAAAACCGCGCACGTGGCCCGGCGGCATCTCTTTCATCGTCGGGCCGTCAAAGACAATCGAGCCGACGATGATCGTGTTATTGCAAATCGCGACGGGGGAGGTGTGCGTCATGTTGCGCGGATTGATCTCGCGGCCGAGCGAGGTTTCGAGATTGATCGGCGTACCGTCGTTGAAATCCTTGCAGGGCTGTCCTGTTTTTGCATCGAGTGCCCACAGTTTGCGGTCCTGCGAGGCGACGAGGATGCGCTCTTGAGTGCCGTCTGTCCAGTACGAGATGCCCCGGTGCTGAAAGCCGACGTTCGCCGGTCGGCCGGCCTTGTACGCCTGCGGGTCGAATTCCCAGAGCAGCTCGCCCGTACCGGGATCGAGTGCGACGATTTGGTTCACCGAGGTCGGCAGATACATCACGCCCTTGACTACGAGCGGTGTCGGCTTGAACTGACTCGGCAGCACCGCGCGGTTTTCTTTCGAGATTTTCTCTTCGATCGATCGCCACCGCCACGCGATCTGCAATTTGGAGAAGTTACTCGCGTTGATCTGGTCCAGCGGAGAGTATTTCGAGCTGGAGAGATCGTGCCCGTAATAGACCCAGTCGCCGGGCTCGCCTTTCACGTCCGCGAACGTGGACGCGCAAACCAGAAGTGAAACCGATAGTGCCGCGATCCGTTGCAACATGAGAATTGCCTCCGTCTGATCATTGTACGGGCCGTTGTACTTTCTTGAAGGTGAATCCCGCCTGGACCGGTGCGCCATCCGCCACAGTCACTTCCTGTTCCAGTTCGCCGAGCCGTTCGTGCCAGGCCTTGAGCGTATACGTTCCCGCTGGAACATTCTTGATGGTAAAGCAGCCATCGAGGCCGGTCACGCCAAAGAAGGGATGGTCCATCACAAAGCAATGCGCCTTCATCCATGCGTGCACGTCGCATTTAATCTTCATCGGCATCTCGACCTTGTCGAACACCCGCGTGCGCGGCGGAAGGCCCGGCTGCTGTCCGAAATTGAAGATGCGGTTGAACTTCGGAAAGCCGCGGACATTATGCGTGGTTTTGTCGCTATTGACGATCTGAAGCGTCTGGCCCACGCGGATGCCAAAGACAGACTGGAGATACTTGCAGCCGAGTTGTTCGAGCGTAACTGCTCCGTTGGGGACCGGATACTCTCCCTTCGGTGGATTGGCGATCCATACAAAAATCCACGCGAACTCGCCGCCCGCGCCAATCGTCGCTTCGTCGGTGAAGAGCGGCGCATCCTTGTGCATCGTCACGCAATAGGGATCGGCTTTGGTATCGATCGGCACCAGTTTCGGCGGAGTCCCTTCGAATTTGACGAGACCCGTGACTTCACCGGCGAAGCATTTTTGCGCGGCTGCCAACTCAATCGCCGCAACAAGTGCGATCGCGATGAAGAGTATTGCGTTCCTGCGCGCCCGCACGTCGCATCGGTCGGAAAAACTACGAAGTCTCACTGGCATAAACTCCAGGAATTTTTGAGACGATACCGTACTCAAGACAGGGCAGCGTGCAGCAGCGTGCGACAGAAAATCAAACGCGAAGCCAGAACCAGCCGAATCGCCGATTACATTTACAAGGGTGAGAATGATTACGATAGCGCGATTGGATCCGGATACTAAGGACGGCCGGACCCGGATGGCCCACAAGCCCATCCCTTATAAACGGCACGGCCACGGTGCCGGAAACAGTGCGACAGAGGTCGAGTAATGACGCCCATCGTATTTGCGCTGCCAGGAAACGAAGCCATGACGGCGTCACTCGCCGTACACATGGGCGCGGAGCGCGGCATAGCGGAAATTCGACGTTTCCCCGACGGCGAGTCTTATGTCCGGCTCGACACGCCCGTCGCCGGGCACGAAGTAGCGCTCGTGTGCACGCTCGATCATCCGGACGACAAACTGCTTCCGTTGCTGTTTCTCGCGCGCCTCGCAAAAGAACTCGGTGCCGCGCGTGTCGGTCTCGTCGCGCCTTATCTTGCGTACATGCGCCAGGATCGCCGATTCAAACCAGGCGAAGCCGTCACCTCAGCCTACTTCGCGGAAATGCTCTCGCGTTCGGTCGACTGGATGGTGACCATCGACCCGCACCTGCACCGGCGCTCGTCGCTCAAAGAAATTTACCCAATCCCCGCCCGCGCACTCGGCGCGGCGCCGCTCGTGTCCGCATGGATTCGCGATCGCGTGAAGATGCCGCTGCTCGTCGGCCCGGACGAAGAAAGCGCCCAGTGGGTCGCCGCCGTTGCCGTCGCCGCGGGCGCGCCGTACCTCGTGTTGCAAAAGGAACGGCACGGCGATCGCGATGTGCGCGTGAGCGTGCCCGAAGTCGATCGCTGGCGCGGGCACACGCCTGTGCTGGTCGACGACATCATCTCCACCGGCCGCACGATGATCGAAACCGCGCACCATCTGCACGCCGCGGGAATGACCGCGCCCGTCAGCGTCGGCATCCATGGCGTCTTCGCGGCGAACGCGCTCGCCGAGATGCGCACCGCCGGCATCGTGGAAATCGTCACCTGCAACACCATTCCGCACGAGACAAATCGCATCGACGTTGCGCCGCTCCTGGCGCCGACGATCCGCGACATCGTCGCGTAATACTTAGAACCTGTAATAAATGTTTAGAACCCGCAACAAAATATTTAGAACTCTAAAAAGCCCCAAAGGGGCGTCCTAGAGTAGCCCAGGGCAGAGCGAAGCGGCGCCCTGGGTTAGTGTTCCCCTAAAAATGGAGCCCTGAAGGGGCGTCAAAAGTTTAGTTAGATGCTCTTAGATCAGATCGTACAAATTTCGCGCGAACAAAATGAACCCCATCGCAGCAACCGCACCAAGCGTGATGCGTTGAAACAAGAGCTGATTCATCCGTGTCGCAAGATGCAGCCCCGCCTGTGTACCGAGAAATACCGCCGGGATAAGCCCAAGCGCGTACAACGCGCCTTCGCGCGTAAGCAGTCCGGCGATCGCAAAACCCGCCAGCGCTATCGTGCCGTGCAGCGTGAAGTAGCCGAGTGAATTCGCGCGAAACTCGTCGCGCGACACGCCAAGGTTTGAAAGAAACAGAACAATGGGTGGACCACTAATCGAAATGCTGCCACCCAGAAATCCGCTCGCGAAGCCGACGGGCAACAGCGCACGCTGCGGCTTCGCCAGTTGCCATCGCCAGCCCGACAGCATCAGCACGGCCAGCCCCACCATCAGCGCGCCAACACCCGTCTTGAACACCGGACCGTCAAGCGATTTGAGCAGGTAGATGCCTAGCGGCAGGCCGCCAAGCGATCCAAGCGCAAGCGGCAGGACGATGCGCGGCTGCATGTGCCGCCGTAACGACCACGCCGCCGTGCCCGTGTTCAATAAACTCGCAATGGCCATCGCCGGCACGGCCACTGCCGCCGGCATCATCAGCAGCATCGGCGGCGCAACCACCATCGCGAGCCCGAAGCCCATGCAGCCTTGAATGATACCGCCGAAGAAGAACAACAGAAACGTGAACGCGTAGAGCATCGATGAGATCCGGTCGCCGAAGAAGCGCCTATGGTGCACGCGGAGCCCGGGCAATTCCAAAAGACATCGGATTCACCCGCGTTTTCCCCGTAACCGCTTGACTTGCTCTCGTACTTCCGGCGGAATCGATTCCCAGTTGTCGTGAATCTCGTTTTTGCCATCCAGGACCCGTCGCTCGACACGCTCACCCGTCGCCTCGATGCTCCCGTCCGGATGCTGCGTTACGTTTCCGCCGCGCAGGAGATCGGCCATGCGTTCGCGCAATTCCGGCGGAACCTCGTCCAGGCTGCGAAATGTGTGCGTCTCGACGGACTCGTGTGGAGTGCTCGTGATCGCTTGCGAATGCTGCCGCCGCACTCGGCTTCCGAGCCACCCGTGAATCAACTGCGCCTGCACCGTCTTCGGCGGGTCGGCGGGAAGCCCGGTCAGCGCGCGCAATGCCTTGACGAAATCGCGTACCGGCTCCGGCGCACGGCCGATGCCTGTCGGTTGTTCCTTCTGTCGATGAATCAAAAACTGCGGCCCAACTGCTTCCGCCGTAAGTGCGGCATCTGCAACGATCGGCATGGATGCAGGGCCCAGTGGAGCCAATTGAATGAACCAGTCCCATGAATGTTTCGTGACCCGGCCATAGCGTCGAAACCAATAACGTTCCATCGCCCAGGTGTCGATGCGGGAAAACTCGGCAGGCGCCCAACGTCGCCGCCTCGGTACAAAACGCCATTGGAATATACAAATCGCTCCGTTCGCATCCTTCTCGATGCTTACACGTTCCCAGAGGCACGACACAATCGGAAGTATGCTGAGCACAATCAACGCTGCACACATGCCGTACACTGTTTGCGTAACCATACCCGCGACCCGGTTTCGATTCTCGATGGCCTGAACCAGTGCCGCTTCGTGTTCGGCACGCCTTGCATTCGCGGTGGCGGCAAGTTTTTCATATTCCTCATTGTTCATTTCCCGGCGAATGTGTTCGAGGAGTTCTTGCTCGCCCTTGGCAATTTCTGCGCGCTCAGTCTCGGAGATCGGGCTTCGCGGATCGGGCGCCTGGCGGAATCCAGCACTGCCAAACCAAATGATCCCAGCCAGCACAAAAAAGGAAAACGTGATCGGCAAGCGCAAGATCGCTGTGCGCAGCGACGGGCGGTACACGATTCGATGCGGATCAGCTGAGTGCAGGCGCCGGGTGTGAAGATTATATAGAGGCGCAGTTTTCACAGGAGACGCCCTCCGCGAAGCAGCGCATTATTCTAGCGCGGAATCTGCCAGAGTTCAGTCTGCACTCAACGAGATCGCGGCTGGATCTAGTCAGTACTGGTTCAGGTACCGACGCGGATCATCCGGCTGCTCTTCCGGTTCTTCCCAGTAGGTCGCAGTGCCCGGTTCCATTTTTCGCTTCAGAGCGTCAATTCCCATCAGCGTGCGCACCAGGCGCGTCGGCGTGATTAGCAGGAAATATACAATCGACAGAAACAGGCGCGTCATGACCCAGTTCACTCCGATCGCGAACTTGATCCACGCCCAGAAGACCGGTTGCAGTGCCCTCGGTGCGACGAGTCCCACAACAGAAAACACCGCGCCGATACCAAGCAGGAGATACGATGGCGCGCCCCATTCACCCGCGCTCCACCGGTGAATGCCCCAGCGCACCAGCGTGAGCAAGCCAAAGGCCACACCCATCACCACGCCGAATTTGCGCTGCTCGTTTTTGTCTTTAATGTCGATGTCGATCATGATGTCCACCGGCCCGTCAATCGAGCTCGTACTGCTCCATCCAGTTTTTGTCCGGCTCAACCCAGCCTTTCTGCTTCGATTTTTCGAGCACGAAGGATCCAAGCACGAGCACGTCCATGTTCGTTCGCATGAAGCATGTGTACGCCTCCTGGGGCGTGCACACAATCGGTTCGCCGCGCACGTTGAAGGAAGTGTTAATCACCACGGGACAGCCGGTCTTCTCGTAAAACTTCTCAATCAGTCCGTGGTACCGCGGATTGTCTTCTTTCTCAACCGTCTGGATCCGTGCTGAATTGTCCACATGTGTGATCGCCGGTAGGTCCGAGCGGATCACCTTGAGCTGGTCGAAGCCCTGCGCCTGCTTTTCTTCGGCGGTCAGCGCGCGCAGGCGATCTTCCCGCACCGGCGCGACGACGAGCATGTAAGGACTGTCATGGTCCAGTTCAAAAGCTTCGCTCGCTCGCTCGCGCAGCACCGAGGGTGCAAAGGGGCGGAACGATTCACGAAACTTAATCTTCAAATTGAGCACGCTCTGCATTTGTCGCGAACGCGGATCGCCTAGGATACTGCGCGCGCCCAGGGCCCGCGGGCCAAATTCCATACGGCCTTGAAACCAGCCCACCACATTCTCATTCGCGAGCACGCCCGCAACGCGATCGAGCAGTTCAGGTTCCTTTGGCAAAAACTCGTAGGTCGCGCCTTCGGCGTCGAGGAATTTTTTAATCTCCGCATCCGCGAAGGCCGGTCCAAGGTAGGTCGCCTTCTGTCGGCGCTTGTCCGCCGTGCGCGCATTGCCGAGCACCTGGTGCCACGCGAAGAGCGCACAGCCCAGCGCATTGCCCGCGTCGCCCGCCGCCGGTTGAATCCACACGTCCTTGAACGGTCCCTCGCGCAGAATCCGCCAGTTCGCTACGCAGTTCAGCGCGACGCCGCCCGCCAGGCAAAGGTAGTCGAGCTTGGTCACCGCATGGACATGGTGCGCCATCTTCAGCATGACTTCTTCGGTCACGTCCTGGATCGATCGCGCGATGTCCATCTCGCGCTGGGTGAATTTGGTCTCGGCCTTGCGCGGGGGTCCGCCGAAAAGCGCGTCGAACTTCGCATTCGTCATCCGCTGGCCGCCGGCATACGAAAAATAATCCATGTTCAGGCGGTAAGACCCGTCGTCGCGGATGTCGATCAGTTCTTTGCGAATCAGATCGGCGTACTTCGGCTGGCCATACGGCGCCAGTCCCATCAGCTTGTATTCGCCGCTGTTTACCTTGAATCCGGTGAAATATGTGAACGCGGAATACATCAGGCCGAGCGAGTGGGGGAAGTTGATCTCTTTGAGAATCTTGACCTTGTTCCCTTCGCCGACGCCGAACGCGGTCGTCGCCCATTCGCCGACGCCGTCCACGGTGATGAACGCAGCCTTCTCGTAAGGGCTTGGGAAGAACGCCGAGGCCGCGTGCGACTGGTGATGGCTGCAGAAAAGGACCTGGCCGTCGTATTCCAACTCCTTGCGCACGGTCCTCCGCATGAAGATTTTTTCTTTCAACCAGCCCGGCATCTGGTCGTAAAAGGAGAGCACGCCCATCGGCGCGACCGAAAGATAGGTCATCAGCAGCCGTTCAAACTTCACGAAGGGCTTGTCGTAAAAAGCGATGTAGTCGACGTCGTTGATGCCGACGCCCGCCTCGCGCAGGCAATAGGCGACCGCGTGCTTGGGGAAACGCAGGTCATGCTTCTTGCGCGAGAATCGCTCTTCCTGCGCAGCGGCCACGATCTCGCCGTCGCGGATGAGCGCGGCGGCGCTGTCGTGGTAAAAAGCCGAAATACCCAGAATGATCATCGTGCGCCGCTGTTTCTCTCTATCCGGACGAATTTAAGTGTACTCGTTCAAAATCTCGGCAAGCATATAGGATTTTGATGGGCGACTTCAGGTGTTATGGACTTGCAGAGGCGCGGCCTTCCAGACGCAGGCGCGGCGCAGCGAGGTAAAACGTGATATCGGCGGATGACTTGTTGGCGATTTGTAGCCGGGCCGCCTCAAAATCAGCGGTGAATGTCTGGTTCAAGGATACCTTCTGCGGCACTGGCGGGAGATACGTCACGATGGCGGTCGCGGCGGAAAAGGTGCCTTGGCCGTGGCGCGCCAGCAGGACGTGAAGAGCGGATCCCTCCGTATACTGATCGGCCCAGAGCCAGACTTCAGCTGAGTACGTGTCCCCCGGAGAAACCAGTGCGCCGCCGGCGCAATAGATTTCTTCGCCCGGATGAAGCGTGACGCGAAATGCCGATTTGGTCAGTGTGGCGAGTTGTGGCGGAATCGTTGCGCGGTCAATGCGTCCGGCTTTATTGCGCAGGCCGCGCCATGCGTCTTCGCGCGGATCTTCCGTGGCGAGCAGGTTCTCGTACTTGAACGCAAACAGCGACGGCGAGTCGTCCGGAAACGGCGACTGCATCAGCCGCGCATTCAGGTAACTTGTGAACACGGCCAGCCCATCATGATTCAGATGGTTCGGGTCCATGAATTTTTCGAGGGGAACACCAAGCGCACGCTCCGCGTCCCACACCGGCAACGGCAGGTCTGGGAATCGCGTGCGCGCTTCATTGAGCAGCTCAATCAATTCCGTGTCCCAGGCAGCGCTCCGGGTCCCGGAGAATGCCGGCGTCGTCGGCGTGCGCACCAGCGCAACATTCAGATCATGCGCCGCGCAGTACGTCAGAATGTCGAAGAAAGCCGTTTTCCCTTTTCGATAAGTGGCCGCGTCCTGCAGCGAGTGAAGGTAGCTCGTCATTTTCCCTTGCCCCTGCACCGGCGCGAGAACGTAGCCGCGCTTTACAGTGAAAACATTCTCTTCCGCGGGCAGCGATTTGGGAGCGTTGGAATCTGTCGCCGCTTCGGCTTTGGAAAGAATGGGCCAATGCACTAGGTCCTGCAGCGCAGGCCGTTCGCCGTAGAATATGTTTCGGAGCGACGCGCTGTTGCGCACGGCGAAGCGCACGCGATCGCGCCAACGCGCGGGCACCTCGTACCACGGAATGCCTAGCGCGGCCAGATCGCGAAAGTCGGATTTCCGATCTTCAATGTCCCGCACGCGCAAGGAGATATTGTCGAACCCGAGCAGGACCGTGCGCAGCTTCGGCATTCGCGGGGCCATCTCGTGCAGCAGTGCATTGTGCGCGCGGATGCCCGTGCCTCCCTGTGCAAAACTCAGCGCGGGGAACACGATCGCACGCTCGTCGACTCCCGCGATCTGTGAGTTTCCGAGAATCATCACTTCGGCATCTGCGAGGTGTGTGAGATCTTTGACGCGATGCTCGCTGCGCGGCGTGTACGGAATTTTCAATGACGCGGTAGCAATAATCGTTACCGCGCCAATCAACAACAGCGCATGCCACGCATGCGCGCGCAGTGGCAGTTTCGCGGCGGCACGCAGCGAATCAAAATTGAAAATAGATGAATTGTTCGCCATCGGTCTTTCCGCAGAAGATAATGTAAGACAACAGCACGGCATAGGTCGCCAGCTTGGCAACCGCCGGGAGGCGCCGGACAAGTGCTGTGTCGCCGTCGCGCTCTTCTATAAACTCCATCAGCCACAACGGCGCCAGCGCCACCAGCATGGCAGGCAGCCATTCCGGCGGGACCGGCCCGGCGCTGAACAAGTTCTTCATAAGGATCGGGAAATCGCTCATCCCATTGATTCGGAAAAACACCCACCCCAGGCATGTGAACTGAAACATGATCAGCGCGAAGGGCAACTTTGTGAGGAGTGATCGGTCCTTGGGCTGTTGGCGGCCCGTGATAAGGCGATGGCCGATGAGCAGCAGTCCCTGGTACGCGCCCCACGCGACGAAATTCCACGCCGCGCCGTGCCAAAGCCCTCCAAGAAGCATCGTCAGGAACAGGTTTCGATACGTATTAAACGTACCCTTCTTGTTTCCGCCCAGCGGAATATAAAGGTAGTCCCGCAGCCACGACGAAAGGCTGATATGCCAGCGCCGCCAGAATTCCTGCGGATTCTCACTTAGATAAGGGATGCGGAAATTCTGCATGAGCTCGAAGCCCATGAGCTTCGCGCAGCCGCGCGCAATGTCGGAGTATCCCGAGAAGTCTCCATAAATCTGAAACGCAAACGCATAGATGCCTAACAGGACTGCAAACCCGTGATACTCAGCCGGATTGTTGAAGACGGTGTTTGCAATCACGGCGAGATTGTCCGCGATGACGACTTTCTTGAAGAAGCCCCGCAGTATCAGCCAAGCCCCTTCGCGCACACCGGTATATGTAATCGTGCGCGGATTTTGCACCTGCGGAACAAGGTTCGTGGCGCGCTCGATGGGCCCCGCGACAAGCTGCGGGAAGAAGCTGATGTACAGCGCGAAATCGAGGAAGTTTCGCGTGGGTTTGAGTTCGTCGCGATACACGTCGATCGTGTAGCTCATCGCCTGGAAGGTGTAAAACGAAATGCCGACCGGCAGCACAATATGAAGGGTGACCGGATCGGCGTGCAGGCCGATCCGGTTGAGTGCGGTCACGGCGCTGTCGGCAAAGAAATTGAAGTATTTGAAGAAGCCGAGAAACCCGAGGTTCATGCATACGCTGGCCGTGATCAGCGTCTTGCGAGAGGCGGCGGTCTTGCATTGGGGAATGCCGAGCGCGACGAAATAGTCGAAGATCGTTGAGAATAGGACCAGTGACAGAAAGCGCCAGTCCCACCAGCCGTAGAACAAGTAGCTGGCTACAAGCAACATGAGATTTTGCGGGCGATGCGAGAGAACCGCATACAGCGAATAGACCACGGCCAGGAAGATCAGAAATTCGATCGAGTTGAAGACCATCGCGTGAAATCCTGATTCCGCCGGGCCGACAGTGTGCGTCGGCGCCACCTAGGATTGCAAAAGCGATTGCGGCCGTGGGCTTTCGCGCAATTGGGCTGATCCTGACCGCATATTGGACGCGGCGCCACCCCGAGGCGTAGTGTTCTGGCGTTTTAGCTGTGAACGCTAGCGATCCGGTGTAACGCTGGAACTGGAGTCGACACGCACGCATGCATCCCCGCACGGCCGGTCTGATGAAGCGCATCCGCAGGGCGTTTCGTCTCAGGAAAAAAATGGATCTGCTCAAGGGCGCCTACGCCGGCGAGACGGCCTACGTCCTCACGTGCGGACCGTCCATCAACGCCTTCTGGAATGACGGCGTGCGCGATTTTCTCAAGGACAAGCTCGTCATGGCTGTCAAGCAGACCTACGACCTCGGCCCGGAGGTCTGCGATTTCCATATTCTCAACAGTTGGAACTACACGCCCTATACCTACGCCGCGCCGCGTCCGCTCGTCATCGCCGAGCGCGGGCCGAAGGATCCCGCCACGCCGGGGATGAACGCAGACCTGATGTTCCGCGTGCCGAACCCCAGCAACTTCGAGGAACGTCTCGCCACGACCTGGCATTACGACGAGTGGCTCTTCGAGCGCACCTTCGATCGGCCCTGGGGGCCGGGGGTCATGTATGAGTTGTGCTTCCCGCTCCTGGTTCACATGGGCGTCAAGGAGATCGTCACGCTCGGCTGGGACCTCGGCGAGAAGAACGTCGTGACCATGGAACACTTTTTTCGCGAGGAACCCGCCGGCAGCGCGAAGTCGGACGGCATCGTGAACAAACCGCGCATTCGTCCGTATGAAGTCGGCGACATCGCCAAGAGCACCAAGGCGCTGTACTACTGGCTGCGGACCAAAGGCATCTATCTCTATCTGATTTCAGATCGAAGTCTCGTGGATGACGTAGTTCCGCGTGTGGCGTCTCTCGAAACCCCGCGCCGCCGTTGGGAGTACGAGACCGAGGTCATCGGCAATGGCGGCTTCGCGCAGTGGTACGGCGATGAACCCAAAATGTGGACACCCGAACCTTCGGCCGCTGCCGTGCGCCCCACGCACGAGACGCCCGGTGGAACCACAGGCATCGAACTGTTGCCGCCGGGCGGCTCCGATCCCAATCAGGTTACGCAGCAGATCCAGCTCGAACCGTTTTTCGCGGGCGCGCACATCACCGCGCGGATGGACGCCTGTGCATTCGGTCCCGGCAAATGTTCTCTGGTCGTCTCCGTCGTCGTGAAAAAGACCGAAGAGACGATTCTCTTCTCGAAGGATCACCCCGGTGACGGCGTATGGAGCCGCGTGACCCTCGACGCGCAAATCCCGCCGGGTATCAACCCGCACCTGCTCAAGGTTTCCGTTCAGTTGCGCCCCGGCGCGTCCCGGCCGGCCTCGGCAACTCAGGTCGAAGCGATCCTGCGGAAGTAGCGTCCCCGTTTACTTCGCGCCGATGCCTTCGCGCAACACCCGCTCCAGTTCTCGGTATACACGCTGTGCGGAAAATCGTTCGCGCGCATAACGGTGCGTTTCTTGTTCTTTTTGGGCGCGGAGAGTCGGGTCGCGCAGCAGATCGACGATGGGCCCCGCCATGTCCTCGATTCCAGAAATATGGAACGGCGCACCCGGTTCATCTTCCAGCCCCGTGACGCCTGACAGCGTCGTCACAAGACATTTTCCAAAGGCAAGCGCTTCGACCGACTTGATCTTCATTCCAGATCCATAGGGCACCGGATTGATCACGACCGCGGCCTGCCGATAGTAGGGTTCCAGCGTCGGCACGCGGCCAAGTTTCGTGACGCCCTGCGGCACGGTCTCAAGCCCGTCGCACACCGTCCCGCAAATCACCAATTCCGCCTCAGGCACCGCCGCACGAATCTGCGGCCACGCGGTCTCCATAAATCGCCGGATGCCTTGGACGTTTGGATCGTATTGGCTCCCGACGAAGAGCACGGTTTTCGAGTCTGCGGGCGACGGCAGGGGAGTCCGTGTGTCCTCCGCGTGTTCCGCCAGGATGACTCGCTTCTCAGGACACATTTCCCGCAATTGCTTCTCTTCGTGTCGCTGTATCGCGATCAGTACGTCCGCGCGCGACAACTCGTGCATTTCTTCCTCGCGCGTGCAGGCATGCCAGGGCAAATCGCTGCCGGCCTCCTGCGCGCGCGCGCGGCGCAGGTGCTGGATATCGATGGTATCGATGATCTTCAGCGTATCGGCTGGCGCCGATTCCAGTGCCATGGCCGTCCATGCATAGATCCCAATCACCGCGCGCGGGTGGAGCCGTTCAAGCAGCGGCTTCGCTGCGTCGCACAGTGACGGATTGATTTTCCGAATCACAAACGATGAAGGGGCGCCCTTCACCAGCTCCGCCCGGCGCTGCGCATCGCGGAGCCGAATCCGCTTATCCAGCGCGCCAATCACGCGGCGGCTCATTCCTGACGGCAGTAGTTCCTTGCCCCAATGCCGTAGCATTGCCATCGTCCCGCCGCACACGTGTACAGCATCGACATACCTGCGCAATTCGCGGGAGGCGCTCCGCCCGTAGTATGGCGTTAGCAATTCGATGCGAAACCCCGACTCGCGAAGGAAACCAATCATCCGAAACAAGCGTGCTGCGCCGCCTGCCGACACCGGTACAAGCGGGTCTCCAGTGATCACCAAAATTGTTTCCCGCGCGCCGCCCGAAGGCATCCGTACACTCCTCAACCGCGCCATTCGTCGCGGGAAGTTCAAAGGAAATCCGAATATATCAAGAATGTCCGAGCGAAACCTGCACCTATTTTTGTTTCGGCGCTGGCTCCTCCTCGATCACCTCCGGCTCGACGAACCACTCGGGGTCGCGAATGCGCCCGGCAGGGTGCTCGCCGGAGAGCACCTGCTGAAATACATCCCGCCGATCCGCGCCGCGCAGGATGAACCACCGATGCCGTGCCGCATTCAGCACCGGATACGTGAGCGTGATGCGTTCCGTTTTCAGTTGCGGGACCGTATTTCGCACGACTGAACGACGCGTTTCCGTGAGCGCTGCGGTGTCCGGAAATAGCGAGGCCGTATGTCCATCGGCCCCGAGACCAAGCAATACAAGGTCGAATATGGGTACTCCAGTGGAGTCCCGCGAAAGCTCCGCGTGGAGTAAGTCCTCATACTCCTCCGCCGCGCCGGGTGTCTCGGCGCGCATGCGGTGAGCGCGGACTTCGGGCACGCAATCGAGGATCAACTCCTGCACCTGCCGCCAGTTCGAATCAACGTGATCGGGTGGAACGCAACGTTCGTCGACTTGAAACAAAACAACGCGGTCCCAAGGGACGTCGTTCCGGCATTGGGTCGCAATCAGGTGAAAAAAATCGCGGGGAGTCCGGCCGCCGGAAAGAGCAATGTGTTTCGGCCCCGGCGTGCGAGCGACTTCCAGAAATCGGCGGCGCAGTGGGCGCGTGTAGTGCCCGGCGACATGAATGCGCACGCTCACGCGGGGGCGCCCTGCGATCCCCGAAGCATCGCTTCAGCGAGAAACAAATCTTCTTCGGTTTTGATGATGTGCCCCTCGGGCCGCGCGACAGGGAAGAAGCCGACCTTGCCGGCATAGGTCGCCGTCTTGCCAGCCTCGAAGGCGGCCTTGTAGGTCGATGCGCGCCACCCCGTAATGCTCCACGTGATGCGCTGGATCGGCTTCAGTTCCTGCGAATTCGTCTTGGCTTCAAAACTAAAGTTGATCGGTTTGTCCTGGTACGCGCACTCGATTTGCTCGTTCACGCAACTCAAAAACACATCGCTGCCGCTCTGCTCCATGGCACGCACAAACTCCGCCACGCGCGCCGGACCCAGCAACGGCGCGATCGAGTGCACCTGGAACAGTCGATCGCAAGGATGTTTCGTAAGAAATTCATAGACAAACTGCTCGCTCGTCGCCGTGTTGTTCGCCAGTTCCGCCGGCCGCTTGTGGAATTTCACACCCTCCGCCCGCGCGATCTCGCCAAAGGCGTCGTCCTCGGAGTTCACCCACACATCGTCGAATACGCCGGACTCTTTAGCCTTGCGGATCGCGCGCGTAATCAGCGGCACCCCGCCCAGTTCGCGCAGGTTCTTTTGCTTTAGCCGCTGGCTGCCCATTCGGGCCGGAATCATCGCGAGGTTCATTGCGCAAAATCCTTCGGGGAGGGTCGCGCTCCCGCGCGACCGCAGCGTTTTCTCAATCCATACGTCCAATAGGTCCTATTCGACCTATACGGAGTCCAATCTAATTTTCACCACCGCCTTGCGAATCTCGCGCGGTGCACCGCCGACGATTTGTTGCGCAAGGTGCGCGTCTTCCGGGAACAGCACGCAAAACATCCCCGGAACCATATCCGCGCGCACAGTCGGCGGACCGGGCCGGTGCCACAACTCGAAGTCGCGGCCTGGATCATAATCCTGTTTCTGCGCAAGCGTCCCCCGCGGAAACCACTCGATGCCCTCTGCGCCGTCGAGCGTCGTTTGCACGTCGATATACAGCCGGTGCGATTCGAGCAAGCCTTCCTCCGGCGTCCGTGTCTTGTAGGCCATCACGCGGCCAAACACAGTATCGCCGTCGAGTTTCGTATCGCCTTCGGGTGAATCGGCGCGCAGCGACAAGAGGAAATCGCGCGCGAGGTCCCACGAGCGGCCGCGAAGAAACCGGTCCCAATTCTCAAAGCGATCGACGATCATGCGAGCCCCAAATCGCGCAGGAGGTTTTCGACCGCCGTAGTCTCCATGCTCAAGCGGCACTGCCGGGTGTACGTCGCGACATGCGGCGTGAGCAACACTTGCGGGTATTGTGTCAATCGGCCGGTGTACGGTTCTTTCCAGAACGCATCGAACCAGGCCCCCGCGACCTTCCCCGAATCCAGCGCCGCGATCAGCGCCTCTTCATCGACCAACTCGCCGCGCGCAGAATTAAGCAGCAGGACGCCGGTCTTCATAAGTGAAAATTCCGCCGCGCCAAGGAGCGCACCCTTTCCGCCGGCATGCAGCGAGATCAGATCCGCTGATGCCAGCGCACTGGAAAGTTGAGAGTGGTTTGTCGTGCCTTGCGGCAACTCGTCGCCATCAATAAACGGATCATACACCGCAATGCGCGCGCCAAACGCCGAAGCCAACTGTGCAACTTTCCGGCCAATGCGTCCATACCCGATCACCAGCAGGGTCGCGCCGTCGAGGCCCTGGCCCATAATCTTTTTCCATTCGCCCCGGTGCAGTGCCGTGTCCGTCGGGACGAGCCGCCGGCACAGCGCGAGCATTGCGGTCATCGTCAATTCCGCGACCGCCTGCGTCGGGCCTTCCGGCGTACTGGAAACCTTCACGCCATGCTTCGCAGCCGCGTCGAAATCGACGTTATCCACGCCAATGCCAACCCGCGCGATGGCCTTGAGCTTCGGCGCCGCCGATGCGATCACTTTCGCATTCAACGGTTCCAGTCCCGCAATCAAGCCGTCAATATCCTTGAGGTGCGCGATGATTTCCGGCTCCGTCAGCCGCCGCGAAAAAGGATTCCCCACGATCTCGCACCCGGCGGCCTTCAATCGGCGCAACGGCGTGTCGTCTTCTTCCGCAAAGGAGGAGGGACCAATGGCAATCCGCGGCGACATCGTCCGGTTCACTCGCGCTGCGCCGGACGCGATTCGTATACGCGGTTGCCGGTCGCCATAAAGGCTTCGTCATTCTCGTAAATCGCATACACGAGCTTCATCACTTTGTGCGCATCGTCCGAAGTGCCGCAGGCGATGGGCGTGCCGTCGAGGCAACTCTCGACGAAATCCTTGATTTCCAATTCCCACGAAGGATCCGTGTCGAAGTAAATCACTTCCTCCGTCGGCTTGCCGGTATTGAACCCTTCGTCGAAACGCCGCCGCGCAACGGTGATCGTCTCGTCACCGTAGCTGCGCGTGGAGGAGAGGATGCCATTCACAGAGAGGTATCCATCCGACAGATACAATTCCAGCCCAAACCGGTGCTTCCAGTGCGTGCTCGAACTGTGCACCATCGCGATCCGGCCTTGCGTATCGCGGAGTAATGCGAAGGCATTGTCCTCAACGTCGATCGGCCAGTACGACGTCGACACCATGCTCTTAATCTCGACGAAGTCGCCGCAGAAAAACCGGAACAGGTCAAGCATGTGGATGCCCTGATCCAGCAGAATGCCGCCGCCCGCCATCTCTTTGCGGCTGCGCCAGACGTGCTCAAAACCGTGCCCGCCCGCCTTGCCATACACGCCGCGTACCCACAGCAGATGGCCCAGCCGCCCGCTGTCGATGATGCGTTTGGCCTCCATAATCCCCGCGTGATACCGGTGATTGAAGCCAAACTTCAGCTTAAGTGCAGGCCGCTCGCGTTCCGCACGGATGATCGTCTCGATGTCGTCCACGGTGCGGCCAGGAGGCTTCTCGCTGAAGACGTGCTTGCCCGCCTTCAGCGCTTCGACGATTACCACCGGCGTCACCGCATTCGGCGTCGCGACAAACACGGCATCCACATCGGACGCCACGACATCCCGCCAGTCGCTCGTGCAGCGCACGTCGGGATAGTTCGCAAATAAATCAGGATTCGGATCGGCCCCGTGGGTCACCGTCGTCGCCGGGTGCTTGAGCAGTTCGCGGTAGCGAATGCCGCCCATCTTGCCCAGGCCGACGATGCCGCATTTGAGGGTCCGGCTCATGCGAGCTCCGGTGGTTTAGTGCGCGAGGTATCGCCCGCGATGCATCGAAATGTACGACTGAACAATGTGCATGATCACACTGAACATGTCCTCGACAGGCCCATACTCGTCCTTGGTCGAGGGGATCACGATAGGCAGATGAGCCAGTTTGGCGAGTTTGCCGCCGTCGAAGCCCGAGCATCCGATGGTGTACGCCTTGTTCGCATTTGCATATTCAACACCGTTGATGATGTTGGGGCTGTTCCCGCTGACGGAGAGCGCGAGGACGACGTCTCCTTGACGCATATTCGCCGCGAGTTGAATGGAAAAAATCTTGTCGAAGGAAGCATCGTTGCCGAGGGCAGTGATCGAGAATGCGTTGTCGCACAAGGACATTACTCGGAAGCCAGGCTTGCCGGGAACAACCGTGTTCGCGCTGAGATCGTTTACCCAGTGCCCCGCCACGGCGCCGCTGCCCCCGTTGCCGAGAATGAAGAGGGTTTTGTTTGCTTCGGCACACCCACTAATCTGGCCGATCATCTTGGCGACGAGAGAAGCGTCGAGTGCACCCACCATCTGGGCGAAATGCTCGGTATAGCTTCGCGCGTAGTCTGCTGCTGTACGCGACGAATCATACATTTGCGCGATCTTGTTCGCGCGTTTGGGAGGGGCTTCGCTGCTGCTCATAATGGGACTCCTTCGCGCCGCGCTGCCGCGACGCGCACATGTGAACTAAGCCGGTGCTTCTGTAAAAACTCCTGAAAATCGGCGTGCGCCAGATCGTCGCGCTCGTCGAGAAGATACTGGATGAACCGCGGCAGTTGGATGCTCGCGTCGTTCTTCGCCGCGTGGTACACCAGCTCGACATCGAGCTGCCCCGGCGTGCTCAGTTCTACCGTGTGCAACCCCGCGCGCGCGATTAACCGTTTCATGCCCTCGATCGAAAGCAGGTTCAAATGTTCCGGCACGAAGAGATACGGCGTCTTGTCCCACAGCGTCTGCAAGTCAAAGCCGCTGATCGTCCGCGTCGTCATGAAGTACAACCCGCCCACCGCCAGCATGTCGCACGCCGTCTTCACCAAATCGAGAGGCGAAAACTGGCTCTCAAGTTGCTGGAACGCAGTGACCGCGCCCGCGTCGCGAATCGGCTCGTGAATCACCGTCACGCCGCGCGCCTTGCACTCGGCCTCCAGGCCCGGCAGCGGATTGAGGCTATATAATTTGTCGAAGAGCCCCAACCGCCGCACCTCATCAAAAATCGCCGGAGAGTTCGTGCCGATGTCGACGTAACTCCGCGCCCCGGCATTTCCGTGCTCGTCGTAAAGCCGGCCCATCCAGTTGGCATGCGAACGCAGCAGATGCAGCCGCCGCGCTTCGGCGGTTTCCTTCGCATAATGCTCCACGCGGTACGCGCTCGCGTTGGAGTTTCGATAATAATCCGCCAGCGCCGCCTTCGTCGGCCGCGGGGACACATACAGGCTGCCGCACTCCGCCGCCTGCATGTAGCGGAACCCGTCTTTCTCAAAGGCAAAGCGGCTCGCGCCCTCGCCCGTGGACGGCGGCTCCACCTCCACCAGCTTCGCGCGATCGCCGAAAAAATGCTTCGCGTCCTGCACCGAAAGCCGCTTGAATTCAGACAGCAGCGTCGGCGGACGAATGTCCGCCTCGTGCAATTCCTGGGTGACGACAACGTGTTTCATGTGGCCGCCGATTATAGCGGGAATAGGAGGGGGTCACAAGGAATCGCCGCCATCCAGCATCCTCACTTTGTCATTCTGAGCGAAAGCGAAGAATCTCTCCGTCCACACAAAGAACCGTCAGTTTGCGGGTGCTCGGCCCAGCCGCGAATGAGCGTAGGCTCCAAGAGCATCGCCCTCAGCCGCCGCACGCTGGTAAAAATCGAGCGCGGCATCGCGATTGTTTCCAAGTTCCTCTGAAACACCTCGAAGAAAGAGCGCGAAGGGAGGAGCTTCTTTGAAATCCACAACCCGTTTTAGCGGATCTGTGAACCCGATATTGCCGAGTATTTCGGCGTACAGCGAAACCATTACAAAAAATGCGTCATCTGAATTTGCGTAGAGCGGAGGTGTCGTATTCCACTCGGTACTCCGAAGAGCCTCTGTGGCGCGCTGAATGAAATCGGGGGTGCTTCCTGGCCATGAAACGATAAAGCGCTTGCACTCCTCGTACTCGATCCGCATCTGCTCAAATTCACCCTTCGCCGCCGCAATGTGCGCCAACCCATAGTGCGCTTCGCACGACTCACCCACGGCGGACAGCACCTCTCGGTAAGTCTCCGCAGCATCCTTTAACGATCCGCTCGCAATCTGCGCACGCGCCACCAGAAGCATCGCAATGGGCCGTTGCTCCGGCGTCACAACGGAGAGTCCTTCTCGCGCCGCTTGATACGCGCGGCCGGGATCCTTGAACTCAATCCATTGATTGACCAGCAACCCACGCACGCGCAGGTTGGCTGGATCGACGCACAAATAATCCCCAAGCTCAACTAGTTTGCCCGAGCCCACGCGCTCTTCCGCGCGCCAGACTTGGTATTCCTCATAGACGCGCAGCACCACGGCATAGCCGTAACGCGCATACAATCCCGTCGCGGTGGTAAAAACAGCGAACAGTATCGCGGCGAGCCCAAGCGCGCGCAGATGAATACGCGACGGCGGCACGGTATGAGTGGAGGCATCCATGGCGGTGCTCATTCTATCAGCCCCGTCCTTGGCACCGCCGCCTTTCGCGCGATCAGGGTGCCCAAAGCCCCTCGTCCTCGAAGGCATCCAGCACAATGCCGTGCCGGACTGCGAGGAAGGTGTCTGGAATAAAGGTGCTCATGCCCGGAATCGCCGCGGACAATTCTTGGCGAAGTTCGGTATACCGCGCATTCACGTGGGACACCGTCAACGCGCCCGCGCCGAACATATGCAAATTGGTCCGCGCTTCCCATCGCTGTGCGAACGCCGGGTTGGCCTTCAGCGCGCGGTAGATCCATGGAATCTCCGATTCCTCGCCGTTGAGCCCGTCCCCGCGCTTCTGCGGATACTCGTTGAAAGCGACCTTGGTCACGTAGTCCGGCCGAAACGCGAACTCCGAGTCCCACACATAGAAGCGCCACTTCGCATCCGCCGATCGTTCGCGCGCCGCGATCCAGTTGACGTCCGGCCAGTCGGAGTTGTTCGTGAAAATTTGCAGAATCAAATAATCGATAAACGCATCAACGTCGATCATTGTCGCCATCTGGTTGTACGTCGCCGGATTCGATAGGTCCTCCGTCAGCGCGAAATTCAGCAGGGCGTTCCACGCGACGTCATCACCGTCGCGCACGTCCGACCCGTGCGTGATCACGTCCCAGTCGCCGCTCGCGGGGTAGTGCCCCTGAAAAAACTTCTCGTCGATCCGCTCGGCGGGATTGTAGAAACCCTTCAGCGCGCCGTTGATATAGACATGGGCAAACATGCCCAAACTGCCCACATAGCCCATGTCGCTGAACAATCGCCGCGCGAGTTCATCGTGAATAAAGGGATCGCAGGTGTCGTTGTGGCCGCCGCGCAGAATGATCTCGTCGTGCTTCGGCAAGATCGATTCCGTGATGAGCGGGTATTCTAGGTTCTTCGGGCCGTATTCGCCGCGAAAGATCACGCGAAACGAAAACTTCGCGTAGTTCAGATTGTCGCTCGTGCAGCCGGTCCAGTCCTCCGCGCGGAAGTACCGCGGCCTGTGCCAACTGCTCCCTTGCACCCGTATCCCGCACTCCGCTTGTACGCCCGAATTGTCCGCCGGATTAATCACCTCGAACGATATTGGCCGTTCAAGCGCATCCTGCTCCAGCGGATTGTTGTAGTCGGCCGGGACGTCCGGTTTCCAGACCGAATACCAATCGTCCTCAGGTTCGTAGTGCCCGCCCACGATCGCCATGACGCCGTTCGGTTCGTAGAACGACTCGCCTGCATCTCCCACGAGCGAAATCGCCGGCAGCGACTTCGCCGTCGCGCTCGCACCGATTAGATACGTGTGAGTCGCCTGCGGCGACGGCAGGAATCCCGGCCGGAACGCCGCGGCGCGGATCACCGTATTCTCCTCGATCGGAATCGCCCCGTTGTAAACCAACCCGGTGCTCGCCGTGACCGCCGACCCGTTCGTCGTGTACCGGATCTGCGTGCCGGCGGTCGGGTTGGAAATCGTCAGGCTGATCGCGTTGTCGTAAAACCCGCGCGGATGGCTGAACGTCAGCGCGCCCACACTGGGCAACGGCGCCGGGTCAGCCTCGCCCGGCGCTCCATTCAAATCGACACTCGCATGCCAATGACTCGCGCTGTCCCCAAAATAAAGAGGATTGCCGATGACGAGCGAATACCCCGAGCCGTCCGCGGACGTCGGCCAAGGAAGCGCATCGTCGTACGCGAACGAAAGAAACACGTTCCCGGACGGATCGGCTAGCGACAGGGTCTCGCCCTCGTTCGCCAGCGCCCCGCCGTACATCCCGCCGATGCTCACGCCGGGATAGATCTGCAGAAAGATCGTCACGTCCTGGTTGCGCACGAGCACGATGTAGGCGCCCGGAGCGAGGACCGTGTTCGCAGGAAACGTGAACGTGATCCCGGAAACGAATTGTGCACCCGATACATCCAGGGCCACCGATCCCGTGTTTTGCAATTCAAGAAATTCCGCGCCGCCGTCCGCGGGGTTGTACATGATCTCGGTGATCTTCAGCCGCTCGTACGGCGAACCGGATCCACCCGGCGCGGAGAGATTCCCGATGCGCGTAGGTCCACCGGCCGCGCGAAGCGTCACGGTCTGGGCAATGGTCAAGTGTTCATGAGAGGCGCCGGCGGCTAAATGAATCGTACCGGCGGGATCGATAAACCCCAAGGCCTCGGTCAACGTGTCAAACGGTTGAACAGCGGAACCTCGTTCAAGGCCCGGATAACCGAAGTCGACCCACGTCTCGGCAGTTTGCGCGGCGGATGAGCCTGCAAGGGCGCTGAGCAGAATCCCAAGCAGGAGTGCGCGAATGTGGATGGTAAAAATGGAACGAGCCTCGCTGGATGCAGTCCGTCCATATCATACTCCAGGAAAGGCGGACCACGGCGTTTTGTTCGGGAAATGAAACGGGAGCAGAGCAGAAGGATTAGGTGGTAGCCCGTAGGGGATTTGAACCCCTGTGACAAGACTGAGAATCTCGCATCCTAGACCCCTAGATGAACGGGCCACCGAAAATCGTCACGCGCCGAGGCGCGGTCTGTGTGATTGATGGCTGCCCGACTAGGGCTCGAACCTAGAGTCTCCTGCTCCAGAGGCAGGCGCCTTACCAATTTGGCCATCGGGCAACGCGCCGGAATCCTAGCGAAAAAATTGAGATTAAGTCAAGAAATCGGCGTTCTCTACGCCGATCTCACGACTCCCATACTTCCCATTCTTCCTATAAAAACATGTCGCCAGACGGCTACATCATATACACAAACGGCGAAACCACACCCGCGCTGCCCGCGAATACGATCAACGCGCCGAGCAACAACAGCGCAATAATGATCGGCGCCAACCAGAATTTCTTGCGGACGCGCAGAAAGTCCCAGATCTCGCCCAGAGCGCTTTTCTGTTCCAACTTCAGCGATTGGTTCGCGTCTTTTTCTGGGCTCATCGGACCACCTCTTGTAAGGGAAGACGCATTCTATCGCACCGCACAGCCGGTCGCCAACATGCGCACGGCCCGAGCGCCTGATATAGTCGTGAAGACAATCCCAGAGCCGGAGAACCGACCATGTCCGTCCGTATCCTTATCACTCTTGCCGTGACAATTGCTCTCACCGTTGGGCCTGCATCCTCCCAGATGAACGAGAACGATCCCATGGCCCTGTTCAACGTCGGCCGCGATCAAAAGGAAGCATTCAAGATCAACGATCACATCTACGAAGCCTTCGGTTTCGGTAATACCTTCCTCGTCACCACGCCCGAAGGCAACGTCATCATCGACACCTCCATCGCCTTCATGGCCCCGCGTCATAAACAAATCCTCAGCGCCGTCAGCACCGCACCCGTGAAGTACATCATCCTCACCCACGGCCACGGCGACCACACCGGCGGCGTGAAACTCTGGAAGGGGGAGGGCACCGAGGTCATCGCGCAGAAGGAATTTGTAGAGTTTCAGCATTACCAGACCCGGCTCCGCGGTCTGTTTGCCAAACGAAACGCCGCGCAATTTCCCCGCCTCGCTCAAGGCGCCGCTGGTCTCGCCGGAGCTGCCGCCGCCGATCCATCGCCGGGCAACTACGCCGCGGACATCCAAACGACGATCACCTTCGACGATACCTATTCCTTTGATCTCGGCGGATTGACCTTCCAAATTTTGCACACACCCGGCGAAACGCCCGACCATCTCACCGTTTGGATTCCGCAACTTAAAGCCGCGTTTTGTGGCGACAACTATTACACCTCATTCCCAAATCTCTACACGCTTCGCGGCACCGAGCCCCGCCCCGCGCTGAACTACGTCAATTCGCTGAACAAAGTGCTCGACCTCAAGCCGGAATTGCTCTTGCCAAGCCACGGTGAAGCGATTATCGGCAACGCCGAAATCACAAAGAAACTTACCCAGTATCGCGACGCAATTCTCTACGTGCACGACGCGACTGTCCGCGGGCTGAACGACGGCAAGGATGTGTTCACTTTGATGAATGAGATCAAACTGCCCACGGACTTGGACATCGGCGAAGGCTACGGGCGTATCGCGTGGTCCGTCCGCGGAATTTACGAGGGCTACATCGGCTGGTTCGACGGAAACCCGGCTACCATGTTTGAGACTCCGCCTACGGCTATCTATCCCGACCTCGTAGAAATGGCCGGCGGCCCCGAAGCCGTCGCCGCCAAGGCCGAGGAACTCCGTCAACAGGGCCGCTTCCAAGAGGCCCTCCACATGGCCGACGCCGCCCTCGCCGCCGACCCGGAAAATCTCACCGCCCTCAAGGTCCGCCTCGGCGCCTACGAATCCCTCCGTGCCAAATCGCGGAATTCCAACGAATCCGGCTGGCTCGAGCACGGCATCGGCACCACCAAAAAACAAATCGAAAAAGCCGAAGAATTCACCAGCCACCCAAAATAACTTTGGAGTGCGGGAGCTCGCTCCCGCTTTGTCTCACAGTACAGCGCTGCTAGATCCAATCCCGAAGGAGTCACAGAAAGTAGCCGGGAGTCCAAGCAACGCGTAAATATAGACGCGCCCCGCCGTTTTCGTGTTTAATGGAATGGGTGTCTGCCAAGGAGTAAGTATGTTTCGTGCAGTTCTAACCGGGTTGATTCTGAATATTGCCTGTGGCTTCGCCGCATCCGCTGCTGATCTTTCTCCGGTCACCATCGATCCCGCCGCACCGCCCGCGCGCAAAATCTCCGAATACAATCTCTTCAAGGATGCCGCGCACCAAATTCCAAACGACGGTGTCGTCCCTTACGACATCAACTCACCGCTTTTCTCTGACTACTCCAACAAGCACCGTTTCGTCTACATCCCCAAAGGCGCCGCTGCGGACTATGATCCACGCGAACCCTTCTCGTTCCCCGTCGGCAGCGCGCTCATCAAGACCTTCGGCTACCTGAACGACATCCGCGATCCCTCCAAAGGGGAACGCATCATCGAGACCCGCCTGCTCATCCACACCCCCGAAGGCTGGATCGGCAACGCATACCTCTGGAACGCCGATACCACCGAAGCCGCGCTCAAAATCGCGGGCACTACTGTCGACGTGGAGTGGACGCATTTCGACGGCACGAAGCGCACCAACAACTACATCGTCCCCAACGCGAACCAATGCAAGGCCTGCCACGAGCAAGCTGGAAAACTGATGCCGCTCGGACCCAAGGCCCGCAGCCTGAACCGCGACATCGAAACTTCGGCCGGCACGAAGAACCAGCTAGCGCACTGGGCCGCTCTCGGAATCCTTCATGGTGCCCCGTCCGATCCCGCACAGGCGCCGCGCCTCGCGCACTGGACCGATCCCTCGACCGGTTCGCTCGACGCCCGCGCACGCGCCTACCTCGAAAACAATTGCATGCACTGCCACAATCCAAAAGGCCCCGGCAACACTACCGGTCTCGATCTCACCTTCGATCAGCGCGACCCACTCAAGTTCGGCGTGATGAAGCCGCCCGTGGCCGCCGGTCGTGGCGCGGGTCATTCATTCTTCGACATCGTGCCCGGCAAGCCCGATGAATCCATCCTGATTTACCGTCTCGACTCCATCGATCCCGGCATCATGATGCCCGAGCTGCCGCGCCGCCTCGTGGACGCCGAAGCAGTCGCCATGTTGCGCGAATGGATCGTCGCGATGGACAAGAACGGCGCCGCGCCGGGCCAGGATTAACGGTAGAAGGAGCAGGCAATGGCTTCAGCGACAACGCCCCAGGAACAGGAAGTGGTAGTAATGCTCGGCCGTTGCCGGCTCTTTCGCGATCTCGAGCCCGCCGTACTCGCGCGCATCGCCCCGCACTTCGAGCCCGTCCATTATCTCGCTGGTCAGATCGTGTTCAACGAAGGTGACTCCGGCAACAGCTTGCTCATCATCGGTGATGGTGAAGTCGAAATTACCAAGATCGTCGGCCAGACTCCGCACGTGCTCAGCCGCCTCGGCCCCGGGGAGCACGTCGGCGAAATGGCGCTCATCTCCCGGCAGCGCCGTAGCGCCACGGTCCGCGCGATCGGAGCGTTTCATGGCTTGCTCCTGCGTCAATCCGAATTCGACGCCCTGCTCGATGAAGAACCGCGCTTCGCGCGCGAAATGCTCCGCGCGATTTCCGATCGACTGCGCCGCACCGATGAAACCGCCCTCGAACAAATGGTCACGGCGCACCAGGCGCTCACGTTTTCACTCGCGCGTCTCGCGGATTCGCGTGATCCAGAGACCGGTGGCCACCTGTTCCGTGTCCGCGAATACTGCACGCTCTTGGCCGAACTTCTCCGCGATCACCCAAAGTTCACACCCAACGTCACCGACGAGTTTGTGCAAAACATCTACCTCGTCGCGCCGCTGCACGACATCGGCAAGGTCGCCTTCCCCGACGGCAGCCTCCTCTAGCCCGGCCGGCTCACCGACGCCGAGTTCCAGATCATGTCCACGCACACCACCCTCGGCGCGCAGGCCGTCGATACCGTCCTCGAACTCTGCGATTTCGAACTGTTCCGCATGGCGAAGCGCGTCATCCTCTGTCACCACGAGCGCTTCGACGGCAAAGGCTATCCGCGCGGCTTGCAACGCGACGAGATCCCTCTCGAAGCGCGCATCATGACCCTCGCCGACATCTACGACGCGCTTCTCTCCGAGCGCGTATACAAGCCCGCGTTCAGCTATGACGCCGCCAAGGACGAAATCCGCAGCCATGCCGGCACACGCTTCGATCCGGACATGGTCGAAGTCATGCTAGGCCACATCGAAAAGTTCGAAGCTGTTCACCAGAAGTTCCGGGAAGGTACTCCCGATCTCAGCACGGTGGATTGATCCCGCGACGCGCGGGCCCGCCGCAACGCCATCACAAAACACAGGAGAGCGCGATTCATGGTCAAGGGAATGTTCGAAGATCACGTAGTCATCGTCACCGGCGGTGGGCGCGGCATCGGCGCGGCCGCGTGCAGGCTCTACGCTGAGCAAGGCGCGAAGGTCGTCGTCTGCGATCTCGATCTTGAACCGGCCAGCGCCATGGCCGACGTGATCAAGAAGGCCGGAGGCAAAGCCGTCGCCATCGCCGGAAACGTCACCGACGCCGCCTTCCCCGAAAAGCTCATGGGCGCCGCCATCGACGCTTTCGGCAAGATCAACATCATCGTGAACACCGCCGGTTACACCTGGGACGTCATGGTCCACAAAATGACCGACGAGCAGTGGGACGCGATTATCGCCGTTCACAACACTGCGCCCTTCCGTATCATCCGCGCTGCCGCGCCGCACCTGCGCGATGTTGCCAAGCGCGAACTCGACGCGCGCGGCAAGGTCCTCGAGAACCGCGTCATCGTGAACATCTCGTCCACGTCCGGCCTCCATGGCAACGTCGGCCAGGCGAACTACTCCTGCGCGAAGATGGGCGTCGTCGGCCTCACCAAATGCATCGCCAAAGAGTGGGGGCCCTTCGGCGTCCGCTGCAACGCCGTCGCCTTCGGTTTCATCCAGACCCGCCTCACCGGCGCAAAGGAAGAGGGCCTGACCATGAAAGTGGGGGACAAGGACGTCGCCATCGGCATCCCCGACGCCATGCGCGGCCGCGCCAACACCGGCAATCCCCTCGGCCGCCCCGGCGTCCCCGAAGAAGGCGCCGCCGGCATCCTCCTCATGTCCTCCCCTTGGGGCAGCTATATCACCGGCCACTGCCTCGAAGTAACCGGTGGCGCGGGAATCTAATCTGCAAAACTCAAAACACAGAGGCACAGACAACACAGAGGAAAATCAAATCGAATCGAATCGTTTGGTTTGACCTTCTCTGTGAACTTTGTGCCTCTGTGTTGATCCCTTTTGGTTTTAATTATTTCAACACAACGCCAATCGCCCGTAGTTCTTTTTCCACGGTCCCAGCCCAATCCCGATTCGCCGCAGGGCTCGCCGGACTCGGATGCAGAATCCGTCCAATCGTGTACTTACCTTCACCCAGCGCCGCATGAATTCTTTCTTCCGCGAAGCCGCCGACACCGATCACAAATTTCGGCTGCAACGTCTCAACAACCCCACGCAACGCCTCATCGCACACGGCGAACAATCCCGCCTTCTCTTGCGCTGGTAATTTATCCGGTGTGAAATTTCTCCCCGACGTTTCCATGAAACACAGCGGACAGTAATTCCAAACGAAGAACCGCGCGAAAAATTTCTCCGGCGTCTTAAATCGGTTCCGCGCCCAACCCCACAACCTCGTCCCGCTCACTTCCGATCGCGCGCACGCGAATCCTTCAACCGGACGTTTCGGATGTTCGCGCGCCGGCCTCCGTACATCGTCCTCAATCCTTATCCAGTCGCGCACCATCGACACATCGCCAAACGGCACCCCCGTCTGCGCCATGCCGAAGGGTCCCGGATTCATGCCGACAAAGACCGCCTCTTTCTTCCCGCCGCCGAAGCGCACGAGATACAGCTCCTGCGGGATGCGCGCATAGTCGAGCGGGTTGTAGACAAACGCGATCGGCGCAGCGAATTTCAGCGAATCCACGTGCGCGGATAGCTTTCGGGAGATAGATGTAAGCGACATGGCGGGGGAGTATATCAGACAAAATCTACCGCTATCATGAAGAATAATTCCCATAACCTATTGAAATAATTAGTGTTACAAACATTGATAAGTTAGATTCAAAATGATATCATTCAGATATATAAGGAGGCTTCACCCCCATGAAAACTCAGGAAAAAGTCGTCGAAGTGCAAAACGGATGGATCGTCCTCACCGCCGTCGTCGTCTACCTCATTCTCGCCGTCCCCTTGTTTTGGCTCAGCCTCTCGGCGCCGGCATTGATCGTCGTCTGGGCGCTGACCGTTATTATCTGGGCCGTTTCTCTCGGCGGTTTTTATACGCTCCAACCAAACGAAGCCAAGGCGCTCGTACTCTTCGGTCATTACGTGGGCACGGACAAAACAAGCGGGTTCCGCTGGGCCAATCCCTTTTACAAAAAACTGAAAATGAAGGTCTCGCTTCGCGCGCGTAACCTGAACATGAAGCCGATCAAAGTGAACGACCTGCGCGGTAATCCCATCGAGATCGCCGCCGTCGTGGTGTGGAACGTGGCCAACACCGCCGAAGCGCTCTTCGATGTGGACGACTTCGATCACTACGTCGAAGTGCAGAGCGAATCCGCACTGCGTCATCTCGCGATGGCTTATCCCTATGACGAATACGGCGCGGAGCCGCTCTCGCTGCGCGGTAGCACGGACGAAATTTCACACGCGCTTCAACAGCAAATTCAGGAACGTGTCGCCCAGGCCGGTGTCGCCGTGCTCGAAGCCAAGCTCAGCCACCTCGCCTACGCGCAGGAAATCGCCGGCGCCATGCTCCGCCGTCAACAGGCCGAGGCCGTCGTCGCCGCGCGCTCGCGCATCGTCGAAGGCGCCATCGGCATGGTCGAGCACGCGCTCAAAGCGCTCGACGCCGGCGGCACCGTGAAACTCGATGAAGAACGCAAGGCCGCGATGGTCAGCAATCTCCTCGTCGTGCTCTGCGGCCAGAACGACGCACAACCCGTCATCAACACCGGCACGCTCTACACCTAATCCGGCTGGGGGCCGATTCCGTGTCCGAACGCAAGGGTTTTCCGCTGCGCCTGCCGCCCGCGCTGCTCGACGAGTTGTCGCGCTGGGCGGCGGACGATCTCCGCAGCGTAAACGCACAAATCGAGTTCATTTTGCGCGAAGCGATCCGCCAGCGCCGCAAGGAAATCCCGAAGGAACAAGACGATCAAAAATAACCAGGCACTCTTTGGACTGCGGCAGCTCGCTGCCGCTTTCACAAAGCAAGCAAAGCTTGCGGCGCCCTACCGATGATCCCCTGATCTCCGCCGCAACCAACCGATGCAACGACGATTAACGCACCGCGGCCAGCCCGCGAACCGAAATGTCCAGCCCCGCGCGCCGATTCCGTTTTTTCCAGTACCCCCGCGTCCACACCGGCCGCACATCGCCACATTCTACCGCCGCCACGGCCTCCGTCCACTTCGTCAAGAGTACATCGGCTTCCGCGAACGCCGCCGCACTTTCCGGCGGTGATGCCAACCATCGTTGCTGAACGCGGTCCCGCTCGCCGATAAACAACGGCCGCAACCGCGCCGGGTCGCGCATCACGCGCCGATGCAGTGCCTCATGCCGCCACCACAGCGAGTCGTCCGCGCGATCGCCCGACGCTTTGATCGAAACCGGCCGATCGATCTGTACCGGTTTGAACAAACTCGTACACGGCGCAGCGGTTCCCGTCGCCCAATGCGCGCAACGCTCCGGCGACAATTCCGCCACCCACGATCCCGTCGTCTGGCTCGATGCCAGCACGCCGCCCCCATGCACGCACGGCGCATGCAGCCCGCCGTGGGTCCACGCATGGTGCGGATGTTCCCGTTCCGGCCCGTGATCGCCCAGTAGCCGCATGAGATCGCCCAGCGCTTTCGACGACTCCGCCAGGGTCTGCGTGCGTGCCTCGCGCAGGCGACACCCGGAAAAATGCGTCTTCACAATGTCCGAATGCTTGCTCTGGAATTCCGGAATCGTCAATCCGTTCGAAATCGTCCGCGCCCCGCGCACCTTCTCCGTCGCCCAGCGCCGGCCCGCCGTCTCCAGCACATAGGCTTCGTGCGGATCGGCGACAATAAAACTGTTGTGATACGAAAACGTTTTGATCTCGTGCCCGCACCCGCCGCCCTGGCCGTACTTTTCCAGCAGCGTCGTAATCACATCGACCGCCGCTTTCGCCGTGTCCGCCCGCTCGAGCGCGAGCCGCAGCAAGTCCATCCCAATCAGCCCCGGCTGCTTTTCAAGCGGCTCGCGCGTGAACACCGCCTCGTTTCCGATGGTCACGCCGTGCTCGTTCGTGCCCATCTCCGCACCCCAAATCCAGAACGGCTGGCTCAGCAGCGTCGCGAAGGTCTCGTCTACCTCGGGCACTTCGATGTAGGTGCATTTCAGGCGCGCCGCCGGCCCGCTCCGCCGCCGCGGGCTCCAGACTAGGTTCTGCCCCTCGTTCGGATCGCGATCCGAATTCTTCGCAAAGAGCACGCGGGTGGGTTCGACAATGACGATCGTGTCGCACATGAGAGCAGCCTAAGACGCCGACAGGCCGATGGCTACTCCCAGCATGAATTGCGCGACAAAACTCAACACTGAGACCATCACCAGCCACAATGCCACAACGGCAAGCTGCTTGAGTCCAGACAACTCGTAGTGCTTGCGAAGGATGACAAGGAAGATGAGCCAGCCAATAAAAAATAGGATAGAAAGAAGGAAGAAGTACAACGTATACAGAGCAATGTCTTTCATGTCTTCGCCGAAGTCGTTGAACGGCAATGCCTCAACAGCTTTGAGCGCGAAATACGCAACAAAGACACTCAGCACGTAAGAGAAAAGAATCCCCGCGCATCCGAATGTCGCAAGAGCACCCCAGGGAATATTCTCTTCGAATTCTTCAAGTGGCTCGCCATTCGCCTGCGCTTCCGAATAAGCGATCTGCCATTCCACCGCGGACCGTCCGCTCGTAGTGCCTATCGCAATCCACGCACCGAACGTGAAGACAAGAAGTCCTACCCACAACGCAACGGGTTGCCATGATGCTCCGCTGGACGCAGGCAGCGGGGGAGGCGGTGCACTCCGGGATCCGATCGATCCATCCAGCAACGAATCCAGGTTGCTCGGCAGCCGCGGCGGGTCGCTGTCGAATTTCTGAATGCCTCCCGGCAATTCAATCGGCCCGCTGTCGAACTTCAGCACTCCCGGCGGCAACTCCACCGGATCGCTCGACGAATCGAGCATCCCGATTCCATCGCCGGTCTTCATCGCCTTCAGGCGCTTATACAGATCCACCGCCGGACCATAGTCGAATTGCCGCACGATACGATCGGCGAGATCCAGTGCCTCCGCGTTTCTGCCCAACCCGGTAAGGCACCGCGCCATCGGATACAACACATTCCGTTCATTCGGAAATGCCGCATTGAGTTCCGTCAACACCTTCAAGGCGGGACCAAACTGCGACTCATTGAACAGTCGATCCGCCAGCCGAAACTTTTCCTTCGCTTCTTCTTTGGTCATCGGCCGCTCTCCCGGTCAGCCTGATACTCGCACACGCACTCACGGATGCTCAAGGACTACGGAATAGCGGCGAATCGCATTTGGCATCCCTTTCTCCCCATCCTTTAGGTCCCCACCCCAATTGAGTGGTCTTACTCGCCTCTCTCATCGCAGTTGACAACCCCCGTTCTCCTCCTTTATTCTGTACAAGCCATTTACGCACAATATGTTGCGTGGTGCAGCCACCCATCAGCGAATCTCTGCGTTTGCCTGCGTGGCCGCGCGCGATGATCACTCAGTGGCCCCAGCGGGCGAATCAAGGAGCGGAAAGTGTCAAAGCGGACTTATCAACCATCCAATCTGCGTCGGAGACGCACGCACGGTTTCATGGAGCGGATGGCCACGGCCGACGGGCGCAAGGTTCTCAAGAGCCGCCGCGCCAAAGGCCGCAAACGCCTCACCGTATCCGACGATACGCGGCGTGATCACTGATCGAACAATCAACAATTGAGACCGGGCTGGAGCGCGGCATGGGCCGCGCAAACCAGTTGCAAGGTGGGTGAACCTCTCGTGCCGGGCCGGGAATCCTTTCCACGCCGTGAGCGCCTACAGACGGAGCGCGAAGTCCGCGAAGTCTTTGAACACGGGCGACGGGCGGCGGGACAGGCCTTCATCTGTTACGTGGCCGAGGGGCAAGGGCGGAAAATGGGAATGGCCGTTTCCCGGAAAGTGGGAAACGCCGTTGTCCGCAACCGGGTCAAACGGTATATCCGCGAGGTGTACCGCCACGAACGCGCAGCGCTCCGTGAGGAGATGCGCTTGGTCGTCGTGGCGAAACCCGCGGCCGCCGGGCTGACCTACGCAGAGAGCTGGGAGGCCCTGCGGCGGTTGTTCCGCCAGGGAGGCGCGTTGGGTGGGTAAGTGGCTCATCAATGGGATGGGCAAACTCCTCATCGGCGCGGTGCGCGTGTACCAGATGTTCCTGTCGCCGGTGTTGCTCGCCGTCGCGGGACCGAGTTGCCGGTTCACGCCCTCCTGTTCGCAGTACGCGATTGAGGCGATTGGAAAACACGGACCGTTCCGTGGCGCGTGGCTTGCCCTATACCGCATCCTGCGCTGCCAGCCCTTTTCAAAGGGCGGATACGACCCGGTCCCGTGACCGCCGCGCCCAGCGCGTCTGACCACCATAGTCCGGAGAATCATCCGCCCTCGCGGCGGTGCGCGGTACGATGCTGAACGACGATAGAGACAAAGACGCTATGCGCCAGCAAACGCTCGCGCTTGTCGTCATGCTACTGCTCTTCTTGGGCTGGTACATGTTTTTCATGCCCAAGCCCCAGCCCGTGCCGGTGTCGCAACCGGTCGCGCCGGCTGCGCAAACCGCCGCCGCGGCCTTGCCCGGAGCCACGCCGTCGCAACCGGATCAATCCGAAGCCGCTCCGGCCTGGCCTTTCCTCCCGCCCGTTCCTGAATCCGTTTCACCCGATGACGAAATCGTCCTGCGCGATGCCGATCTCGAACTCGTATTTACCCGCATCGGCGGACGTCTCAAGCGAGCCTCCGTCGTCTTGGGAGAGAAGGGCGCGGATTCCGTTCAACTTGTTCCGCAGACTACCGTCGCGGTGCCCGATACTGCCGCCGCATACCCGCTCGGCCTGCGTTTCACCGATCCCGCAATCGGCAATGCCCTCGATGCGCGCCGTTTCGACTTCGTTCTCGATTCCGACGGCCGCGGCGTAACCTTCAGCCTCGAGCTGCCCGATGTCGCGACCGTCCGCAAGCGCTTCCGCATCGGCAGCGTGCGCCACGTCGTCGATGTCTCCATCGAATACCAAAACCGCGAAGCCGCGCCGCGCACGCTCGGCCTCGATCAAATCCCCGCATACATCCTCGATTGGGCGCCGGGCTTCATCAATGATCACGAAGGCGCCGGACGTCCTCCGCAATTCGTCTGGCGTCAAGCCGGACTCACCGCCGTCCTAAATCCCGAGAAACTCCCGATCGGCGCCGCCGGTCCCGAGGACAAGCGCGTCCCCGGGGTCGCCTGGATCGGATACAAGACGCTCTATTTCCTCGCCGCTCTGAAACCCGCCGGCGACGACGCCACCACCGACGGCTGGTTGCGTGGCGATCCCAATGCTTTCCGCTTCGGCATCGCCCATCCCAAGTTCGAAGTGGTTTCAGGCGCTGCGCACACCGCCGACTACAAGCTCTATCTCGGCCCGCTGCACCTCGGCGATCTCAGCCAGGCCTGGCCCACGCTGTCCACCGCGCTCCGCTTCTACGGCCCCGGCGGCCCCTTCGGCGACACCGTCAGCGATCTGATGGACTGGTTCGCGAAAATTCTCCTGCTCAATCTCAACTGGTGGCACGGCTTCGTCCCGAATTACGGCATCGCCATCATCCTGCTCACGGTGCTCGTGCGCATGGTCGTGTTCCCGCTCACCATCAAGTCCATCCGCAGCATGAAAAAAATGCAGGCGCTCCAGCCGGAGATGACCGCGCTCCGCGACAAGTATAAGGACAATCCCCAAGAACTCCAGCGCGCGATGATGCTCATTTACAAAGAGCGCAAGATCAATCCCTTCGCCGGATGCCTGCCGCTCTTCCTGCAAATGCCCGTCTTCTTCGCGCTCTACCGCATGCTCTGGTACGCCTTCGAACTCCGCGGCGCAGAGTTCCTCTGGATCAAGGATCTCTCCCTGCCCGATCGCATGTTCCATATTCCCTTCATGCACGGTCTTCCCTTGGTCGGCGACGCGCTCGCGTACTTCAACCTGCTTCCCTTCCTCGTCACCGCCGCGATGCTTCTCAGCTTCAAGCTCATGCCGCAAACCGGGCCGTCGCAAAACCCGCAACAAAAATTCATGATGACCTTCATGCCCATCATCTTCGGCGCTATCGGATACAACTTCGCTTCCGGCCTCAATATCTACGTGCTCACCAGCACGCTCCTCGGCATTCTGCAAAATAAGGTCGTACGCGCCACTGATATCGGCGGGCCTGCCGTCGTCACACCGGCCGTGGAGCCCGAGGATGACGCGCCGGGAAATGGCAAAAAACGTTCGGACAAACCTGTGGCTCCGGTGGTTCCCCGCCGGAAAAAGCCGCAGCATTTTTATGATCGCGCCCAACAGCGCAAACGGGAGATGGCCAAGGCCGACAAGAAACGTCCCAAGGGCAAATAACCCCCCGCTCACAGGCCGCAATGCAGCGCGCGCCTCGACGCGGAATCGGACACTGTCGGCTCACACGCGCCCCGGCCGGAAAACGCCGGAGGCACAGGAGGAAGGCAAGCGAATGAGAATCGTTGACACCAGTGCAAAGACACGCAAGGAAGCCATTCAGATGGCGCTCGATCAGCTCGGATGCGAGCTCGACGAGGTCCAGATCGAAATTCTGGATGAAGGCAGTAAAGGGTTCCTCGGTCTCGGCCAGCGTGACGTCCACGTTCGCGTCAAGGCCGCGCACCTCGCCGGCGACGGTCACATCGAGGAGTACATCGACGACAACATTGGCAACAAGGCCGGCGTCGAAACCCATCTCGAAACCAGCCGCCAGCCCGCGCGCACACAGACCCGCCGCCGCGGACCCAAGCGTGGCCCCGCTCCGCGCGGCGCGGGCGGCCAGCCCGGTGTCATGCAGCCGCGCGCGCAGCCGCACATGGTCCGCCCCGCTGGTCCGATCGCGCGCCAGCCGCGTCCGGCGGGCGGTGGCGGAGGAGAAGGTAATTTCGTGCAACGCCCGCGCGAAGATCGCGGACGTGACCGCGACCGCGGCGGTCGTGATAGAAACCGTGGCGATCGTCCGCAGCACGGCGGAGGCGATCGCGGCCCACGGCCCCAAGGCGGTGGCCGTGATGGCGGCGGACGCGGGGACAACCGCGGCCCACGCCGTGACAACCGGGACAACCGTGGCCCGCGCAATGATCGCGGAGGACGTCCTCATGGCGGCGACCGTGGCGATCGCGGACCGCGTCGCGAGCCGCGCATCCCGCAGGCGCCGTCGAAGCCGCGTCCGCGTCGCGAACGCGCTACTCCAGTGGATCGCGAAGCCGCCGACGCGCTCGGTAAGTTGGCAGCGGCGCTCCTGGCGGAACTGCTCGAAAAAATGGGCATGCCCGGCGAAGTCGGCAATGTGCTCAATGAAGACGACAACATCGTGCTCGAAGTAAAGACCGAACACGGTGGAATGCTCATCGGCCGTAAGGGCAAGAACCTCGAGGCCCTGCAATTCCTCATCAACCGCATCTTCGTCAGCGGCGATGAGAAGGACACCGTCGATCGCATCCTCATCGACATCGAAGGCTATCGCAAGCGCCGCAAGGAACAGCTCGAAGACATGGCGCGCAAGATGGCCGACAAGGTCAAGACCAGCGGACGCGCGCTGCGCCTCAAGCCGCTCGATCCGCAGGAGCGCCGCATCGTCCATCTCGCGCTCGAGCAGGATCCGGACGTCCGCACCTTCAGTCTGGGCAACAGTCTCCATCGCCGCGTTGTCATTGCCCCGGCCGACGAGTCCGGCGCAAAGGCCGCGCAGACCGCCGAGGACGCGCCCGACGACGCCCAGCCCGATACCACGCCGGGTTTCGAGCCGGACGAGTACGACAACGATCCCGATTTCAAGAGCTACGCGGACGACGACGAGGAAGAAAAGACGACAGACGCGAAGCCCGACAAAGACAGTGACAACGAAGACGAGTGAAGATACGATCGCGGCGATCGCCACCCCGCCCGGCGAGGGCGGGATCGGCATCGTCCGCATCAGCGGTTCGGAAGCCGTCCCCATCGCGGGACGGCTTTTCGTTTCCACATCGGGCCGTCAACTCGATGACGGCACGCGTCAGGTGTATTACGGCGAAATCCGCGACGGGGCCGCGGCCGTGGATGAAGTCCTCGTGCACGTAATGCGCGCGCCGCACAGCTACACGCGCGAGGATGTTGTTGAAATCAACGCCCACGGCGGTGCCGTACCGTTGCACGCCGTTCTCGATCTGGTGCTCCGTGCGGGTGCGCGTCTCGCCGCGCCCGGTGAATTCACGCGCCGCGCGTTTTTGAACGGCCGCATCGACCTTGTGCAGGCCGAGGCCGTCATCGATCGCATCCGCGCGCAGGGCCGCGCCGCGCTCGCCGCTGCATCGGCCGCCTCGCGCGGCGTGCTCTCGAAAGAGCTCCATTCCATCCGCGAAGCGCTCGTGCTCGCGAAGGCGCACATCGAAGCGGCGATCGATTTCCCCGATCAGGATGTTCCCGACACCATCACGCCTGAACTCCGGCGTTCCATCGCCGACGCGCGCGCACGTATCGAATCGCTCCTCGCCACCGCCGACGCCGGTCGTCTCCTGCGCGAAGGCGCCTCGGTCGTTATCGCCGGCCGGCCAAACGTCGGCAAGTCGAGCCTCTTCAATGCGCTGCTCCGCGAGTCGCGCGCCATCGTCACACCGCGCCCCGGCACCACACGCGATCTGCTCCAGGAGACAATGCTCATCAACGGCATCGCTGTCCGTCTCACCGACATGGCCGGACTCCGCGACACCGAAGACGAAGTCGAACAAATCGGAGTCGCCCGCGCCCGTGAAGCGCTGAGCGAAGCCGCGCTGATTCTTTTTGTCGTAGACGCCGAAACCGGCACCGTCGAAGATGATCAACTGCTGGCAAGCGAACTTGCGAAGGCGGGAATTCCGCTAGCGTTGATCGTCAACAAGGTGGATGCGGCGTCTCGCCGCATAGTAGATCTCGGAAAAATCGCTTTCGCAGCCACCAGCAAAGTCTCCGCCCTGACCGGCCAAGGCCTCTCCGAACTCGAAGCCACCATCGGCCGCCTGCTCACCGGCAGCATCCACATCGCGCCCGATCAGGCCCTCATCACCCGCATGCACCAGAAGGAAAGCCTGCGCCGCGCCTTGGAGTCCGTCCGGCGGGTTGAATCCGGCTTCACGCAGTCGCCCGAATTCCTCGCCCTCGAACTGGACGAAGCCCTGGCGGCGCTCGGCGAAATCACAGGGGAGACCACCCCGGACGAAGTCCTCGAACACATCTTCGGGGCCTTCTGCATCGGAAAATGAACTCAAAACCCGTTGGAAGTAAAGGATTGGATACAAAAATTAAGGGACCCGGGACTGAGGTTATCCCGGGCCCCCGCGGAAGGAGAAACGCCACATTCGGCGTTGACCAACCAAACTTTACCACCGGATACGCCATAAAGCAAAATACTATTAAATCAATTAAATCAATAAATAACCCTTGTCTCGCAACTGGTAGTTTTACATGACCCAAACTCCATCGATCCAGAATGGCACAGCACCAAACCAGCGTCACGGCCCGATCTCAATAAGCTCATCGGATCGACTCATAAATCATTATTGGTCCTATTCTTCCCATAGTCCCAATTCGCCTACCCAACCCCACTGCAACAAGTCCGCGTAGTTCTATGGACTTCACCCTCGAAGCCACCGACCCTACTGGCGCCCGTGCCGGGCGCCTCTGTTTGCCGCACGGTGAAGTCCTCACGCCAATCTTCATGCCCGTCGGTACCCAGGGCGCCGTGAAGGCGATGAACACCGAGGACCTGCCCCGCATCGGCGCGCAGATCATTCTCGGCAACGCCTACCATCTCTATCTGCGCCCCGGGATCGACGTCATCGAAAAAGCCGGGGGACTCCATCGCTTCATGCAGTGGGACCGCCCCATCCTTACCGACTCCGGCGGTTTCCAGATTTTCAGCCTCGCGCAGTTCGCCAAAATCACGGAGGAAGGTGTCGAGTTTCAGAGCCACATCGACGGCTCGCGCCATTTCATGTCGCCGGAAAAAGCAATGGACGTGCAGCGCGCGATCGGCGCGGACATCATGATGTGTCTCGATGAGTGCACCAGCTATCCGGTCACGCATGAAACCGCTGCAAAATCAATGCAGATGACATTGCGCTGGGCCGCACGCTGCAAGCGTCGCTGGGAAGAAACGCGCGACGGCCGCCAGGCCCTCTTTGGCATTGTGCAAGGCAGCACCTTCGAGGATCTGCGCCGTGAAAGTGCCGACGCCACCGTCGCGCTCGGCTTTCCGGGTTACGCCATCGGCGGCGTAAGCGTGGGGGAGAGCAAGGACGACATGCTGCTTGCAGTCGATCGCGTCGCCCCACGGCTTCCGGCGGACGCACCACGCTACCTGATGGGCGTTGGCGCGCCCGACGACCTCGTCGAGGCCATTGCGCGAGGCATCGACATGTGCGACTGCGTAAGGCCGACACGCAACGCGCGCAACGGCTCGCTCTTCACGTCGCACGGAAAAGTGAACATCAAAAACGCGCGTTACCGCGACGACTTCAACGAACTCGATCCCGCCATGCCGACGCCCGTCTCACGCCGCTATTCGCCCGCCTATCTGCATCATCTCTTCAAGGCTGGCGAGATTCTCGCGCTCCAGCTCAATACTTTACACAACCTGTTCTTTATGTTAGAGTTAGCGGCTAATTGCCGCAGGGCGATTCTCGAAGGCCGCTTCGCCGAATTCAGACGCGCCTTCCTCGCCGCTTACCGCGGTACGCCCCGCCCGGCAGACGAAGGCGAAAGCCCAGAGGAGTCCGCAACGCGTGTGGATTGAGATGATGATGTACGTGCAGGAAGCCGTCGCACCCGCGACCGCCCCCGCCGGTACCACGACGGCCGCGCCGCCCCCGGGCGGTGGTTTTCAGACGATGCTCCCTTTCATCCTCGTGATGTTCGCCGTCATGTACTTCATGATGATCCGGCCGAACCAGAGGCGCGAGCGCGAACGCCGCCAGATGCTCGACAGCATCGCCAAAAACGATTACATCGTCACCACCGGCGGCATCGTGGGCACCGTCATCGGCGTGAACGATAAGACCGTCGTCCTCAAAGTCAGCGACGACCCGATCACCAAGATTGAATTCGTCCGCAGCGCCGTGGCGCAGGTCACAAAGGCGGGCAAGGAAGAAACGTCCAAGAACTGAACCCAAGGGGATGGCAACATCTCCGCTGAAGAATAGACGGGAGTAATTCATGAGGAATCACCTGGGCCGCACTGTTCTCATCGTTGCAGCGTTTCTTGCAGCGGTGATCACGCTCTACCCGACCTTGGGCTGGTACCGGCTGGACGAAGCCGAGCAGCAGCGCCGGATCGAAACCTGGCGCCAGCAGGAAATCGAACTTCGCCGCGAAGGCGCCGGTGTCTTCCCGCGCATTGCTCACACCGCCAAGAAATGGGCGCAGTGTGACCGCGATATGGTGATTAACCTGGGCCTTGACCTCCAAGGCGGCGTCCTCATGGTTCTTGGATTCGACTTCACCAAGGATATGGAGGCTCGCGGGCTTGACGAGAAAGCTGTCCAGGCCGTCATCCTTCAAAACATTCGTAACCGCATAGAAGAGTTCGAAGCCAAGGAGCCAGTCATCCAGGCCCTCGGCTCGAACCAAATCCAAATACAGCTCCCCGGCCAGAAAGACATCAAGCGCGCCACAGACCTCATCACCCGTACCGCCCACCTCGGTTTCCACATTGTCAGCGGTCCAGACGAAACCGCGCAGTTGTTCCGGAAGATTGACGCTCACTTCCAGAATGGCTTCGTCCCCTTCCTGGAAGCTCCCGATAGCCGTGGCGGACCTTTCGAAGTAGAAGAAGCGAATTTCCCCCTGCTCAAGCAAGTCGTCGATGAGGCTCTTCTGGTCCCGGGACTCATCCCCGCGGATAAAACCATCGCCTTCGGCGCACCGCCGAAGGTATGGGAAGGCACCCGCCGCCTCGTCTACGTCATGGATCGCGAAGAGAGAATGTCCGGCGAAGGACTCACCGAAGCCGCGCCGGCCACCGACCCGCAGAATCCGGGCAACTGGCTCATCATTTTTACTTTCGGCGGTGAAGCTTCTACAAAGTTCGCCGAACTCACCGACTCTAACATCGGCAATCAGATGGCCATCGTGGTCGACGGTAACGTCGTCTCTGCGCCGACCATCCAGATGCGCATCTCGGGCACCGGTAACATCACCGGCCAGTTCACCGCCGATGAAGCGAAGGATCTCTCGATCGCGCTCAATTCCGGTTCGTTGCCGGTCCCCGTCCGCGAGGAATATGCCGCGATCGTCGGCGCCTCCATCGGCCAGGAAGCGGTGGAGAAGGGCGTATTCGCCTCCGTCGTCGGCCTCGTGCTGGTCATCGTGTCCGTGATCGCCTGGTACCGTTTTGCGGGCGTCATTGCCGTCATTTCGCTGGCCTTCAACGGATTGATCGTCCTCGCCGCCTTCGCGTATTTCGATGTGACGCTCACGCTGCCCGGTATCGCCGGTCTCGTGCTCACCATCGGTATGGCCGTCGACTCCCACGTGCTTATCTACGAGCGCATCCGCGAAGAACAGTTGCAGGGAAAATCTCTCGCGAATTGCATCCAGGCCGGTTTCCAGAACGCCGCCTCCGCAATTCTCGATTCCAACGTCACCACGCTTATCGCCGCCGCAGTGCTTCTCCAGTTCGGCACCGGCGCGATCAAAGGCTTCGCCATCGCGCTGGCCATCGGCGTTGTCTCGACGCTCTTCGCCGCCCTCGTCGTCTCGCGCGCGCTTATCGAATTCGTCGCCGACCGCAAGATGATCGCGCGCTTCAAGTTCACCGAACTCATCCCGCTCGCGCCGAACATCGACTTCATGGGCAAGCGCAACATGTTTATGGCCGTCAGCGCCGTCGCGATCCTTGCCGGCGCGGCCGTCTTCGCCGTTCGCGGGGATGACAACTTCGGCGTCGACTTCCGCACGGGAACGAACGCGCGCGTCAGCATCAACGCCGAGGGCGAAATTTCCGACGGCGCCGTCCGCGATCGACTCGTAAGTGCGGGTTTCACCGAACCGGTCGTCCAGCGTTTCCAGCAGGATTCCGGCGCCGCTGGCAACACCTTCGTCATCCGCGTGGGTCAGGCCGAAACACTGGAAGGCTCCGATGGCGGCATCTCGACTCGCCTTCAAACTGCGCTGCTGCCGCTGAGTAGCGACCCCTCCAGCGCGGATGTGGACAAGCAAGTGGAGTTGCTTGCAGTCCAGTCTGTCGGACCCGCCGTGGGCGCGCAATTGCGCCTCGACGCCGTGAACACGGTCCTCTACGCGCTCCTCTTCATCATTATCTATCTCTGGTTCCGCTTCGAATGGAAGTACGCACTGGGCGCCGTCGTCGCCATGGCACACGACGTGCTCATCGTGGTGGGTGTCATGTCGGCCCTCGGCCAGCAAATCACCGTTCCCGTCATCGCAGCATTGCTGACGATCATCGGCTACTCACTCAACGACACCATCGTCGTGTTCGACCGCGTACGCGAAGACCTCGTGATCAATCGCTCGCGCGGGCTCTCCTTCCTGGACGGCTTGAACACCAGCATCAATAGGACCCTGAGCCGAACTTTGCTCACATCCACGACGACGATGTTCGTCGTCATTGTGCTGTATTTCTTCGGCGGCGACGAGTTGAAACCGTTCTCGCTGGCCATGATCATCGGAATCGTGGTGGGCACCTACTCGTCCATCTACATCGCTTCTCCCATCGTGCTCCTCTGGCAGGCCTGGCGCGACAAGCGCATTGCAGGCCGTGGCGGCGAAGTCGAGAAGGCCTCGAGAAAGCGCCGCGAATCGCCCGCCTCTTGAGAACGGAGATCGCATAACGCAATAAGAGTTCAGGCGAAATCGGAGGCGCCGCGCGCGTGGACGATCGCTCGAATGTGTTGCTGAAGGCTGCGCAGCCGGAGCAGACCGATCGCTTCAGCCGTTTCGCATTGGCAAGCTTTGTTTGTGCCAATCTCTCGCTCGCGGGTTTGGTCGCCGGCCCGTGGGTTCCCGGCGCGCCTTACGCCTTCCTGCTCTTCATCCCCGCGATCGTCAGCGGACACCTCGCACGCCGGGAATTTCAGCGGAATCCCGACGCGTTCCGCAATCCACCAATGGCCACCTACGGTCTCGCAGTGGGTTATCTGGGGCTGTTCCTGTCGATCTTCGTGATCTCGGCCATGCTCTTCGGCGTGATCACCTTCACCCCGGCAAAGTAAGGCGGGTCAAGACCCGCTCTGCTGCACATGCGCAGCAACGTGCGCGCTCAGGTAGCTGTGCAGTAGAAATCTCAGCTCGTCGATGATCATCACGTCTTGCGCCTTCCCGCCGCGCATCGAGAGGTCGAGCATCAGGTTGCTGGTCTCCAATATCACCCTACCGATAGACACCACCTGCGCGTCCGGCGCGCGCGGCAGCAGTGTGCGTATAAATCGCGTCAGCGTCTCGCGCAGCAACACGTTGCGGTACTGCTCGCGCGAGTCTCGCAGTTCTGCCGTGTTTTGAATCGCCAGCCAAACGGAGTGGAAGGCCCAGTCCGTCCGCCACATCTCCGCCATCGCGTCTAGCGTCTCCTCGAGCGCGACTTCCCACGTTCGGTTTGCAGAAATGGACAGGTGCGATTCGAGTGAAAGGGCGATCTTTTCGCGATATCGTTCCGCTAGCGCGTTGAATATCGCAAAGCGGTTCGGGAAGAACTGATAGACAGAGCCAATGGATACGCCCGCTTGCCGCGCGATCGCGTTCGTCTTGACCGCGTCGTAGCCTTCCTTGATCAGGAGCTGCACCGCCGCGTCGAGGATTTTCTCCACGCGTTCCCGGCTGCGCGCCTGCACCGGTTGTCGGCGTGGTTGGATCCCGTGTTCCGGGGACTTCGTCTCGATGTCTTCCATATGCCGGCCTCCAAACCGATGCGTCCCGTATGCACAGCATTCTATATCACATCTCTGTTTACGGCAATGCCTTTTCGCCGCGCCCCGCCGGTTGTAGGGTTCCGCGCGTTTTGCTACAGTGCGCGCCGTCGGGCCCGCCGTGGGGGAGGGCTTTCGCGGCGCCCAGTTCAGCCCATTCACATGACCCAGTCGAATCCACGTTTGTCGCTCGTCATCCCCGCCTATAACGAGGCGACTCGCGCCGTCCGGACGCTCGAGATAGTCACTGCGTTTTTTGCGCGTCAGACTTACGCGGCCGAGATCATCGTCGTTGACGACGGCAGCACCGACGGAACCGCCGCTGCAGTGCGTGCACGATTTCCCAGTGTTGTCGTTGTTGAGTCTCCGTGGAACCGGGGCAAGGGCCATGCAATGCGCCTCGGCGCAGCGCGCTCGTCGGGAGAGACGGTCCTGGTTTACGACGCCGACGGCTCGACCCCAATCGACGAAATCGACAAGCTCTGGCCGACCTTCGCTCAGGGCGCAGATGTCGTCATTGGTTCACGCGCTGCACGGGGAGCCCAGGTCGAGACACCGCAGCCGAAATACCGCCGCCTTATGGGCCGGGTATACAACCTGCTGTTGCGTGGACTCGGCCTGACCGACTTTCGCGATACGCAGTGCGGATTCAAAGCCTTTACCGCACACGCGCGCGACATCATCTTCCCATTGTTGACCATCAACGGCTTCGGATCTGACTGCGAGATGCTCGTTGTTGCGCGGTTGAAAGGATTGCGAGCAGCAGAAATTCCGGTCCGCTGGGTGAACTCGCCCGACACGCGCGTCCGCGCCATTCACCACTCGCTCGCCATGATCCTCGAAGTATTGCGGATTCGCCTGAAAATCTGGACCGGCGCTTACACGAAAGCGTAAAGCACCCGCTTACTCGCCTCGGCTGTGCTGGTTGAAGAACGCAAAGATCGCCGGCAAATTGTTCGGCGCCACTGTCACATGGTCGCCGCCGGGTATTTCAATATACTGATAGGGCATGCTGAGCCGTTTCATCATCTCCACCCAGCGCCGCGTGACCTCCACCTTCACGAGTCGATCCTCGTCGCCTTGCACAACAATGATGGGCATCGTCGCGATTTTTTCCAGTTGGTTCGGATTTGAATAAATTGCTGGTGCGATAGGACCTAACCCGGCCCAGAGATGACTGTATTTCATGCCGAGGTACAGCGTGCCGCCTCCACCCATCGAATGGCCCATCAGGAAGACGCGCTTTGCGTCAATCTTGAATTCGCCTTTGACGATGTCGAGCACATTGAACACGTCCTTCTCGCTCAACTCGCCAAGGTTCTCCGGATCCGGTTCGCCGCGCGCGAAACGCTCCGAGAACCGGTTCTTCCCCGGCCCCAGACTGCCGTACCATCCGTGGCTGTTGTAACCCGCAGGCGCGGCCACAATGTATCCATGTTCCTCGGCCAGATCGGTCAGGCCTCGGTAACGAATCATCTGGTCCGCCGAACTCCCGAGTCCGTGCAACGCCACAATCAGCGGATACGCGGCCGTTCCGTTATAGCTGCTGGGCACAAAAAGCGAATAAGGCATGTCCTTCCCGGCCTCTTTGAAATGATAGCTGCGATCCTGGATTCGCGGAGTCGTCTCCGTCTCCGCGCGAAGGCGGCCGCCTTGCGAAGAAGCGGACGTGCTGAAGAACAAAACCGTAGTGACAGCCAGCAATCCGCATCGCAGAAATTTTGATGAGTGCATCAGCATCGCTCCGCCTCCAGCCGATTACGTGTGATACTATTCCGATTTCGAGATTGTTCGGGCTTAAATCTAGAGACCACGTACGATAGCGCGGTTACACACCCGGCGCAGGCGCCTGCCGAGCGGCCATGAACGCATCCCACAAGTCCTTTCGCACGTACAACTCGCGCAATACCGACGGGCGCAGACTGTACATGGCCGGGCCAAAGTACGCCCCCTTCAGCCGCGCACGCAAATCTTCGCCTATGCGCGGGCTTGAGATGATGAGATCCGCCTCTGGATCGTCTGGAATGGCGTTCCAATACCCCACAGTCGAATAGCGTCGCAGATACCACGGCAACGGCCAGTAATCATTGTCCGGCTGGATGATCTTGATTGTCAGGTCGTCTCCAGCGGGATGAATCGCAGCAAGCTCGTCCACGCGCTGAGCAAGTTCAACAAGGTTCGTTGAAGTGTGCGCGTAAATCCAAGGATTGCGCACGTCGGCAGCGTACTCAGTCTCGCTACGATAAGACTGCACCCCGAGATGTGCCAGTGCGATCGCGAAAGCCGCGATGATCGCGCCGCGTCGCCAACCGCCCGGCGCCAATGCGATTCCGCGCGCAGCAGCGACTCCTGCCAGCGTCACTACACCGAAATAAAAACTGAGCAGCGACCAAGGCGTTTTGTACGGCACCGCGCAATACATCGCCATGAGCGCGATCGTGTAGAGCGCCAGAAAGCGGAGAAACCAGGGGTCGCCGCGTTCACCCCGAGCCAACGGCACGCGCGGCAATCTCCACAAAGCGAGAGCAGCACCCGTGCATCCCAAAATAAGAATGACCGCTTCGCTCCACGTCGGCCCCGGTCCCCGATGCGTGTGCCACAGCAGTGCCAGATAGTAATACCACGGCTTGTCGTGCAGCCCCGCCCCTCCGGCGCGCTTGAAATAGTTCCCGTAGGTCAGCACGCTGTCGAGCGGTCCGCGAAGGTTAGTGCCAAACGCGCTGAACATGGCGATAGACACCAGTATCGCAACGCCGAGCGCGATCAGTATCTGTCGCGGATGAGTGTGTGCTCGAGCGCACTCAACCGCGCCGCGCGGCCCGAAACGCCATGCGAGTGTTGTTACGAGAGCGAAGACCATCGCCACCAGCGCGAGCGCGGCGGTTTCTTTGGTCGCATGCATGAGCGCCAGCGACACCACTAGACCAATCGCGTTCAGCGTGCTATTTCGCTCGGTATATCGCCAGCCAAATAGAATCGCTGTAAACGTGAAGAAGACAAGCAGCGATTCCTGGATGAAATATCGCGAGTAGAACGTGAAAGCGGGGGAGGCGGCGAGTAACAGCGCCATACAGATCCCCCCACCGGGTGGCAGCGCCCGGCTCAGAAAAACAATTGCCAGCAGCGTCGCCGCACTAAAGATCACCGGTACTAGGCGAAGCATCCACGTTTCCATCTCCGCCATGGAGTGAACACTGGAAGCCGCCAAAGGGCCAAGCGCGAGATAATAAAGCGTAGGCCCGTGATGATCATGCGGGTCGTAGACGTAGCGCCCCGTTTCGAGGAGTCGTCCGGTCTTATAGGCTTGGTTCGCCTCGTCGCCGTGGACAGGCCGATGCTCAAGGCCGATGCAACGCACCCCAAGCGCAACTGCGGCGATGATGAGGATGCCGAGGACCGATCCACTCCGCGCTCGGCGCTTTCGAGAGGACCGGCTCACCCGGCGCTGTCCTGTAGGGAAGGGTCACTCGGCGGCTTTGCCGAAGACCTCGGCTTCAACGTAGTGGTTGAAGTCGTCTGTCGTGTTGCCCTTGCTATAGAAACGAACGGCCCGCGCAGTCACGCCTTCAAGGTCGACGAACTTGCTGCGGTAGCTCTCGATGTATTCCTTGTTCTTGCCGGCGCCAAGACCGGCGGTATTGTCGTGGTCATTGTTGAAGACCGTGCGGACGTTCTTGGTGAATTCCACATCATCCGCCACTTGCACGATCACGTCAAAATACACGCGGTCACCCTGGTGGAAATGCCACAGCGCCAGTGCATACAGCGCGCTCGGCGCGCCGAGGTCTATCTGAATCCATTGAAGCCCGCGATCGAGCCCGAGCAGACTGTCGTCCTTGTAGCTCTTGTCGCCATCGACCAGCATCTCCAGCTTGCCGAATTTCGGCGCGGCCTGGCTGGTCACCGGCTTGCCTTTGGACAAGTTCGTCACGCCGGCAGGCACATGAAACGGCGGGCGCGGCTTGTAGTCCGGCTCCTCCAGATTCGGCCCAAAATAGTCCAGCGGCGTGCCGCCAAAATACGGCTCCGGAAGTTCCAGTTTCAGCTCGACCTTAGCATCTTCCGCAAATGAAATCGTCGTGACCGGCAGCAACAGCAGGGCCGCCGCAATAATGTTTCGCATGCGTTACCTCTCGTTTGCCACGCAGAGCGTGGCCGCTCAACCTCGTTTCAGGGCCGACAGTCTAACATACGGCCGCCGCCCGGATAAAAGAATAGACGAGGGCGCAGCCGCGGTTATTCAGGTGGCGTGCAGGGCCCGCGAATTGCGCAAATAGCGCCGGTTGTTCGGCGTGAATAGCCGGTGCTAGACTCGTGCCACTAGTGCGGGCTGACTGCCGGGGAGATACGATTCTCGTATGCAATTGGCGCACACGGTCCATCCAGCAGTACGCGGCTGCCTCGATGCCTGCGGTCGTTGTGAACGAATCCTCAACGCTATTCCCCCCGAAATGTATGCCACCGCCGCGCCCGGCCGCGCGCCAATCGGTGCTCACTTGCGCCACGCCGTCGAACATTTCACGTGTTTGCTGCGCGGGCTCGATGATGGCTTGGCGGACTACGACGCGCGCGATCGCGACGAGTACATCGAGCGCGACGCCGACCGGTTCCGGGAAGCTCTTAATGGCGTGCGTCGTGATCTGACTGCGATCTCAACAGAAACGCTCAAAAAGCCAATTATCGTCTGCCAAACGGCCGCCCTCGACGCCGATCCGAGCCGTCTTCAATCCACCGTGGAACGCGAGCTCGTCTTTCTTTCGAGTCACACCATTCATCATTTGGCCGTAGTCGTTAATCTCTGCCGGGAGCAAGGCATCGATTTGCCCGAAGACCTCGCCATTGCATTCTCAACGGCGGCATACCGGCAGACTGCGGCGAGGTAGCCGCTCCGGCGATTCCATGTGTACTGTGACCATCCACCGTTCGGAGTCCGGCTTCACCGCCACGATGAATCGTGACGAGGCCTTCGTGCGGGCGCCCGAACGGAAACCGGAATTTCGCTCATCGCAGGGCGGCATCGACTGGTGCGCGCCCTTCGACAGCGAGAAGGGGGGCACGTGGATGGGAGTCAATTCTTTCGGCGTGGCCGCATGCCTGTTGAACGCCTACCAGCCGGGTGAGAGTCTTCTCCCCGACACCACCGGCCGCCACCGTACACGCGGCGAAATCGTGCCGGTCGTGCTCGAAGCAGGAGACGCCGAAGCGGCGCATCGTTGGGTCGAGAGCACTCTCGACCCTGCGCGCTATCCGTCGTTCACCTTGCTTCTGGTGACGCCGGTCGAATCCACAAGTTTCGAATGGCTCGGCCGCGGTCCGATGTGCGCGACCCCGCTCGCGTCTCCCTGGACCATCCGCTCCTCGTCCGGGTGGGACAGCGCCGATGTCATCCGCTGGCGCGAAGAACGATTTGTCCAATGGATCGAGTCCGGCGCGCCACACGTCGATACCTTGCCGAACTTTCATCTTTTGCAGGAACCCGGCCACGAGGAACGCTCGCCGCTGATGCGTCGCGAATGGTCAGGCACGCGGAGCATTACGCAAGCGCGCGTGCATTTCGCGCAGGGCCGCGCGGAGTTGCTCTACTGGCCCGCGCCGGCGCCCGAGACGCGCGTGCCCGCCGCGCACGGTTCGCTCCGGCTTATCGGCACACTGGCGCCCGCGGAAATAATCTGACGTGGAAGCGGCATTCGATCGCGCGCTTACCACACTCTCCGGCGATCCCATACTGCAAAGCCTTCTCACGATTCTCGGCACTTTTATTCTCGAAGACGCCACACTCATCGCCTGTGGTCTGCTCGTCGCCGATCAAAAAATGGCCTATGGGACCGCTCTCGTCGCGCTCTCCATCGGCATTGCCGTAGGGGACTGGGGCCTCTACGTTGCAGGCCGCTACCTCGGTCCCTGGATCGTCGCCCGCCGAATCGTGTCGCAACACCGGCTGGATCGCATCAAGGTTTGGTTCGACGACAACATGTTCACCGCGATCATGGTCTCGCGTTTCGTGCCGGGGCTGCGCCTGCCGGCGAACATTGCCGTTGGCATGGCGCGCGCCAGCCTGCGGCGATACCTGCCCGCGGCCTTCTTCGCTTCATGGTTGTGGACGCTCATTACGCTGACGCTCATCGTCAAGCTCGGCGCAGCCGTAATGCCGCTACTCGGTAACCTGAAGTGGCCCGTCGGAATCGCGTTGGTTCTCGCGGTGGTCTATGTCCAGCGAAAATCCTACAAGCGCATGAACGAAGATCCCGACAGCGTCACCGCCGAGGAAGCACCAGCATCGTTCTTCGAATTCTGGCACCCCTGGATTTTTTACGCCCCGGTCGTACTTTATTATTTTCTGCTCGCCGCCCGGTTTCGCAGCCTCACACTGCCGACCGCAGCGAATCCCTCCATCTACTCCGGCGGCATGATCCGCGAATCGAAGAGCCAGATACTTGGCCTCGTTCCGGATCATCTGCAACAGTGGGTCGCCCCGCACACGACCTACGAGTTCACGCCCGAAGGCGCGATCGACGTGCACGTGGATGGCGCGTTTACTGTCATGGGCGTGGCCGGTCTCGTGCTGCCCATTGTCGCCAAGCCGGACTTCGGCCAGCGTGGCGCGGGGGTGCGCCCCATTTACTCGGTGGCGGACCTGCGCGTTTATTTCGAGTCGATGCCGCGCGGAATTACCGTTGTCCTGCAGACGCTCGCACCCTTTCGCCACGAAGTCGGCCTAATGTATTACCGATTGCCGTCCGAAGCTCGAGGACGTATCGTCTCCATCACGCTGAAGGAATTTCCCGTTGTAATGGGAGATGGCCAACATACTTTGCGCGAACTGATCGAGGCCGATTCCCGCGCGCGTTTGGTGTCCGAAGTGTATTTCAAGCGTCACGCGGCCTCACTTGATCGCGTGCTCGCCGAGGGAGAACGTTTCTCCCTCGTCTTCGCGGGAAATCATGCCCAAGGTTGTATCTTTCGTGATGGTTTACACCTGCTCACGCCAGCCATGTCCGCCCGGATCGATGAAATCGCCCAGGCGCTTCCGAATTTCTATTTCGGCCGCTTCGATATTCGCTTTCGCGACCTTGAATCTTTGCAGCGCGGCGAGGGATTCATGATTGTGGAGGTCAACGGGGCCGGCGCCGAGGCCACGCATATATGGGATCCGGAAACACGATTGACCGACGCATATCGCACGCTGTTTGAGCAATACAAGATCCTGTTCACCATCGGCGACGCGAATCGCCGCGCGGGTCATTCGCCGCTCGGACCGATACAGTTCATTAAGGATGTGTTACTCTATCGCCGCCTCTCGCGGAAGTATCCGCTGGCGGGATGACCGGGGCGCGTAAGCGCCGAGACGGGACGATGGCACGAGTCGAACACGGAGACCATGCGCTGACGCTGGCCCCCTTCGAGGGTGCGGCCGATCTCAGCCGCCGCTGGGGCCAAGTGGACTTCCTTGCGCTGCCGCATCAACCTGCCGATCGTTACGTCGCGGGTTTTGCCAACTCGCCACGCTGTGTCGAAGCGGCACTGCGGCTTCGCTTCGAAGTCTTCAATCTCGAATTGAATGAAGGACTTGCCTCGTCGATCGAAACCGGTCTCGACCGCGATCGTTACGATGATCAGATGACTCATCTCGTGTTGATGGAACAGACCAGCGGCCGCATCGTGGGCACCTATCGCATGCAAACGGCCGGCGAGGCCGCGCGCGGTGGTGGCATTTATTCGGCGGAAGAGTATGACCTCGCGCCGATGGCGCCCTACCTCGATGAAAGTGTCGAACTCAGCCGGGCATGCCTGGCCGCCGACCACCGAAACTTTCGCGCCATGATCGCGCTCTGGCTCGGCATCGGCGCGTACATGAACGCACACAGCCAGCGGTACGTTTTCGGCTGTTGCTCCCTGACCACGCAAGACCCCAACGATGGATGGCGCGCGCTCAAGACTATTCGCGAAGGAAACTGTATTCACCCCGATCTGTGGATGCGCGCGCGGGCCTCGAATTCCTGCGGAGCGCCCGAGCGTGAAAACGATCCGGGTCTAGGGCCCGCGCTCAAGCTGCCCAAGCTGTTTCGCACCTATCTCAAGCTCGGTTGTCTGGTCGTGTCCGAACCGGCCATCGACATCGCTTTCGGTACGGTGGATTTCCTGATCTTTATGGACGGCAAAGGTGTGACCTTTTCTCGCCTGGACGTGGTCGAGTAATCATGGGCGAAGTACACGTCGAAACGGAGGCAGACGCCCGGCGGGCCCGATCCAACCCGGCACTCGCAATATGGCGTCTCATGTATATCGCTGTCTGGACGCTCTACTGCCACCTGGCGCATCTTCGTGCGCGTTTCTCAACTCGAGATCCCGCCGAGCGCCGCCGTCGCGCCGGACTCTGGACGCATCGTTGGCTCGAGCGGGGCGTGAAAATCACAGGAATCGAAGTCTTGATCGAGGGCCAACCTCCGACCATTCCAGTTCTACTGACTCCCAACCACGTGAGTTATCTGGATATCATGGCCATCGCCGCAGCGACGCCTGTGATGTTTGTTTCCAAAGCCGATGTAAAGCACTGGCCCATTATTGGCCATTTGTTCAATACCTCCGAGCACGTCGGCATCTCGCGCGCCGATCGCCGGAATGTCGCCATCGTGAACGAAAAGATCGGGGAACGTTTCGATGCCGGTCTTCCGGTCTGCGTTTTTCTCGAAGGCACATCCGGCTCGGGAGAGAGCGTCATGCCCTTTCACGCCTCGCTCGTCCAGCCTGCGGTCGAGCGTCGCGTGCCCGTCATGCCCGTCGGGCTCCGTTGGGAAGCGACCGCGCCCGGTACTTGCGTGATCGAAGATGTCGCCTACTGGCGGCAAAGCCATGTACTCGGGCCTCACCTCTGGCGTGTCCTCGGCCTGAACGGATTTCGCGTAAGGGTCATATTCGGCCAGCCCATCGCCCCCGGCGAAACCGACCGCAAAGCGCTCGCGGCGCAGGTCCGCGAACAGGTCGTCGCGCTGCTGGAGGCCGCGCAGGCGGGGCACTGACATGCGTGGCCGTGCGTGGCGCGTGATCGGCGTAAGTCTTCTGCTGTTCATCATTGTAGAGATTGGTTCTTGCCAGATTTACGACGCTGTCGTGTCTCCAGTCGTCGCAGACGGACTCGTCCGTCGCGAAACCGAGTCTTCTAATGGTTATAGCGTAAGTTACCTTGCCAGTATCTCGACCAAGGCCGAGCTACCACGCTTACTGTATGTTCACGGCACGCCCGGCGATGCGACAGCCTTTGAACGGTATTTGCTGGATCCCGTTCCGGGTTTTGAATCGCTCAGTGTCGATCGCCCGGGATTCGGACTCACTCGCCCGCGCAAAATTGCGATACATCTCGTCGATCAGGCCAAGTGCCTCGATCCATTGTTGACGACGCGCAATGGACGTGGGACGATCCTCGTCGGGCACTCGCTCGGCGGTCCCATCATCGTCCAGGCTGCACTGGACTACCCAGATCGTGTCGCCGGTCTCGTCATTCTCTCCGGTTCGCTCGATCCGGAGCTCGAGGCGGTAGCGTGGTATCAGCGTTTGGCAGAGTTCGCCATTATTCCTTATATGATTCCTGGCGATCTGCGGCGGGCCAACCGCGAGGTGATCCCGCTAAAAGACGAATTAGCCGGGTTGCGTCCGCGCCTGAAGGATCTCAAGTGTCCTGTTGTGATCGTGCATGCCCCGGACGATATGCTGGTGCCCGTGGAGAATGTGGACTACATGCTCGCGGAATTCCCGAAGGATAGCATCGTCGACGTGATGCGCCTCGACGGCAAGAACCATTTCGTGCCATGGAATGCCGAAGCCGACGTGCGTCGTGCGATTCAGCGTATCGCTGAAGCTGCATCGGGAACAGCCGCGAATCATCAAGGAGATTGAGATGCGCAAAGTGGCATTTATTACAGGATCGTCACGAGGCATCGGCAAGGCCTGCGCGCATCGTTTCGCGCGCGAGGGCTACGACATCGTCGTCGCCGCGAAGAGCACCGAGGAAAATCCCCGCCTGCCCGGGACCATCTTCACCGCGGCGGACGAGATCGCGCAACACGGCACGGATGTCTTTCCCGTTCGCTGTGATGTGACCGATCTCGGCAGTGTTGAAAACGCCGCGCGTGCAGCGCTGGATCGCTTCGGCCGGATGGACGTCGTCATCAACAACGCCGGCGCGCTCTGGTGGAAGACGATGGATGAAACGCCGATGAAGCGTTTCGATCTGATGATGGACGTAAACGCGCGCGGTTCCTTCGCCATCACGAGCGCATTCCTGCCTGTGATGAAGGCGCAGAAGAGCGGGCACGTGATCCTCATGTCACCGCCGATCGACATGAAAATGCTTCCCGGCCACATCGGTTACTGCATCAGCAAATTCGGCATGACCATGATCGCGCATGGCATCCCTCTCGAATTTGGAGATTACAACATCCGCGCGACCGCCCTCTGGCCTAAGACCCTCATCGAGAGCTTCGCTACCATCAACTGGAAGCTCGGCGACCCGAGCGTCTGGCGCAAGGCGGATATTCTCGCCGATGCCTCCTGGGAAATCGTGCAGCATCCGGATCTCTCCAACGGCCAGGCGCTGATCGATGAGGATTTCCTTCGCGCCGCAGGCTATACCGACTTCGATCGCTATCTCTGCATGCCGGATGGTCAGCCGCAAGTAATCGCTTAAGTCAACAACCTAAGCCCAATCTAGAGAGGATCTACTGTCGTGTATACACCCAGTATCGTCGCTTTTTCAGGTAGTGCGCGGACCGAATCGTTCAATTCGCGGCTGGTGAAGATCGCGGCCGAGGCCGCCCGCGCGGCCGGCGCGAAGGTCACACTGGTTGATTGGCGCGAATTCCGCCTGCCATTGTTCGACGAAGACGAAGAAAAACAGGGCGGCATGCCGAAAAATGCCCGTGCTTTCAAGGAACTCCTGCTTTCGCACGATGGCTTCCTGATCTCCGCGCCAGAGTACAACAGCTCCATCACGCCGCTCCTGAAAAACGCGATCGACTGGGCCTCTCGCCGGGAAGGAAATGAGAAACCCCTCGAGGCCTTCGCTGGAAAAGTGGCTGCACTGATGAGCGCGTCGCCGGGTGCACTGGGCGGCCTGCGCGGTCTCGTTCACGTCCGCGCGATCCTGGGTAACATCCGCGTCATCGTGCTGCCGGATCAGATCGCGGTTTCCAAGGCGCACGAAGCCTTCGATCCGTCGGGCCGTCTCAAGGACGCGCAACAGCAGTCGAGCATCGAAGGTTTGGGAACGGGGCTCGCCGCCGTGTTGCGCAAGCTCCACGCCTGACGCTGAGTGCGCTACGAATTGGCCCTGAGCAGGAAATAAATGACCACGCCGGTCACTGAAACGTAAAGCCACAGCGGCACCGTGAACTTCACGACACGCTTGTGCAGCTCGAAGCGCCGTGTCACCGCGAAGAACACCGCACTCATAATCAGCGGCAACGCAAAGACGGTACACGCGATGTGCGAGATGAGCACAAAGAAGTAGACATATCGGATGGTGCCCTGGGTGAGAAACTTCGTGTCCCCGTGAATGTTGTGGTAAGTAATGTAACTCACCAAAAAAATCACCGACAACACCAGCGCCGTGATCATAAACGTAACATGGACACGCTTGTGGCCCGTTTTGATCGCGATGACGCCCGCCGTAATGCATGCCGCCGCGAGCCCGTTGAGCATCGCGTTTAGCGCCGGAAGAAATGAGAGTGCGTCGGAGTTCGTGTCTTCGCCGCGTTTGAAATACAACAGCCACACCAGAAAAAGAAACGCGGCCCCGCTTAACGCAATGATGCGCACAATCGCGGGGCGTAAGTTTTCGCGGGGTGCAATGGCTTCGCTCATGATGGAAAGTCCCTACAGCGGCATGACGATAGCACATTCGGAGTGCTTCACTAAATGAAAGACACCAGAGCGCGGCGAAACCGCCGCGCTCTGGCGCATTTCCGAATGCGGCGTTTACGGGTGGCTGTGTTCCCCGGCGATTTCCTCCGGCACTTCGTGCAGGATCAACCCTGCGCCGTTTGTGGGGAATTGTCCGTTCAGATTGCCCGGGTTCGGGATCCATTTCTGGAATTCCACATGCCCGTCCAAATAGAGCACATTCGCGCCCCCCGGTACGTGGTTGAAGTGCTCCGGCTCCGGCGAAATCGCGTCGTGCATGATCACAATGTCCGACGCAGCTTTGGAGGACGCCCCAGGACTGTTAATATCCGTGATGAACACGCGTTCGATGCCTTCACGCAAACGCACCAGATGATCGCGCCCGTCAATCACGGCCAAGGTGTTCGCCGCGACCTCCAGCTCGAAATCGCCATCCACCCAGTTCTGAACACCTTCAAAGTCCCCGGCATCGGCCAGCGGGTGATACTTGTCCTCGAATTGAAACAGGAGCGCGTCCTCCAGGCTGACGAACTCTGCAAGGTCGCGAAACATCCGGCGATGATATGCCCAGCCGTAGTAATAATACGGATGATCCACCACTTCACACGGCGAAATCAGGCCGTCGTTCGAAACACCCAGCGGCGGACTGTCCACTTCTTCCCAAAGCGGACTTTCCTGATCGCCCTCGTCCCACCGTTCCACCGCGTCCGCACCGCCAAAGGAACTCGGGCAGATAAGCACATTCAAATCCGGCAAATACTCCGGATACATCACCTGCATGTCGAACATCCACACGTACGATTCATGGATTTCCGGCAAGCAATTGCTGGTCTTGATGTGTGGAAACCGTTCGCCGCGTTCCTCGCTCGCGTACATTTTTAGCGACAGCCCCAGCTGTTTCAGGTTGTTCGCGCAACTCGCGCGCCGCGCCGCCTCGCGCGCCCTCGCCAGCGCCGGCAGCAGGATGGACGCAAGGATCCCAATAATCGCAATGACGACAAGAAGTTCTATCAAGGTAAAACCAATCGTTTCTCGTTTGTAACGCATGTGAAATCGCTCCCGTGGAAGTCTCGTCCGCGCCCGCGGATAAATGCGATCAGCGGGCTCTGTGCGGACGCCGGCACATAAAGACGCGCCGGATGTCAGCGTTTCAGTAGATGGGTGGAGTCAGCTGAGGACTTCGACGGGAGGGGCGCGGAGCGAGAGCGGCGACTGCTGCGTCGCGCACGCAGGGGCCGCCTCGCGCAGGATAAGCGTGGGCGACTGCGGCGGAGGAAACAGCGATGCCACCGGGGCGGCGTCGGCCACGAAATGTGCCGAGCCGCTCGCGCAGATCGGACAGGGGGAGGGGGCATGTCCATGTCCCGCATGGGAGTGTGGCGAGGCAGCGTGCGCAAAGCCGACGAACAGCAGCAGCGCGCCGATCCAGACCCAACGTCTCATCGCAGGAGCAAACACAGCCAAATCTCTCCACATAAACGATAACAGAGCTCGGGGATCTCGTCAAGGAGAGATGAATGAAAAGGAGATTCAGCCCAATGCCAACTAGATGCGGCTCAAAGCCTTACATCGCAACGACGGCCTGCTTCTCAAAGTCCCATGCGACCAGTTTCCGCTGGAACCACGCCAGGTTCCCCATGCGCGATGCCACCACGCCATACAATCCAAGTTCCGGCGGGCAATTGAGCGGTGCACCGGTGCGTATCGCAGCGTGATGGTTCATGTGGTGTGGGCGCAGGTCCTCGCCGCCAGTTTTTTTATGCTGTTCGATGACCTGCCCGCCGTCCTCCAACACGATGTCCCATCCGGTCGGCGTAAAAATCAACGTACCATTCTTCCCGCGGATACAGTGCGGATTCTGCCGCTGATTCGCCATCGTGCCCAGCAAATGCACCGTCATACCCTTCGTGATGCCATCGACCGCCGGATACTCCAGCAGCATCTCCATGCTGTCCGGCAAGTCGCGGCCGTCATCCCACGAGTAAATCCCGCCCATGCCGATCGCCGTTGAAGGAAAGGTCAATCCGCACGCCCGGATGATGCGCGTGACGCGATGAACAAAAAGATCCGTCGCGATCCCGCCCGAGTAGTCGCGGTAGCAGCGCCACTCGAAATAGTGGTGGGGGTCCCATTTCCGGGACGCGCGCGGATGCAGCCACGCATTCCAGTCAAGATCCTCCGGCATCGGTGTTGCATCGGTCACGTCTTCACGCCGCCACGGCCCACGATTGGGTTCATGGTTGCGCACGTAGTCGATCTGCGCCTCAACTACCGTCCCAATCTTCCCCGCGCGAATCGCATCCTGCGCAGAGGAGTAGCTGTCATCCGCCATGCCCTGCACGCCCACCTGAAGTTTCAGACCGGTCGACGCCGCCTTCGCCACAACCTCCTTTGCCTCGCGGATGTCGTAGCAGAGCGGTTTCTCGCAGTACACATGCTTGCCCGCTTCAAGCGCGGCCATCGTCAGGTAGTGGTGCGTGTGTTCCGGCGTCGCGATCACAACGTAGTCAATATCCGGATCGGCCAACACATCGCGGTAGTCCGTCGCCGCGCGCGATTGCCCGCCCGACGCAGCAACGCGATCGCTGAACGACCTCGCACGCTCCGGATTTACGTCGCAGGCCACGCGCACAGCGACATTGTCTTCATCCTCCAGTGCGATCAGCGTCCCCAGATGGCTGCCACCCATTCCGCCGCAGCCGATGATCCCGGCGTTCAATCGATCGTTTGCGCCGATCGTCCGCGCGTAACTCTTCGCGCTCAGCGTCACTGCGCCGGCGGCCAGTGTTCCGGTGTGGATGAATGTGCGTCGGCTAACGGTGTGGTCAGACATGAAGATCGTCCTCGCCTTGCGGTTGGATGACAACAAGCCATCAGCAATTCGCTGCAAACTATGAGCAGCATAACTCCCGGCGGCGGAGCGGCAAAATAGGCAGTGGTGCGGTCGGGGAGACTAGCCCTTGGCCGCCCGCGGACGGCCGGGCTTGCGGTGCGGAGGAGTCGGCTCGACGGTTTCTGCCTCGACGGTCCCGTCGCAGATCGGACAGCCTTCGATATCTTCGCGTTGTTGCTTGCCGGATTCGAGGAATTCGTCCATCTGGTCGCGCACCGCGGCGTTTCCTTCGACGAAGTGCATCAGTCCAAGCAGCCGCTTGCCTGTTTCCAGGCTCAGCAAATGTTCAATCTTGCAGGCGTCCGCAAACGCGGTGTCTTTTTCGACCTTCAGGAAATCCGTGAAAAAACGGGACACAATCCGGAAATTGTGCTCGACCAGATTCACCACCGCCTCGCCGCGTTCCGTCAACAATAAAAAGCGGTTCGGATCTTCTTTCACCCATCCGCGCTTTTTGAGCTGCGTAATGAACATGGATGCCGCGCCACGGGAAACTTCCAGCTTTTCGGCCACGTCCGTAACCCGCGCATAGCCCAGTTCCTCGCGCAGACTGTCGATCGCCATCAAATAGTGCGCTGCAGAGTGGGTGAGCTCGTTTTTCTCGAACTCACGCCAGTAGGCGGAATCGTTAATGCTTTTGCTCATGCGTGTCTCCCGCGCGCAACGCCAAGGGGTGGCGCACAGGTATTCTAGAGCACCGCACGGGAGCGTTCAACCTAAGTTTACTTCGGTTACACCTCTGTCCGGCTTGCGATCGCCCCACCATGACTGCGAGGCGAATTTCGTGTAATCTCAAGCTCATCACACGATACGAAGGGAGAACAATGCGCTACAACACCATTCTTTTGATCACGATGCTGATCACTTCCGCGCCATCGATTGCGCGCGCGGACAAATCCGCACTCAACACCGCGATCGACGCGCGTCTCGAGGCCACCTGGCAAGATGCACTTAAAATCTGGGACTGGGCCGAGCCCGGGTATCAAGAAGTGAAGTCGTCTACGCTGCTCGCAGAAACGCTCGAAGCGGCTGGTTTCAAGATCGAGCACGGTGTTGCCGACATTCCGACGGCCTTCGTCGCGAGCATCGGTCACGGCAAACCCATCCTCGGCATCCTCGGCGAATTCGATGCGCTTCCCGGCCTGTCGCAAGAAGCAGTGCCGCACAAACAGCCGCGACCGGGAAATGGATACGGTCATGCTTGCGGTCATCACCTCTTCGGCACGGGTTCCATGCTCGCCGCACTCGCCCTCGCCGAACAAATCAAAGCCGGGGAGATGCCCGGCACAATTCGCTTCTACGGTACTCCCGCCGAAGAAGGCGGCGCCGCCCAGGTCTTCAT
>SXGT01300114.1_pt1 | contig 75370 bp, 65 predicted proteins | sample 3176221 | NCBI WGS metagenome assembly SXGT01 (sample SAMN11356862, study PRJNA531348) | freshwater metagenome | isolation source: freshwater sample F1-120 | place: China: Fuxian Lake, Yuxi | collected 2017-12-25
CATGACGCCGTCGTCAGCAGCGACGACAATGACTGCAACGTCGGTAACTTGGGCGCCGCGGGCACGCATCTTGGTGAACGCTTCATGGCCGGGCGTATCGAGAAACGTGACTGGCTTGCCGCCGTGCTCGACGCGCCAGGCACGAATGACCTGCGTGATGCCGCCGGCTTCGGTGGCGACGACGTTGCTGCGGCGGATCTTGTCCAGCAGCGACGTTTTGCCATGATCGACATGCCCCATGACGGTGACGATTGGCGCCCGGAGGATGAGATCATCCGGTTCGTCCGGCGTCTCGTAGCCGGCGAGGAGTCGATCCTCGCTGGTTTCGGGCACCATGATTTTCAACTCGCAGCCATACTCCAACGCAATGAGCTGCGCCAACTCCGGTTCGACAATCGAATTAATGGTCGAGTTGGTAATGCCGTGATCCTTCAGCTTGAACATCAACTCGACGGAGCGTACGCCAAGCTCTTCGGAAAGGACCCGGATGCTCAACGGCGGCTCGAGTTCCAGGCTCGTCGGGCGCTGCTTGATGACCTGCTTGTGCTTCTGTTTGAAACGCGGATGCCGCGGGCTGGCGCGTTCCTCTTCCTCGTAAACGACCTCGACCTTGCCGTCCACGATCTTGACGCGCGACTGAGCGCTCTTGCGTTCCTCGGCACGGATATTGCGTTTCTTCTGGCGCTCTTCGCGCCCGGGAATGGCGCGTTTTTTGTCTTTCTTGCCTTCTTCGTCTTCGACGACTTCCTCGACGACCGGCTGGGCCGGGCGCAACAAATCTTCAAGCCGGATGGGCTTGTTTTGGTTCTGTTCGATATGCTCCTTCGTCATCGCGATGATCGGTTTGGCGATCTTGGGACCCTTGTCAACCGGCTTGGGTCCAGGCCGCAAGCTCGGCGGCGCGATCGGCTTGAGAGTCGGCAGGTGGCGTGGAGGTCCAGGCGGACGGCGCAACGGCGGATGACCTGTCCTCTTGGCAGGCGGATGACCGCCTGGCTTGGCGGCGCCGGCATCTTTGGCAGATGGAGTCGAACCAATTTCCTGTGGTGGTCGGACCGTGGCAGGGGGCTGAGTCACCGGGCGGGGCGTCGCTGGCGTCGCCGTCACGGGTTTCGCTGGCTCCGGTGGCACGGCCGCCGGCGGAGTCGGAGTTGGTGTCGGCGCGACGGTGACAGGCGCTTTGACTGCCGGCGTCGAGGCCGGTTGGCTGCCCAGCGTGCGCACCTTTTCTCGCATGACTGGCGGCGGCTTCGGCACGGCGGGCTGCTCGGCGACGATTGGCTCCTCGACGGGCTCGGGAGCCGGAGGCTCCACCGGGGCCGCCACCTCTTCAACCTCGGCCACGGGCTGCGGGCGCGGCGCCTCGACTTCACGCTTGGTGGGACGAACCACGAGGTTCGGCACCGGCTTTTCGTCAGGCAGAACCACCTTGGTGACTGGCTTCGCGGCGGTCGGCGCGGCCGAGCGCTTGGACGCCTTCTTGACCAATTCTTCCAGCTTGTCGCGCTGGTCAGGCTCCAGGCTGCTCAGCTGGTTTTTTACGTCGTAACCGGCCTGCTTGCACAGGCGCAGCAATTCCCCGGTGTCGATGTCCAACTCACGCGCCAGAATGTATACACGAACCTTCTCTCGCTGCTGCAAGCGTAACTCCCTTTCAGCCCAATGCCTTAGGGCCAAATCATTTGTTCACATGAATCTACCCGCGGCCGGTTGTTGCTTATTTTACCCGATCTACGCTATCGGAGAAAGAGCGATCATCGGGAAAGACGGAAAAAGGCCGAATCGTCCAACCGCTTGCCATGGGTCGCGAATCACGCTCGCACCCCGCGGCGGCAGCCGAACGATGCCGGCGTGTCAAGTGGGGGGAGGTTGCTCCTCGGTGGTGGCGGGTGGGGGTTCGCTGGTTTCAGAAACGGGTTCGGTTGATGTCGCCACTTCCATGGCAGGCTCATCGACCACCGTTTCATCGGAAGCGAGCGGCGCGTCCGCGCTCGGCTCGGTGGTCTCGGCTGGTGCACTGTCGGCAGGAACAGCCTCTGGCTCCGCAAGTAGACCAGCCACGGAACGGCCGGCGGTTGCTTCCTCATCCACCACCGCATCTTCGGGCCGCTCGTTCTCAATGCGCTCGGCGGCGGCCTCTGCGTAGGCAATGATTTCTTCAGCTTGCTCCACCGTGACGCTCCCGAATTCCGCCAGGTCGGTCGGCTCGATAAACGTGACGTCCACGTACGACATGAAGCCTTCCGTGATGAAGATCTCGACGAGATCGTCCGACACATGTGGAATCTGCTGAAACCAGCCCACGGCACGTTCGATGCTTTCGTTCATTTCATCGAGCGTCATGATTTCGATATCCCAGCCGACCAGTTTGCTGGCGAGCCGTACGTTCTGACCGCGCCGGCCGATCGCAAGCGAAAGCTGATCTTCCTTCACCAGGACAATCGCGCGTCCCATGCGCGGGTAGAGGAAGACGTCGTCAATGGCCGCGGGCTGCAAGGCGTTGGGAATCATGACTTGCAGCGATTCATTCCAGCGGACGATATCGATCCGTTCGCCGCCGAGCTCATCGACGATATTCTTGATGCGGCTGCCGCGGACGCCGACGCAAGCGCCGACGCAATCGACTTTCATGTCCACGGAGGAGACCGCAATCTTGGCGCGATAGCCTGCTTCGCGGGCAATCGCCTTGATTTCGATGGTCCGTTCCTTGATTTCGGGAATTTCGCCTTCGAAGAGCCGGCGCACGAAATCGGGATGGGTTCGCGATAGCACGATCTTGACGCGATGCCCTTGCTTTTTCACTTCGAGAACGACCGCCTTGATGCGTTCGTTCATGTGGTGCGTCTCGCCCGGGATTTGTTCGCCGCGAGGCAAGATCGCTTCGGTTTTGCCGAGGTTGACGATGCAGGCCCCGCCGTCGTTGCGAGTGACGGCGCCATGAACGAGATCGCCTTTCATGGCGGCGTATTCGGTGAAGACCGAGCTGCACTCAGCTTCGCGGATCTTCTGGATCATCACGTTCTTGGCGCTCTGGGCGGCGATACGTCCAAACTCGGCTGGATCGAGGGCTTCCTCGCCGCGTCTGGCGACGATGTCGCCGCGGTCGCGGTCGATGGTGACCACGACGCCGCAGCCTTCGCCAAACTTCTTCTCGGCCGCCAATTGCAGCGCGGATTCGATACCGGAGAAGATGATTTCGCGGTCGATGTTTTTCTGATGTTGCATCTCATCGACGATGCGGATCAGGTCGGAGCCCTTCATGCGTGCATTCCCAGTCCCAGAGGCGAGCGCAGCGAACCCCTGGGGTATAGTTAGTTCGTCCCAGGGGTTCGCTGCGCCCACCCCTGGGCTTCGTATGTCAACAAAAAAAGTGGGCTCCAGGCCCACTTGAACAACGGCGCGCGTGGCCATGCGCACCTTCGCCATCAACCCGTCGGCGCAACCAGCGTTCGGCCGGTCGTGCAATCGAACCAGTAAGCTTGTGCCAGCGAAAACGTCATGGTCACCGCCTGGCCTCGCTCAAACCGCTCATCAAGTGTGGCTTGCCCAACCCAGCGGCCCTGCGCGTCGTTCCCGAGCACACAGATGCCAGCGTCGGCACATTCCAATTCCCGCACGTGCAACGTGATGCGGTTATCGTCCTCGCTCGCGCCCGGGGCGGTTGAGCATCGCACATCGCGCACTGCTATACCCATCATAATATGAACTTTTCCCTCGCCTGGGTGAAAATTCTCCCCCTGGCACAGAGATTCGCGCAATTCCTCAACGATCTTCACCGACATCGGCCAGTGCCCAAAAACACTGTCGAAGTAGGTGTCCATCCCTTCGCGGACCACCTCGCCAGTGACGAAGTTCATCCCCCCGGCATGGTGGTGGACCAGCTCCGCGACGAAGCGGGTGGCGGGGCGGCGCCGCATCTGCGCGGGCTCGTCGATCTGCACTATACGGCCATTTTGCATGACGGCGACGCGGTCGCCTACCGTGAACGCCTCTTCCGGGTCGTGCGTCACGTGAATTGTCGTCAACCGGTGCTCGGTGGTGAGCGCATGAATCTGCCGGCGCAGGTCCGCCCGCAGGGGGGCGTCGAGTTGGCCGAGCGGTTCGTCAAGCAACAACACCTTTGCCGGCCGCAAGAGGCACCGCCCCAGGGCAACCCGCTGTTGCTGACCGCCAGAAAGTTGACCAGTCGGGCGATCGAGAACGGTGTCCAGACCGAGCAGCCGGGCGATTCGCTGCAAATCGGCGTCATGCGATCGTCCGGCGAAGAGCTTCCACGGTTGCTCAAGCGTCCAGGCCCAGCCCAAGCTTTGCCGAACGGTTTGCGTGGCGACCAGGGCGGGCCGCTGGAACATCATCGCCACACCGCGGCGATGCGGCGGGACGCGGTTGACAAGTTGCCGATCGATGCGAATCTCCCCTTCGCTCGCATCCTCCAGCCCCGCGATGACGCGCAAGAGTGTCGTCTTGCCGCACCCCGACGGGCCCAGGAGGGCCAGACATTCCCCGGGGGCGACGGTGAGCGTGACGTCCTCCAGCGCGCGCACGCCGGACGCGTAGGTTTTGCCGACGTCTTCGAGGTGGAGTTCGGTCATGGCGATAGTTCACCAGCATCGGCGGCAGACGGGTCGAGTTTCCTCAGTGACAGGCAACATTCAGCGGCAGAAACCAGAAGGCTCAACACCACGGACGCATGCCAAAGATAGAATCCTGCCCCATAGGCAAAGAGCTTGCTATTACGGTGTAGATTCGGTACCTCCAAATCCCAAAAGCTGGTCATCGCCAAGGGAACAGCAACGGCGCCACAGAATAACGCTGAGCGGTGATACCCGCGAACCATTAAAAGATGACAAGTTAGCAGCGCCGGATTCGCAAACCAACTGTAATACTCGTCAAACCCCATCCAGCCAAAAAGGAAACATAACCAACCTGGTAGGTACCGGCCGTCCGAATCATAATAAACAGGAAACCAAAGCGACATGAAAAGTGATATCCAAGCCGCAATGCAACCGACGCCTACAATCCTCCTGAAATAGTTCATTTTGACACTCGATTAACGCGAATCAATTCGCCATGCAGGTCTAAACATGCTTCAACGGCTGCGTGAATCCGGGCGGCCTGTCCGGGATAATCCGGGTCGTACGTGCAGACTATGATGCCGGCGTGCTGGGCGCTCTTTCGGTGCAAGCGGATGTAGTCCTTGCGATTAATGGTCAGAACGGCTCGGTCCTCGCTGGTCGCCATCTGGAGGACTTCGTCGTCGGGTGTGCCCTCATTCGCCCGGCCACGCTCCTGGATGGAGATGACATCGTGTCCGAGGCGTCGCAGTTCTTCGACTACCGGGATGGGGAAATTCTCGTTGGAATAGAGTCGGGCCACCGCTATTCCTCTTCGTTCTCACGGATTTGGCGTTCGATTTCTTCCCGGTGGCTGTCCACGTAGGACCATGCCTGGACAAGATCCACGGCGCACAGCGTCGGATAGCTGCGCAAGATTTCACTCTCGGAAACGGCGAGTTGCCTCATCCGCTCCAGCAGCCAGACGGGGATCCTAGTACGGATGATCCGCGCAACACCGCCACAAACACCCGGCGTGGCCACGATGTTTGGGAACCATGGCGAGCCGAAGCCCATGGTGGGCGAGGAGTTCCGAGCTGTGGGTTTTCTCTTCGGCGCTTTCTTGGTCTTCTTCATACGCCACATGGTATCACAAATTCAAACGCTACGCCATCTCCAGCAACTTCAACCTCACCACGTTCAGCGCCATTTTCGCCGTGCGGCTCTGGACCTCGGTACGCGTGCCGGCCCAGCTAAAAGGTGTGGAGGACACGCCTCCTGGCCACGCCACGCCGACGTAGACCAGGCCCACGGGCTTGGTCGGCGTCGCGCCGCCGGGGCCCGCGATGCCCGTTGTGCTGACCGCAAGGTCGGTCTTCAGGCGTACTCGGCAGCCGGCTGCCATCGCCTCCGCAACTTGAGCGCTGACCGCGCCGTGGGCGGCGAGCAGTTCCGGCGGGACGCCGAGTTGCTCCACCTTGACGCGGTTGTCATACGCCACGATGCCCCCGTGAAACCAGGCACTCGCGCCAGGAACCTGCACGAGCCGATCGGCAACCAGCCCCCCCGTGATACTCTCCGCCGTGGCGAGCGTCTGGCGTTTGTCTTCGAGCAGCCGCAGGACCGCGTGCTGCAATTCCTCGTCATCGACGCCGTAGACGAACTTGCCCAAGCGCTCGCGGATCGTCGCCTCCACCGGCGCGATCTGCGCGTGAGCCTCGGCCACGGTCGGCGCGCGAGCGAAGATGCGCAGCGCGATGGTCGCATCGCTCGCGGTGATGCCGACCTCGGGCACGTGGCCGCGGCGCGTCAGGTCGAAGAGTTTTTCCTCGATGTGCGACTCACCGCTGCCGAAGGTGTTGATCTTGCGCTGAATCTGCACGCCGCCCCCCAGACCGAGATTCAGCAAGCGCGGCTTCACCTGCTCGTGGTACATGGCGTACATTTCGCTGGGAACGCCCGGCATGGCGATGAGGAGCGACTTACCAGCCCGGAGCGCAAGCGACGGGCTCGGCGAACCCGTCGCTTGCGCTCCGGGCTGGTGGGACTGTGCAATCCAGATCGCAAACCCCGGCGCCGTGCCGAACGGATTCGGCACCACCTCCGCCCCCGCAGGCAGATACGCCTGCACGCGATTGCGGTCTGGCATCGGGCGATTGCGTTTGGCGAAAAGGCCCTTGATATGCTCGAACGACGCCTCATCGAACACCAGTTCGACGGCGGCGAGCTTCGCAACCGCCTCGCGCGTCAGATCGTCGAGCGTGGGACCAAGACCGCCCGTGACGAGCACCACCTCGGCTCGCTGCGTGGCGATGCGAAGGGCGTCGATGTTGTCTTGCAAATCGTCTGCGACCGTGGTGTGCCAGCCGACCGGAATACCGATCTCGGCCAACCGCAGGCTCAGCCATTGGCTGTTCGTGTCGAGGTTTTGGCCCGCGGTCAGTTCGCTGCCGATGGAGAGGATTTCTGCTTTCATGGTCCGTAGTCAGTAGTCCGTAGTCCTTTAAGATTCACGCCGTCTATTGTACGGATCGACTTCCTACTTTTGCTACGGACCACGGACCACGGACTATTGACGAGGTGCCAGCACGATATCAAACACCCCGCTCTTGTACGTCCCGTGCTGCGTGCGGATCTCACGCAGGTCGATGATCAGCGACGGGCGGATGAACTGGTCCTCGCGCTGGTGCGGATCGTTGCGGAAGTAGAGTTGCGTGATCAGGGGGCGATAATTCGTGTGCCGCACCCAGTAATGAATGTGCGGTGGCCGCCAGGCACGTGGGCCGATCTGGTAGGCGCCGGGGTGAATCGTCTCGTATTCGTAGTAGCCGTTCTCGTCGGTGAGGAGGCGAGCGCGGTTGACAAACAGGTTGGCTGCCGGCGGACGCTGCGCGTCGTCGTTGTCATAGCGGCCTTGTGCGTTGGCCTGCCAAACATCGACCACCGTGTTCGGCAACGCCCGGCGCGTGTCCTGGGCCCAGACGCGCCCCTTGATGACGAGCACTGTGCCCGGCTCAAGCGGCGGCGTGATCTTCCCACGCATCGGTGCGTTCGGGCGATGATAGGGTCCGAGGATGTTATCCTCCGTGGGCCGAACATTCGCAGCGGGCGCTTGTGCCGCCGGAATGGCCAGTTCACGGATACGCGTGGCGGCCAGTTCGGCGGGCGTGGGCTGCGCCTGCTGGGCGAGGAAGCTGCCGTAGCTCCCCAGATCGCCGGACGCTTCCGTTGGCGTTGCCAGAGTCGGGAGTAGCAGGCCGCCGGCGGTGACGCCGAGGCCGGATTTCAGGAAACTGCGGCGTGATGACTCGGACATGAGCTCTTCCTTTCGTGGAAAGTTTGTGTGTCGTCGTTGAGCGCCTGCATGGCAATTCGCGGGCGCTCAACGCAAGTCCTTCCCGTCAATACCCCATATCCGCCAGCCGGCGTACCAGCGGGCCATAGCGTTCGGTCAGATCCGTGCGCAGGCCGCGCAGGTGGGCGGCCGGGTGATACCAGTTGACGAGCCGAATGTGGTCGCCTTCCCATTGATCGCACACTTCGCCGTAGGTCGCGGATACCACCGAGACGATGCCGTCGTTGTCGCCTTCCTGCTTGGTCACAATGCTGTAGGGAAGCAGCCATTCCAGGTGCAGGAAATGCCCATCGTGCTTGCCGGCAACCGAGAAGTAGCGAACGCTTGGTACATCCAGGACCTGTTCGTTGAAGAGTTTGCAGCTTGCGCGGCGCAAGTCATAGAAGCCCTGGTACGGCATGCCGATGGTGTCGAGCATTGGTTTCAGGAGCCTGGCAAGCCGGCCGACACCCCAGTCGGCAAAGCTGGTGCCGCGGTGCGGCGTGCCGAGCGTGGTCAACGTCAGCACCCGCTCGGCCATGTCGAGGCGCGAAATCATGTAACGTGAATCGAGCCCCCCCCTGCTATGGGCCAGGATGTGGACGGGCTCACCGGGCGAGTGCTGGTTGATGAAGTCTTTGAGTTCTTTGGCCCGCTGTTCGATTCCCGCGGTCGGGGTGAGGGACGGGATCAGAACGCGATTGCCTGCCGCCCGTAGGAGCTCGGGGATACCGGGGAAATAGTTGACGAGCGTCGTGCCAGCGACTTGCAGATGATTGAAGCCCATGATGCCATGCACGAGCACGATCGGCACGCGCAGTTGGGGGATGATCATGAGTTCATCCTAAACGGGAGGGACGCGTTGTGCAAGCGCGGAATGCGCTTGTCGATTTGCCGGCGCGTCGGAAAATAGCTGCTGACGTTGATTCACACCATCCCGACCAGCCCCGAGCGCAAGCTCGGGGATCGCCAAACCCCACGCTGGCGCGTGGGGCTGGTATCGTATTCGCACGAGGATTCATCATGCCACTCACCAAAGCGGACGCAAGCAAAACACGCATCGGCTGGATAGGCACCGGCGTCATGGGACGCTGGATGTGCGGCCACGCCATGGCCAAAGGTTACAAGGCGACGATTTACAATCGCTCCAAGGACAAGCCCGACGTCAAGGCACTGCTCGAACAAGGCGCGAAGTGGGCCGACACGCCCAAGGCCGTCGCGGAAGCCAGCGATGTCGTCTTCGCCATCGTCGGCTTCCCCAAGGACGTGCGTGAGGTTTTTCTCGGCAGCCAGGGGGCTCTCGCCGGCAGCAAGGGGGGCACCATCCTTGTTGATATGACGACCAGCGAGCCGACTCTCGCTCGCGAAATCTATGACGCCGCCAAGGCCAAGGGCGTCTACAGCCTCGACGCCCCCGTCTCCGGCGGCGATGTCGGCGCCAAGAATGCCGCCTTGTCGATCATGATCGGCGGCGACAAGGACGTCGTCGATGCCGTCGCCCCGATCTTCGAGTGCATGGGCAAGACGATCATCAACCAGGGCCCCGCCGGCTCCGGGCAGCACACCAAGATGGTCAACCAGATCCTGATCGCGTCGAACATGATTGCCGTCTGCGAAGGGCTCCTCTACGGCTACAAGGCGGGACTTGACCTCGAAACCGTCTTCAAATCGGTAAGCGTCGGCGCCGCCGGCAGCAAGGCGCTCGAGGTCCTCGGCCCCCGCATTATGGCCCGCAACTTCGAGCCAGGCTTCTATGTCGAGCACTTCATCAAGGACATGGGCATCGCCCTCGATGAATCCAAGAAAATGGGCATCGCCATGCCGGGCCTGGCGCTTGCACATCAGCTTTACATCGCCCTGCAAGCGCAAGGCTATGGCCGCAAGGGGACCCATGCGTTGATGATGGCGCTGGAGCACATTTCGAATGTGAAGAGGTGAGAGGTGAGTGGTGGGAAGCCCAGGGGCGAGTGAAGCGAACTGGGATCGCTTCCGTTGTCGCCGCCTTTAGGCTACAATGCGCCCCTGGAGGTATCACCATGTCCTCGGTCCTGAAGCCGCTGTTGACGCCGCAAGAGTATCTGGCTCGCGAACGAAAAGCCGAGTTCAAGAGCGAGTATTATCGCGGTGAAACCTTCGCCATGGCCGGCGCGAGCTGGGAGCACACGCTGATCAAGGATAACCTGGCGATCGAAGCAGGAAACCAGCTCAAGGGGGGGCCATGTCGTATCTTGACAAGCGACCTGCGCGTCAAGGTTAGCGCCACGGGTTTGTACACCTATCCCGATGCCATCGTCGTTTGCGACGAGCCGAAGTTCGAGGACGATGTCTTTGATACACTCCTAAATCCTCGCGTCGTGATCGAGGTGCTGTCGGACTCGACGGAGAAATACGATCGCGGCGCCAAGTTCGCGCAGTATCGCGAAGTGCCGTCCCTGCAAGAGTACGTGATGGTTGCGCAGGACCGCCCCCTCATGGAGCGGTATGTTCGCCAGCCCGACGGGGACTGGAAACTTACTGCATTCAGCGGCATGGAGCAAACCTTCGCATTTGCCAGCATCCCTGTCAAAATCCCTCTCGCAGAGATCTACCGGGATGTGAAGTTTCCCGAGAGCAATGAACGCTAGGAATAAAATGATTCGTTAGCCGGGCGCGCAAGCGTCGCGATGCGCGACCGTCGCGTGCGCGTCCAGCTAACCGGATTGCCAGGGTCATTCGATGCAAGTCCATTGCCGCTGCGGGCAGGAGTTCACGATTGAAGCGGAGCGATTTCCGCACAAGGTCCGCTGCCACGCTTGCGGCCACCGATTCAATGTTCTGGCTGACGGAACTACGCTGGATGGCGACAGGCCCGACCGCACCGGTGATGTGGCAGCACCTCTCGTTGCAGCGATCCAGGCCAAGCCAATCCTGGCGGTATTGCCGTCGAATGCGGCCTCAGCCCACCTTGCGGCAGGATTCCCCGACGGTCGTCTCGACGCGGAGGCGAAAGCCAAGCTGAAGGCCGACCTTCGGCTCATCGATCTATTGTGGGAGACCGAACGCGATCTGCACGCGCTCATCCCGTGGCTCGGCATAAGCATCATGCCGACGAAAACGCTGGCCGTGGCCGTGGGACTTGCTTTTTTTTCTGGTTGGGGCGTCCTCTTCGCTGCATTCCTGCTGGATCACGATCCGGGCTGGCTCTGTCCCGGTACGATCGGGGCCGCGATATCGGTGTTCTTCCCCGTGCATATCTACGGGAAGGCGCATGGCTTTGAAAAAGCGGAGGCAAAATGGCAGGCCAAACGTGCCGTGGCCATCGGCAAATCGAGGTTACCTGCGGCTAGCGCCGCGGATGGAATTGCCGATTGAACAACTCCGCATCCCAGTCATCCAGCACGGCTGCTGGTTGTGCCACGGGCGGGGGGGCTTGTTTGACCGGCGTTTCTTGCTGAGCTACTCCGCGCGTCACATTCGGGACGGTGGGCCGCGGCGGTGCAGGCTCTTTCATGGGCGGGGAGGCAAACCCTGACTCGACGCTCGTCTTTAATGGGGCTGACGCCGGCTTGCGGGCGGCGTAGTAGTCCTTGAGCTGCGGGTTCTTGGCGATCGTTTGTTCGAGCCATTGCTGGATCGATTGGGCCGGCTTGGCGCTGCGGTCCTTGATGGCCGGCGCCAGCACGCCCCCGTGCGGCGTGATGGCCTTCACCAGGAGCGGGCTGATGGCGGGGCGCTCGACATCGACGTACTCCAGCACCGCGGCCAAATTTCGCTGGGTGCCGGCTTTCTTCGCGCTCTCGGAGACGCGCTCCAGATGAAACTTGCCGCCGTGCCCCGTTGCATGGCACGTCGCGCATGTGTTCATCAGGATCGGTTGCACGTTGTTCGTGAAGGCCACCAGCGTCGAGAAGGAAACATCGACCGTGGCTGCCGCCGGTTGCACAGCCGACTGAGGAATCTCGACCGGGGCCGGCGCAGGCGTCGACGCCGGCGCCTTCGCCATGCGTTCCAGCAACACCACGATCTGCTTGGCCTCGTCGTTGTCGGGCTGAAGTTCCAGGGCAAACCGTGCCTCGCCAAGGGCCTTGTCGATCAGGCGATGCGTGTGGCACCAGCGCGCCAGCTTGACGTGATCGTTGGCGTCATCGGCCTTGATGAGTGTTTGCGCGTAGGCGTACGCGTCGTTCCAGTCGGCACACAGGCGTACCGCCTTGTCCACGGCAATGCGGACTTCGCTCTTGCCGCGGCGCACACAAAACTCCAGGCCGAGCTTCTCGATGTCGCCTTCCATGGCATGGCCGGTCTTGAGTAGAAGCACCTTGCCGCGGTCGCGTTCCTTGCCCGTATCCTGGGCGTGCAGGAAGTATTCCATGCCGACGGTCAGGACCGCCGGGACGATCAGGCAGCGCAAGAGTGTTTTCATAATGGGCGAGGGATATAGACGAAGGGGGCGGAGCGGTCAAGGGGAGTTCGACTTCGTTTGGCGCTCGCGAAAAGCAGACTTCGGTCAGTCGGCTTGGCGCGAGCACTAGACGCAGATCTAGTCCGGCTCCAGTTCGATCTCCTTGGAGAGGACATGATCGCTGCGAACCAGATACACGCCGACGAGGACGACCGCGATACCGGTAAGGAGGGCTGCCGTCACGGGGGTTTCGCTCATGACCCAGCCGATGAAGACCGCAACGATTGGATTGACGTAGGCATAGGTGCCGACCTTGGCGGCAGAGACGTGCCCCAGCAACCAGTTGAACGCGACGAACCCGGTCAGCGAGCCGACGATCAGCAGATAGGTGAAGGCGCCAATCGCTCGGCCATCGATCTTGGCCATCAAGGCGGGCCATTCACCGAGTGCCGTGCCGAGCGTGGTTTGGCAGATCCCGCCGAAGATCATCTGCACCCCCGCCGAGGTAAGATGCGGGAGCTTGACCTCCGAGTGGCGGGACAGCAGGGACCCGATCGCCCATGACGCGGCTGACCCAAGTACGAAGAGGACGTGATAGTCCTCGACGAAGCTGAGTCCGTCCTGAATCTGCGGCGCCAGCGTGATGACAATCCCGCCGAATCCGAGCACCAGACCGATCCAGCCGCGCCAGCGCAGGCGTTCACCCTGGGGCCAAAACATTTCGAAGAGCGCGATCCACAATGGCGTGGTGGCGATCAGCACCGCCGCCACGCCGCTCGGGACTTGCCGTTGACCGAGATTGATCAACCAGTTGCCCATCAGGAACAAGCAGACGCTTACGGGAATCAGACGAAGGGCATCCGTGAGACCGATGCGCAGCGACTGTCCGCGGCAACCCTGGAAGGCGAGCAGGATCGCCCCCGCCAGCAGAAGCCTGACACCGCCGTAGAGCGCGGGAGGCATTTGCAAGCTTTGCATCGAATAGCCGGTGACAAAATACGTGGTGCCCCAGGAGAGGTAGATCAGCACGAAGGCCGTCGCGACGGCCCATGCCGACGGGGGCTCAGCACCAAGTGTTTCGTTGCCGGGGTCGCTCATGACGATGGATATTGTACCTGTTTGGAAGCACTGCTGATGCTGCGGGGTCGCGCTTGGATTTTCCGGCATTACTCGGCGAGCCCGCTTCGTCGGCGACTTTCCCACGCCAGAATCGTTTCCATTAAATCACAGGCGTCCATCGGAGCCACGGGAAGCGGCCAGGCAAATCGCTCGGTAGCCGCTAGCTGAAGCGCCGGGCCGAACATCTCCTCATGGCACCAGAGGCTGACAAACCGGGCGATGGCGCGAGCACGCCGGCACAAGCGCTGAACCTCGGCCGGGTCGGGGCATTCGCGTTGATCCTCGGCACGTACGACGAGCCATTCGATGAGCATGCGCGCTTCGCCATCATCCAGACCGTTGGTCAACCGGTCGTTGTCGAGAATTGCACTCAATTGGGTTCGTGGCGACATAGGAATACTCAGTCCACGTTGGGGCAGGATTTATAGCCTCAATGAGAGCCTGCCGCAACGGCAATTGGGCGCGCTCCAATCGGTCCCACCGGAAAATCCGGCCTGATCGCATGTAGTTTGCCCCAGCTTCCGAAAAGAATTCTCGCGATTATTTGTCAAAGCCGAATAATGAGTTATATTCGTAAGGGGGTCATCAGCTTCGCATTGGCGACACTGATTCCCTCGATCCCCTTGCGCCAAAGAGGTATTCCCCATGACGGACAAGACTCCCGAATTCGCCCCTGACCTGTGCGTCGCCGACCGACGTGGCAACGACCGCCGAAAACGCCAGATTCCCGTGGCGGTCGAACGCCGCAGCAGCAAGGACCGGCGTGAAGAAAGAGGCGAGCGCCGCCGGCAGATCGATCCGACCACGTGCGAGCGCGACTACACCAACGACGAGATCGAGTTCATGAAGTCGATGGACCAGTACAAGCGCGATAACCGCCGCCCCTTCCCGACCTGGAGCGAGGTCCTGGAAGTGCTGCGTGCGCTGGGCTACCGCAAGACTGCGGAGCAAACGCAAATGCCTGGACTCGGCGAAAGCATGCCGCCGCAAGTTGAAGCCTGATGTCTTTTGGCGTCGTTTCGCCAAGCCGGGAGGATACTACGCCCATGTCGTTCGACGTGGGCTTTTTCTTTTATCCTGCTTGCCCGGTCGATCAAAACTGCCCTTGCATCGTTGCGGCACGTTAACGATGATTGCGTTGAGATCATGGGGGTCGTAAACGAGCCGCGACCGTCAGGGAGCGTTGGCAAATGTCGGTTCTCGCTTCATGACGGTCGCGGCTCGTGGCAGACCAATCGAAACGAAGGCGAAAAGGACGTCCGTATGCGCGTTTTCTTAAGCGTTGGCGAACCGAGCGGTGATGTTCATGGCGCCAACCTTATCCGCGCCCTTCAACACCGTGCCAACGTCCACTGCGTCGGCTTCGGCGGCGATCTCATGGCCGAGGCCGGCTGCGAACACCTCTTCCCCTTGTGCAACTACGCCGTGATGGGGTTCTCGGCCGTCGTCAAGGCGTTGCCCCAGTTTCTAGGCTTGATCTCCCGTGCTGATCGCTATTTCCAACATCACCGACCTGACGCGGTGGTGTTGATCGATTACCCCGGCTTCAATTGGTGGATCGCGCGGCGTGCTCACTTTCACGGCATCCCGGTTTTCTACTTCGTTCCGCCCCAGCTCTGGGCGTGGGCTGGCTGGCGCGTCAAAAAAATGCGTCGGTTCGTCGATCACGTTCTCTGCGCATTGCCATTCGAGGAAACGTGGTTCCGCGAGCGCGGCGTGTCGGCAGAATACGTCGGCCATCCGTTTTTCGATGAGCTTCCTCGCCAGCGCCTCGACACCGGCTTTCTGGTTGATCAAGCGCGACAAGGGGGCGCCATCATCGGCCTTCTACCAGGATCGCGGACGGCGGAGGTGGAATCCAACTTCCTCACGCAACTTCACGCCGCTCAACTAATCCATCAAGCCCATCCGAAGGCGCGTTTCTTGGTGGCTTGCTTCAAGGAACCTCATTTGAAGATGGTCCAGGCCATGCGTGCGGCATTCCCTGGCCTGCCGATCGAGCCTTATCTCAACAAGACGCCCGAGATCATCGAGGCAAGCAAGGCGTGCATCAGCGTATCGGGATCGGTGTCGCTGGAACTCTTGTATCGGGCCAAACCGACGGTAATCGTTTATCGAACGTCGAGGCTGATGGAGGCCATCGCCCGCCCGCTGCTCAAGATCAAGTACATCACCCTGGTGAATTTGCTCGCCGACAAGCCGCTCTACCCCGAGTTCTCGGGGCTCCATAATAACCCCGCGGCCGTGGCGAGAGAAGTGTTGCACTGGCTGAACGATGAGCGGGCCCATGCACAGACCTGCCGAGAACTGCTGGCCCTGCGCGAAAAAGTCGCCCGGCCCGGCGCATGTGCGCTGGCAGCGCAACGAATTGTGGAATGGGCTGAAGGGAAACAACGACGGGCCGCGTGACCCCACGAATCGCAGTTCTCATCCTGGACCGGCCGGATCAATAGCGCAGACCAACCGTCATCAGCACGCTGAGGTTCTGCACGTCGCTCGTCTGTTGCAGGATATCGCTCCAGGTATAAGCCCATTCGAAGCGGATGCCGGCGTGCACGATGCTGACGCCCCAGGCAAACTCCGCGTCGGTATGGGCGGCGGCGTAAATCGAACCGGCCACATCCACCAGGTGTCCGAATTCGCTGAAGTTGACGCGATGCGAGCCCCACCGGCCGCCGCCATCGATGCCGAAACGCCACTTCAAATCCTCGCTATTGGCCGGCTGGCGCAGGTACCACTCGCGCCCCAGGCCAAGGCCGACCAGCGTGCGATTCGAGTTTTGCAAAGAAAATGTCTTCCGACCTGCGACGCCCTCGAAGACGACCAGATCCGAGCGTACACCCTTTTCGAAGAATGTTAGCGGGAACTGCGTGTTCTGCCTCCCCGCACTTTCGTTGGTGTTGATTATGTGACCATCCACGACCCAGGCGCTGGTGTGAGACTCGTCAAAGAATAACGCGCGCAAACCGCCGGCAATCGACCAGCCGACCTTCAACTCACGGCTCAACGTCATGCCGCCGATCGGAAATGTCGGGCCTGACTGCATGTAGAACTCGGTGTAGAGCGGCGTTACGCGGCCATGGGGCCCCTCGCTGTATTCGCGGCGGTAGGTGATCCAATCGGAAAGTCCACCCGTGGCGGGCACCAGGCTTTCGTCCGTGCGTTTCACGGGCGTATTCGGAGCCGTCAACGAAGGTGCCGGATAGAGCGGCTGGTAGACAGGCGCCTGAGCGTAAACCCCCGAGGCTGCCAGCCACCCTGCCATCAACATCGCGCCGAAGGTTAGCTTCGTCTTCATGGATTATGCACCCGCGCTGTTCGAGAACGGTTCCCTGGGATCCATCGGCATAATCTGGGAGGAGCTTGACAGAAATGCGGCTTTTGCCGAGTGTAGCGATTGCGCAGGGAAGCTAGGCAATGCGGGAGAAGTGGCCAGATTCAACCACCGCCGCGGGGGCGTCCGGGCGATCAGATTTTGACGATCTGCTCGCTTATCAGCTTGGTTTTCAGGACGCGCTTTTGCAGTCCTTCTTGCAGTTCCTGCAGCTGGGACATGACTTCATCGAACTTCTTGATCTGCACTTCGAGGTTGTACTTGGGATCTTTGGGGGTCAACATACAGATCGAAAGCTCGCGGATGGCTTCCTCGACCTGTTTTTGCAGGAACTCCAGCAGGAGCTGACTCTTGGTGTCGGTTTCGACGACAATGTCGTGCAAATCCCGAAGCAGCTTGCCGTGAAAGTTAGGATCGAGGGTGCGATTCGGATCAAGCTTGGAATCCGGCGCGGTGAGCGAGGCCGCTACCACGGGCTTGGCGGGAGGACCAACGTCCTGGGATTTCTGCTCGGATAGTGCGACCGCCAGGGCGTTACGCCCCTTCTGCCAATCGGGCCGAATTTCCAGGGCCGATCGGTAATGGACGATCGCCAGAGCGTGCTGGCCTTTTTCCAGGAAGATGTTGCCGAGGTTGTAATGGGCATCGTACATGCGTGGATTGAGCCGTACCGCTTCACGGTAAGCGTTGACCGCCATCTCGAGCTGACCGAGTTGCTTGTAAACTAGGCCGAGGTTGTAATATCCTTCGGACCGGCTGGAATCGAGCTGGATACCGCGGCGTAAGGTCGCGAGAGCGTCGTCGTGGTGTCCAAGCCGATTGTAAACGGCGCCGAGGTTGACGTAGGCGCCGGCGCGCATCGGATCGATGCGAATGACTTCCTTGAAGTGGTAGACGGCACTGTGCAGATCGCCAAGCAAGAAGCAGGCGGTGGCAATGCCGTAATGGATCTCGGTGCTGTCGCTTTCGTACCCCAGCGCCTGTTGGTAGATTTGGCGAGCGTCCTGATACTGACCTTGCGCGAGCGCTTTCTGGGCCTGTTCGCGAAGCAGCTCAAGTTGGTCAGTGGCCATCAACACGACCTCCGCACGACGCCGACACGCTGAAATTCACTCCTTAGGAGATTATATTACATGCGGGATCGAAGATGCAACCTTAAATCAGAATGTCACTTGCGCGGCTTCGCGTCGGCCGCCAGCGGCGACGTCGCCACTAGAACGCCCGGTTTGCGAGTCGGCTCTGGATCATGCGTTCCAGTCCGCTCAGAAGCGCCGGGTCAGGCCGGCCGATGTGATGCCAGATGATGTCGCCTTGCTCGCTCAGCAGCATCAAGGTTGGCAGGCCTTCGATGCGGAAGTGCTTGCCTGCGTCGAACGCGCCGACGTGCCCCATGAGCTGACGATAGGAAAGCTGCATGGACGTGCAGAGCTTGTTGACAGCATCCGCCTCGCGGCGCTCATCCGCCCCCTTCTCGATGGCGATGCCAATTACTTCCAGGCCTCGCGGTCCGTACTGCTGGTGCAAGCGATTCAGGGCGGGCATGCTATCACGGCAATAGATGCAATGGGTGCCCCAGAAATCGATGAGGACGAGCTTGCCGGTGCCGTGCTTTTTGTATTCCCACGCCTGCCCCTTGCTGTCCTTGAGAGCGAGGTTCTCCAGATGGTTGCCGACGAGCACGCAGGAGGGCACCCGCGTCGGCCCGGTGTCGAGCTTGGCGCCTCCTGGCGCGAGGGGGGGCAACGGCGGCTTGCTCGGTGGGACACTTAACATCGGCAAGCGGTCCTTGTTGGGATTCTCGACAACGCCAGGCACATAGCTCGGGTTGCCTGCGGACGCCGGCTGTTTACCGACTGGTGTGCGTGGCACCTGCATCGTCGCTGGCAGGCTTGGTTCTGCGCCCGGCTTTGAACTACCTATGCCAATGAGCGGATCGGGAGGCATCGCGCCGCTCTTGTCGCCGCCAATCGCCTGGGCAGGGTTGCCCGGGATCGGCGGCGTATCACTGTTGGCGAGGTCTTCGCGGATGGGAATGAGGACGCGCACGTTCGGCGCGCTCGTCAGAACGGCGCCGGCGAGCATCTTTTCACCCAGCTTGGTGCGTGCAATCAACCGATACGCGGCTCCTTGCTTGACCCCCTGGATGATGAAATGTCCATTGGCGTCCGCGGCGACGTCGATCGGCGCGCCGGCGTCCTTATCATCCAGGCTCACCCAGCGGACATAGGCGTTGCCCATGGGGCGATGGTGGGCGTCGATAACGGTGCCCGCGAGGACCGAGTTCCCCTTGGTGGCCGACGTGGGCGTCGCGCCGGGGACATTCATCGGTGCGGAAGGCAGCATCGGCGGCGTTGGCACGAGCGGATCGCTGACGCCAGGGAACTTCGGCGGAGGCGTACCTCCCCCAGGCCCTTGCGCGCCGTTCGTGTTCTTCTTGAACAGTGAACAGCCAGCGCCGGTGGCGCACATGATTGCCAACAATATCATGCAGGAAATAACCCGCATGGGATGAACCTCGTTTTCACGGGATCGCACGGATGTGGGACACCGTCAATGTCGCCGGGGCCGCCCGCCTCTTTGGCGGCGGGGCTAAACGCATTCTCTCTGCATCGGGCCGAACATCCGATATCTTGAGAAAATCCGTTTCCCTGGTAACCTTGGCGGACTACGACCCGAACGAGAGAAAGGATGGAGGCCAAGGCGAGGGAGGATGGGGCATCTCCCCCCGCCTCGGCTTCCTTGTTCAAGCATGCCCCCCTGCGGCAGGCGGGTCAATCAAATCCATGAATGTGCTGACGGAATCGAAGAAAATTCTCGGTACGCGTGGGCATAACCTGCAAGGTTTGCCGGCGTAGGCACGTTGTAACCTGACTTCCTGGAATAGAATAGCGCCATGACCATGGCCGTGGGCAACTCTGTGGGCGATTACACCTTCGTGAAACCGGACGGGGCCCCGCTAGAATTGCGCGATTACCTCGGCAAGCCGCTACTGCTCATCTTTCTGCGCCACCTTGCCTGAATCTCTTGCCAGGCGCACCTCGTTGAGGTGCAAAAAATCGCCAACGAAATCAAGGCGCTCGGCGGCGAGGTTCTTGTGATCAGTTTTGCGCAACCCAAGACTCTTGCAGCCCATCTCGCTCTCGCCCCGCAACCATTTCCGGTCGTTGCCGATCCGGAACGCAAGGCCTACACGGCATTCACGCTGGGCAGAACTCGGCTGCTGTCGTTTTTTCGCCCCGACGTGGTGTGGCACTATCTGAGTTTGATCTTTCGCGGCTGGCTGCCGAAGAAGCCGGGCGAGGACGGCGACGTGTGGCAACTCGGCGGCGATTTCGTGATCGATCGCGAGGGGCGCCTGGTCTACGCCCATCCGAGCAAGGATGCGGCGGATCGGCCGGGGAACGCGGAGTTGCTGACGGCGCTGCGACATTAGCCGCTTGCGGCGTAGCATTCAATACTACGCCGCAAGCGGCTTACTCCGGCAGCGGCTGCCCCTTGGTCTCCGGCACGAACCAGATCACGACGATCCCCACCACGTAGATAAACGACAGCGCCGCGCACGCCTGAGGCAAACCGCCGATGGCGCTCTGCAGGGTTTGCAGTTGCAGGACGCCAACAGCGGCGAGGATGCGGCCAAAGTTGAAGCCGAAACCCTGCCCCGTGGCGCGGATCGCCGTCGGGAAGATCTCCGGCAAGTAGAGCGGCAGCCAGCCGTAGAACGACGCGGTGATCGCGCCGGTGAGGAAGCCGAGGAACAAGAATCGCGTGTCGAAAACTGTGCTCGTCTGGAAGAAGAGCTGGATGATGATGAAGGACGCGATGCACAGGAAAAAGTAGGTGATGCGCCGTCCAAGCCAACCGCCAAGCAGCGCCGCCGCGATCGTGCCGAGGATGGCGCCAAAAGCTGTTACGATCTGTGTCTGGGCGGCCGAAGTAGGAACCGTCTCAACAAGGGTCCCCGACCAGGCCGGCGCTTGCTGAATCGTGCCCCAGGTTCCCAGTAGCGCGACACCGCTGAGCGTGGCCGCCAGAAGCATTCGTTTGAGCGTTGGTTCCCAATCCGGTCCGACCTGCCCGGCGGCATGAGCACGTTTCAGGTAGCAGAGCACCGGATAAGTATAGCCCCAGGTGACGATGAGAAAGCATGCCAGCGAGCCGACGATGCGCAGCACCAGGATCTCGCGAGTTCGATCGGTTTCAAAGTACTGCTGCCATTGCACGGCCCAGATAACAATGATGCCGCAGGCCGCAACGGCGCCAATGAGCACGCTGATGAGATCGACGGTCGCCCAGTGCGACGTCGCCCCTTTGCCTCGCTCGCGCTCCCATTTCTCGGATTCCGGTACATACCAGCGAATGAAAAAGGTCAACAGCGCGGGGACGGCGCCTAGCATCATCAAGAAGCGCCAGCCCTGGTTCTGCTCGTTGATCAGGTGATCGACCCAGGCGTCGGAGAGTTGCATGGCCGAGAGGGCGTGCCGAACCTGGAGGATCTGCTGCTGGACCGTATTGCCGACGACACCGATGATAAGATAGCCGACGTTCGCTGCCGCACCGATCAATCCGGCGAGGAAGGCACGCGAGCGATCAGGCCAAATCTCGTTGATAAGGGCAACGCCGAGCGACCACTCGCCCCCCATGCCGAGGGCGGCGACGAAGCGAAGGATACCGATCTGCCAGGCTTCGGTGGCAAAGCCGCACAGCCCGCTGACGAGGGCATAGGTAAGAACGCTAAGCATCATCGACCGCACGCGGCCAATGCGGTCGCCGAGCCAACCGAAGAGAACGCCTCCGGTCGCGGCGCCGACGAGGAAGAAGCTGGTCATGATGCCCATCCAGAGCGTGCGCTGGTCGGGTCCGACGAGTTCGTCGAGCGCGGGTTTCTGGATGAGCGGGAAGAGCCCCATCTCCAGGCCGTCGAAGAGCCAGCCCAGGAGCGCCGCGGTGAGCGCCATCCATTTGCCGAAGTTGGTCGTGCGGGAGGGTGAGTCGTTCATGCAAGACAGCATAAGCGAACGGGCGGGAAGGTCAAATGAAAGTTGCGCACTTCGTGCCTACCGTGGGAGCCGTGAAATAACTCAAGGCGCAGGCACCGAGTTGAGGGCCCCCACGGCGTCAAGGTCGGCGCCGGGTTTCTGGCTCTTGTTCGAGAGGCCTGCCCCGGCGTCGGTTATCTTGACGAAGCGGAAGAACTGCTGGTCGCGTGGCGGCGGCTCACGATAGCGCTGATGCGCCGGGAGATAGGGGCCGATGTCGACGGTACACTTTGCGCCCTTGACCGTGCCCACCGAGATCCAATCTTTGCCGTCCACACTGATGGCCAGGTGCATTGGCTCAACAACAGGGCCGACCTCGAATACAACAAGGTCGTCTCCAGTTCCGTCGAAAAGGCGGTTATCCACAAACTCCAAGACGAGCTCTCCCTTGTGCCCCATGGAGAGGCAGGTTTGCGCTTGCCGCTTCGGTGCGTAATCGGGTTTTCCCACAGTTGTCTTTGGATCCGTGCAGCTTCTTGCCGCTGGCTTGCCCATCTTGAATGACACGACACGATCGGCCCATGGGTCGTGATCGGCGGGAAGCTCAACGAGCATTCCCTGGGGCGTCTCAACGGTAATGATGCGTCGGCCGCCTCTTTCCGTCGGTGGTTTGAAGACAGGCGCCTTGCTTGGTTCGGGCTCGTCCGGGTCGTCGTCGAGCTGCTTCTTCGCCAGGTCGGCGGGCACATCGCCAGACGGAGTAGGATGCTTCTTTTCCTGAGTACCGACGCTACAGCCGCCGAGGACAAGCAAGGCAAGAAACTGGCAGGCCAGCAAAGACTTCATGCTGCGAGACATGGCGGCCCTCGGGCGGGGGATCAATTCATGCTATCCATCTCACTCAAACGATTACGCAGGAAGCGGGCGCGCTCGGAGTTGCGTTCCTCGCTGTCGAGTTCGCGGCCAAGCAGCTTTTGCAGATGGGCCGGCTGGGTGTGGATGAAGAGCTGGTTGACGACCACGATGTCGATGTCGTCGATCAAGCCGAGGTTGACACCGAGGCGGACGCTGGAGAGGAGGTCCATTGTCTCCTCGGAGGTCATCATCGCCGCGTTCTTCAGGACGCCGAAGGCCCGCTTGACTCGGTCGAGAATGGCCGGTCGGCTCTCGCGCGTCAGAGTCTGCCGAGCTTGCCGTTCGTAGGCGATGATCTGTGGAATGACATCACGGATCTCATTGATGATGGTGGTTTCGCTTTTCCCGAGCGTGACCTGGTTGGAGATCTGGTAGAAATCGCCGGACGCCCGACTGCCTTCGCCGTAGAGTCCGCGGACGGCAAGATTGATCTTTTGCAGAGCGCGAAAGACCTTTTCGATTTGCTTGGTCAAAACCAGCGCGGGCAGGTGGAGCATAACGCTGGCGCGCAGCCCCGTGCCAACGTTGGTGGGGCAGGCGGTGAGGTAGCCGAGTTCCTCGCTGAAGGCGTAGGGGACTTTCTCTTCGAGCTTATCATCGAGCCGGTCGGCCTCCTGCCAGGCCTCATCGAGGGAGAACCCGCTGCGAATGACCTGCATGCGCACGTGGTCTTCCTCGTTGAGCATGATGCTGACGATCTCGTTCGGGGCCACGGCGACACCGCGCGGGCCCTCGCTATTCGCCAACTCGCGACTTACCAGCTGTCGTTCGACAAGTAGCTGACGCTCCAGCGGCGTTATCACGGCAAGGTTCACATACCCAAGCGGAAACTCGAAATCGAGCTTTTCCAGGCGTGCTTGCAGGTACTGCTCGATCTCGGCCTTTTGATGCGTGGTGGCGCGATTCGTAAACGGAAAAGACGAGAGATTGCGCGCAAGCCGAATTCGACTCGAAATAACGATATCGGCCTCGGGGCCGGCGGCGCGCAGCCATTCGCCGCTCTGTTGCGTCAGACTATCCAGGTTCATCCGCATGTTCCTTTTGGCGTATCAAATCACGCAATCGAGCAGCTTCCTCGTAGGCTTCCTGCTCGACGGCGGTTCGCAGTTGTTGACGAAGTTCACGCAATACAGTCTGCACGGCAGCGTGCTTGAGAGCATGCACCGGCACCTTGCCGACATGACGACGGCCGCGATGAATGCGCTCCAGCAAGGGCAGGAGCGGTTCACGGAACGCTTCGTAATCGTTGGGGCATCCGCACCGACCCGCCGCCTTGAACTCCATATACTTTATCCCGCATGACGGGCAGGTCAATTGCGACAACTCGTTGGCGGCGGCGCCGACGTTCTGGCCGATCACCGATTGCAAGATCGCAGTCAGGTTCATGTCCTGCTGCTTGAGCAGTTGCTGCTTTCCCTCGCACTCGGAGCAGAGGTGTTTTTCCTTCTTCTTGCCGTTGACGATTTCAGTCAGGTGCACCGTCGCCGGTTGATCACAGGCTTGGCATTTCATGGCGAGAGTTTCCCGATCCGTGGTTTCCGTGTTGCTTGTCTCTTTGTCACCTACGACTGGACAGCCGAAGGCATGAAAACCACCCGCCAGAGATCGCAACGAATAGGCTTCATAACCTCTGTGGCGTTCTTCCCCTCGCCCTCCGAGTACTCATGGTAGGAGAGGAGGATGCGATTTTGGTCTTGAAACAACTTCTAATAGAAAATACTTACATCTCTTCCATCGTCTTGATCTGATCCCGCAGGCGTGCGGCCTCCTCGTAGTCTTCGCGTTCCACCGCGCGCTTGAGCCGTTGACGTAGTTGCAAGAGTTCCGCCTCGGCCTGCTTGGTGTGCGGATAGCGCCGCGGCGTCTTGCCGCAATGACGCGTTTCGCCGTGGATATTCTCCAGGAGCGGCAATAACTCGGCGTGAAAGACGTCATAATCGCGTGAACAGCCCAGGCGATGGTTGTTGCGGAAATCGACGAACTTGATGCCGCAATCCGGGCACTCCTGCTGCCCGAAGAGGGCCTCTTCGAGATCGCCGCCGGTTTCGTTGGTGAGCGCTTTGGCGACGGCCCCCTTCTCGCTGGAATCATGGGCGTACTTGGGGTAGCACTGTTCGCATACATGGTGCTCTTCGAATTTGCCTTCCCCGAGCACCTCGGTGATGTGTACCGTTGCCGGGCTGGCGCAGCGTTCGCATTTTTGCATGATGAAGTTCCGCGGGGTCAAGGACTAGCGCCATTCTAACAGGGGGGGCGCGGGTGTCAAGAAAGGCCCCCACCAGTCAATCCCGAATTATTCGGTGCGCCGAGGCGTTGTGTTCCTTCGGCGGGAGTCAATTCCAGGTGGGTGAACGCTGAGCGGGTGTCGAAATGCAGGCAACGGTTAGTTTGCGCCTATTCGTTAGCTACGGTAACGGACATTTCCATGGTGGCGTGTCCCCAACCAAATGCAACCAAGTCGGCTGCGTACCCCCCAAGTCTGGTTGGCGAATTGAAAAGCCCCGCCGCACACGGACTTGGGTGTCATGGGGTTCTAGGTCGCTCCCATTTCGCCATCTCATCACGGGCAATAGGCAATTCGTGGACTTTCCAGCTTCTCCATGTGTGCCCCAGGCGGTAGACTATATCTACCTGCTTGTTCACGCTTTCCGATGATGCCAGAAGCCTCGGTCCTTTTTCTTGGTTCGGGCGAATAACATGCGTCAATCCAGTCTCGTATCGCTTTTCGTCGCGGTGCTTCTCGGCCTGCCGACGGGCATCTCGGCTCAGACGATGGACGTCTTCCCGAAGCAGTTCGAGCTGAACGGGTTACACGAAGGCCGGCAGTTGCTCGTCACCGTCGCCGGACAGGACGCCACGCGAGCGGTCGTTTATGGCGTCGAGCCGATCGGCGTTGTGCGAGTCTCGACTCAGGGCTACGTACGGCCCATCCGCAAGGGGGAGGCTTTGATCCGCATCGAGAAGGGGGGCCAAAAACACGACGTCCGCGTCATCGTGAAGGATGACGACGAGCAGCGGCCTCTGCACTTCACCAATGACATTGAACCGATCCTGTCACGCCACGGCTGCAACTCGGGCGGTTGCCATGGGCAGGCGAACGGGCAGAACGGGTTCAAGCTCTCGCTTTTCGGCTTCGATCCGGGGTTCGATTACAACGCCATCGTGAAGGAGGCCCGTGGCCGGCGCGTGTTCCCCGCGTCGCCCGATAGCAGCTTGATGCTGCGCAAGGCAGCGGGTTTGGTCGCCCATGGCGGCGGGCGGCGACTGCCAGCCGACAGCGAAGACTACCAAACACTCCGCCGCTGGATCCTTCAGGGGACGCCCGTCGGCGCCGACAAGGCGCCGACCTTGAGCCAATTGACGATGATCCCGGACCTGCGTGTCATGGATCGCAAACAAGAGCAGCAAATCGTCGTCCTGGCACAGTACTCGGACGGCGCCGTTCGAGATGTCACGAAGCAAGCCCAGTTCCAGTCGAATGAGATCGCCGTGGCAGCAGTCGATGGCGACGGCATCGTGCGAACGCTGGAGCTATCGGGCGACGCCACGGTGATGGCCCGCTACATGGGGCAGGTGGCGATCTTCCGCGCGCTCGTCCCTCTCGGCAAGCCGATTGCCAAGTATCCTGATTTTCCCGCCAACAACTACATCGATACGCACGCTCTGGCTCGATGGAAGAAGCTCGGCATCGTGCCGTCGGAGTTGTGCGGCGACAGTGAGTTCATTCGCCGCGTCACCGTGGACCTTTGTGGACGCCTGCCCACTCCGGATGAAACAAAAGCGTTTCTGGCGGATACCGCGGGCGCAAAACGAAGCAATCTGATCAATCGGCTTCTGGAGAGTCGCGATTACGCGGCGCACTTTGCGATGCGCTGGGGAAACATTCTGCGGAACGCGAGTCTCGCCGGCTCCGAGCAGGCAGCGTACGCTTTCCACGAATGGATTCGCGATCACTTTGCCCGCAATCGGCCCTACGACGAGTTCGTGCGCGGCATCGTGGCGGCGGCCGGCGAATGGCAGGACGCGCCCGCCGTCAACTGGTACTGGCAGATGCGCGACGATCAACTGCATCAGCCCGTTGCCGACACCGCCCAGGTATTCCTCGGTCTGCGCCTGCAATGTGCAAAGTGCCATCATCATCCGTACGAGCGCTGGAGCCAGGACGATTACTATGGCCTCGCTGGCTTCTTCTCGCGACTTGGCCGAAAGGGGCTGGGCGAGCCGCCGCCGTATTACGCATCGCGCACGCGCACGACGGGGGAGATCAACCCGATCACACGCAAGCCCATCGAGCCCAAGCTGCTCGATGGCGCCATTCTGAAGGTTGCACCGGAGGACGATCCCAGGCACAAGCTGGTCGATTGGATGGCGGAGCCGGCGAATCCGTTCTTCGCCAAGGCGCTGGCCAATCGCATGTGGGGCCACTTGATGGGCCGCGGGCTGGTCGATCCGATCGACGATATGCGTGAGACGAATCCGCCGTCCAACCCGGAGTTGCTCGATGCGCTCGCGAAGGATTTCACGAAATCGAAGTTCGACGTCAAGCATCTGCTGCGCACAATTTGCAATTCACGCACGTATCAACTCAGCTCGGAGCCGAACGAGTACAACCAGCATGACAAACAGAATCACGCTCGCTATTACGCTCGCCGCATGATCGCCGAGGTATTGCACGACGCGATCGACCAGGTGACCGAAACGCGCACGGTATTCAACAAGATGTCGCGCACGGCGCGGGCAGTCGATTTGCCTCACGAAGGATTCGGGTCGTACTTCCTTGACGTCTTCGACCGCCCTCCGCGCTCGAGCGCTTGTGAATGTGCCCGGAGTTCGAGCGCCAATTTGCCGCAGGTGCTGCACCTGTCAATGTCCCCGGCGATCGAGGCGAAGATCGGCAACGGCAAGGGGCGTGTTGCCAAGCTGATCGAGCGCAAAGCCACGCCCAATGATGCCGTGACGGATCTCTACCTGGCAGCGTTCTCGCGCATGCCGACGGCGGCGGAGCGTGACCGAGCGGTCAAGTATGTTCAAGGCCAACCAGACCTCCGCCGCGGTCTGGAGGACCTGTGCTGGGCTCTGCTGAATTCGCGGGAATTCATGTATAATCATTGACGCCATCGCTGCGAGATGATTCATGATGTTCGCCTCCTCAGGGTTGATGAGCCGAGGACGCAAGAGGATCGGATGAGAGCCAAATTGCACGATTCGGTCAACGCGTTGTCGTGACGATGCCCTTGCCAGTCGTACGGCTGAGCCTGTCAGCAGAAAGATCGTCACGCAAAGGATGTGTCGGCGGCGCGAGCTTTTGCCAGGCAGTTATCAAGCCGATTGATTCCAATCGATCTTGCCTTATCCCATGCGGATGTAGTACATCTGAGCCATGTGCCGATGTATTCTTCGATCTGCCGTCCTTTTTTTGCCGTTTCTTGCGGGCTGCTTCGGGCAAATTGAACCCAACCAGCAAGAATCTGTCCTGGTCCAACCAATCGATCCCGCCGTCCCTGGCGCCGTCCAAGGCCGCGTGACGTGGGAGGGCGAGGTGCCCGTCGCCACCGAAACGCTGGTGCGCGCGCTTGCCTTCAACCCCGCCCTGCACAAGAATCCAGCTCGTTTCAGCACGCCGCATGTGCCGAAGGTCCATGGTCAAAATCGCGGCGTCGAAAGCGCCGTGGTCTACCTCCGGGGGATCGATCCCCTCCGGTCCAGGGAATGGGATCACGCCAAGGTACGCGTCGAGTTTCACAATCGACGTCTGACGGTATACCAGGGAGCCAAGGCCGGCGGCATTGGCTTCGTCCAGCGCGACAGTGCCATTGAGATTGTCAATCGCGATGGCGAATACCACAATCTGCACGGGCGAGGCGCAGCGTTCTTTGCGCAGCCCTTGGTGCAGCGCGATGTGGTTCACACACGCAAATTGCCGGAGTCGGGCGTCGTCGATTTGACGTGCGGCGCGGGCTACTACTGGCTTCACGCGTACCTGTTTGTCGCCGACCATCCCTACTTCACTCAGACAGATGCTGACGGCCGCTTCACACTTGAGCACGTGCCGGCTGGAACCTATGAACTGGTAAGCTGGCTACCGAACTGGCATGTGCAACGCAAACAATATGACCCGGAGACCGCGATTATCGCAAGACTGACCTGGGCGCCCCCTGTGGAGCAGGTGCGGGCCGTTGTTGTGCGCGCGGGAGCGACGAGTGATGTTTCGATTGCGTGGAAGCGCTCCGCGTTTGCGAATTGATGCCGTTGCCATTGTCACTAGCGGCTTCGTGTTCGCAAGGAGCCGTGCGAGGGCTAACCACGCGATCCCGCCAGCTGGCTCACGGCGGCGAGGTGGTCGCGGCTGCCCATGGCGACCAGGATATCACCGGCCTCGATCAGCGTTTCGGCCGGCGGATTGAAAACCATGTGCCCCGTGTTTTTCTTGATCGCCACGATGATCACGCGATGCTCGGCCCGCAGCCGGCTATCCTTGAGGTTGACGCCGATGAGCGAGCTGCCCGGCTCGATCTTGGCTTCCTCCAGTTGCAATTCGATATGTTCGGTCCGCGTCGTCAATTCGATGAAATCCACCACGGTCGGCTTCAGAACGGCGTGGGCGACGCGTGTGCCGCCGATGACGTAGGGGGATACGACGCGGTTCGCCCCGGCGCGGATGAGTTTTTGCTCCGACTGGGTGTCTTCAACCCTCGCCACGATGATCAGCTTGGTATTAAGTAGCCGCGCACTCATGGTGGTGAACAGGTTGTCGGCGTCCGACGCCATCACCGTGACGAGGCTCTGTGCACGCTCGATGCCCGCTTGCTTGAGGACGTCGTCTGACGTCGCATCGCCGATCAGTGCAAGACCGCCCGTCGCTTGAAGGTCCTTCAAATCGTCGGCGTTGATGTCGATAACGACATAGGGCTTGTTCAGCCGTGAGAACTCCTTGCAAATGAGCCGGCCCATACGCCCATAGCCGCAGACGATGATGTGGTCATTTAGCTGTGCCAGTGCGCGTTCCATTTTTTGTTTTCCCAGAATACTCGCCACCTCGCCGCAGACAATCGCGCGGATAATCTCCGAGGCCGCATAGGCGAACCCGAATACGCCGCCGAGGATCAAGAAGATCGTGAAAACGCGGCCTTTTGTGGTGAGTTCATGCGGCACCTCGCCATAGCCGATCGTGGACAGAGTGATGACGGTCATGTAGAGCGCGTCGAAGAGAGTGTACTTCTCCTCGATCAGATGATAGCCGAGCGTGCCGATGGTGACGAGGCTGGTCGGCACGAACAGAAGCACCCAGTAACGTCGCGGCAGGCGGATCATGCGGTTTTCTCGAACACAAACGGAAACAATCTCCGTGCGGCCGCGTGGTCGAGCGGGGCGCCGTATTCACAGGGCTCGAAGGCTTCGGCGAACTCGACGCGTTGGCCACGCTCAGGCCCGTAGCATTCGACAAGTTGACGGCGAAAGCGCTCGGCCTGCTTGCGAAGCCGGTCCTTCACTTGTTCAGCCAGCCAGCCACGCCGCTCGGCGTCCGCTTTCGGGACTTGATCGAGCACGCCGATATTGTACGCGAGCCATTCGTAGAACTGCGACTTGTGGCAATGAAGCATATCGACGATCTTGTCCAGCACGGGGCCGACATCAACGGCGACCGTCGGCGTAAACGGGTACGGTTTCTGAAATTCGTCCGGGAGGTACGCGATTACCGGGTTCTTCATCAGGTGCTTCGTCCCCGGCACAACCGCGGGGACCGTGATCATGTAGGCAGCGTCCTGCACGAGCTGGCTGGTATAGCGGTGGTCGGGGTGATAGTCATTCGGTCGATGCGTGAGGATCAAGTCGGGCGCGAAGGTGCGGATCAGGTGGATGACCTGCCAGCGATTTTCGAGGGTTGGCTGCAACTCGCCGTCGTGGATGTCGAAGAGGTGATACTCAGCGCCAATGACCGCACCGGCAGCCGTCGCTTCGCCGAGGCGTCGTGCGGCAAGGAGCGGGCCAGGCGTTTCGTGATGGCCGGCGTCGCCGTTGGTCAGGCTGACCATGCGGACGATGTGCCCTGCCGCCCGGTAGTGTGCCGCGGCACCCCCTGCCGCGTAGTCGGCGTCATCGGGGTGCGCGCCGATGATGAGGAGACGTAAGGGCATGGCGTGATCCAGATATCCCTCTTCGTGAAGCGGGCGCCAAGCAAGGCGTGGGATTACACGAATTTCTTCCCGGTCAACTTCTCATACGCCTCGACGTACTTGGCCCGGGTCCTCTCGACCACCTCTGCTGGCAGCGATGGGGGCGTGCTGTTTTTGTCCCAGCCTGAACCTTCCAGCCAGTCACGCACAAATTGTTTGTCAAACGATGGCGGATTTTTCCCTGGCTGATACGAATCCTTGGGCCAAAAACGTGAGCTGTCGGGAGTCAAGACCTCGTCGATCAGGATGAGCGAACCGTCTGGCAGCTGACCCCATTCGAATTTGGTGTCGGCCAGGATGATACCACGCGACTCGGCATAGGCTGCCGCCCGTTGATAGACGTCGAGACTGCGGTCACGCAGTTCGTTGGCCAACTTCATGCCGGTTGATGCCGCCATCTCCTCGAACGAGATGTTTTGGTCGTGCCCAATCTCGGCTTTGGTGGACGGCGTGAAGATCGGCTTGGGTAACTGCTGGCACTCTACCAGGCCACCTGGTAAGGGAATGCCGCACACGGTGCTCTGCTTCCGGTATTCCTTCCAGCCCGACCCGGCGAGATAGCCGCGCACCACGCATTCGAACGGCACTACCGAGGCCTTCCGCACCAGCATCGAGCGGCCTTGAAGCGCCTTGGCCTGCGCGGCAAACGCGGGCGGCATCGCGGCGACGTCGGTGCCGAGCAGATGGTGCGGAGTCTTGAGAAAATCAAACCAGAACAAGCTCAGCTGCGTGAGGATTCGGCCCTTGTCGGTGATGCCAGTCGGGAGCACGAAGTCGAACGCGCTGATGCGATCCGTGGCAATGATGACGAGTTTATCGCCCAGATCGTAAACATCGCGGACTTTGCCGCGGCGACAAGGATAGCCGGCGATTTCACTTTGCAACAGGGGAGCGGTCATGCGGGGTCCTCGGAGATTTCACGGTATTGTATTTGATGAGAGGCGAGGCAGGAGTACTCACCACTCACCATTCACCAACGTATATTGCCGTCATGGCATTTTTCCAGGCGAGACATCTGTGGATCAAGCAGTTAGGCGACGGCGTCGCTGTGCTGATGCTGGACCGCGACGGAGGCCAATTCAATCTTATCGATCCGGCTGTGCTCGACGATCTTGAGCGGGCGTTGGATGCCGTGGCAGGGGCCGGCGACCTTCGTTTGCTGGTGATCCGTTCTGCCAAGGCGGCGAATTTCTGTCATGGGCCGTCGCCGTCTCTGCTATCCGGGTGGTCGAAAGACGACTTCCTCCGCTGGGCCGAGGTTGGACAGCGGGTGTGCAGCAAGGTTGCCGATCTGCCGATGCCAAGCGTGTGCGTGATAGCGGGGACGTGTTACGATGCCGGCCTGGAACTGGCGCTGGCATGTGATTACCGCGTCGTTGTCAATGGTCCTTCAACCTCGCTGGGTTTCCCTGAACTGGACTGGGGAATGATCCCATGCTGGGGCAGCACGCAGCGGCTGCCTCGCCTCGTTGGGATGGAGCAGAGCCTTCGCATGCTCTTGGCGGGCGAACGCGTCGAAGCCCGCGCGGCGTGGGTCGGTAACCTCGCGGACGACCTGGCCGACGATGTCGACGCGGAGCCGCCGGCATTCCTGGCGAATCCCGTCAAGCGCAATTGGTCCGTGTTTCCGACTAGCACCTGGCGACAGGCCTGGCTGGAAGGGAACCGGTTGGGCCGCTGGTTCCTCCTGCGCGGAGCTGAGCGCATCCTGCGGACACGCATCCCGCAGGAGATGCCGGCGCCCACGGAAATGATGCAGGCCATTCGGCTTGCCTACCAGGTGCCGACGGTCGCGGGGGGCCTCGCCTTCGAACGGGCGGCGGTTGTCCGGATTGTGGAGCATCCGGCCGTTCACCACCTTCTGCGGTTACTGGAGCACCGCGAAAAACTTCGCCTTCCTTCGCTCAATGCATCCACCAAGTCACGCATCCGCCAGATCGGAATCGTCGGCGGGGGGACGGCGGCGCTTTCGCTCCTCTTGAATTGTGTTCGCAAGGGCTACGAGGTCGTGTTGCGTGCCGAGGACGAAGAGGCGCTCGGCATCGCGCTGACTCAGATCGTGCAACTCCTCCAGGCCGACGTGCAGCGTGGCGCCCTGACGCCGGCTCAGTTTACCAAAACGCTTGGCGCGATTCGTGGCACCTACACCTGGACGCACTTCGACAAGCTGCACATGGTTCTCGACACGACCCGCGCGACACTTGCCGACAGGCACCAATTCTACCAGGAAATGGAGGCCAAGATCCCCACAGCGGCGCTTGTGGTCCCGGTCTCTCCGTTGCATCGCATCGAGGATCTGCGCCAGGGCATGCAGCATTCCGAACGGGTGATCGGGCTGCACCTGATCGAGCCATGGAATCGAGGCACGGTCGCCGAAATCGTCGCGCCCCACGACTCGCCCCAGCCGAGCATTCAGCGTCTTCGGGAATGGGCCATCGGCCTTGGCAGCTTCTGCTTGCAGGCGCCGGACAAGGTCGGCGGCATCGTGATGCGTGTCTGGCTCCCTGCGCTGAACGAGGCGGCCCTCATGGTCCGAGAAGGCGTACGCCTCGACCGCATTGACCAGGCCATGCGCCGCTTTGGCATGACTTATGGCCCGCTCGAATGGATGGACCGACTGGGCATCGATCACATCGCAGCCTCGGTTGCCGCCATGCAGCCAGGATTTGCAGGTCGGATCACCTTCGAGAGCGGCTTTGCACTTCTGGCCGAGAATGGCTGGCTCGGCAAGAGCACCGAGTATGGCTTTTACGCTCCCGGATGGAAAAAGCCGAAGCCGCACCGGGAAGCGGCCGACCTTTTGAGAACACAAAGCCAGGGGGAAGTCGCCCGACCCGTGCCAACCCTCAGCGACAGGGATGCCCACCGCTGGATTCAGGATCGGCTCGTGACCCTCATGGTGCTCGAATCGGTTCGTTGTCTCGACGAAGGACTGCTGAAGGATGCTGACGACCTCGATTGCGCCTTGTGCCTGACAGGCTGGGCGACCCACCAGGGCGGTCCGATCGGCTACGCACGGCAACTTGGCATGCAGGCATTCGTGCGGCGCTGCACGGACCTGGCGGCGCAGTACGGTCCGCGCTATGCGCCGCTTGCCGCCCTGGATCAATTCTTGGTGAAATGACCGCGCTACCGTGCTGCCCTCTGCAAAACTGCTGATGACGTGGCGCCGGGGTTGTTTATAATAACCGGCGTGGACCTTGAACCATGTCAGAAGGTCCTTGGTGGCGTGTGAGATCCCAATCGCGCGCTGATTTCCCGAATGCCGTCGAAACCATCGTTAAGCCTGTTGGCCTGGCCAACGGGATCGATGCCGGTGCCTAGTGCAAATCGGCGCACGTCTTGGGCCCTCCCGCTCAAGGGACGAGGCGGACGCTAGGGTATGCGATCGAGATCACGCCTGGAGCAGGCAACTACCCCCCGCCTGAGTTCCGGTGATCTCGGTCGTTTTTTTGCGGCTTGACCAGCAAGTTATCCAGGGTAGACTACCTCCTCACCATAATCAGGTTGCACGGAGAAATTCCAATGTCCTCCCCGGAAACGCGTTTGAAAGAACTTGGCATCACGCTGCCAACGCCGCCGAAGCCCGTTGCAAAATATAAGCCGACCGTGCAGGTCGGCAACATTCTCTATGTCTCCGGACATGGGCCGGCCAAGATGGGTGATCCCTCGCTTCAATCCGGAAAACTCGGCGGGACGCTGACGCTCGAGCAAGGTAAGGAGTGCGCCAAACTCGTCGGCATCAATATTCTCGCCACCGTCAAGAATGCCCTCGGCTCGCTCGATCGGGTCAAACGCCTGGTCAAGACGCTCGGCATGGTTAACGGTGTCCCTGACTATCTTGAGCATCCCCAGGTCATCAACGGCTTTTCCGAATTCATGGCACAGGTCTTCGGCGACGACGCCGGTGTAGGTGCCCGCAGCGCCGTCGGCATGGGATCGTTGCCGAACAATATTCCGGTAGAGATTGAATGTATTTTTGAAGTGGAGTGATTCGTCCGAATTCGCCGCATGCGGCGACGCGCTTCCAAGGCAAAGAGTAAGCGCGAAGCCGCAAGCGGAACACGAATCAGATCGCGTAGGAGAGAACTGCGCTGCCGAGAACCGCATGACCCAGGGCTTCAGCGCCGTCAGCACGACGGACAGACTGGGTTGCGCCGACCATATGCAGGCGATGCGGCGTGGACTCGGTTTCTTCGTCGGTTACCAGAATGATCCCCAGATCGGGGTTTTCCGTGCTGATTTTTGCGCTGGTGAGCCAGCCGCTTTCGTCAAGCAGCTCGGCGTCGAGCGCGACTACATTGGGTTGATACTCGCTGGCCAACTGGCGCGCTTCGGCGCCGCTGGCGACCATCTGCACTTCCCAGCCGAGTCGTCGAAAATAACGGCCACAGTCGGAGGCGTAGGCGGGATCCGCATAGGCGAGCAAAAGGCGAGGGCGGCTACCGAAATCGTTGTTCCATCTTCCTGACATTTCCTATTTTTCCTAATCTTTCCAGGCTTACTTATCGCCACTCCTGCCACAAGGCGGGGGTGGGGTATTTTTCCGCACTCCATTGAGTACGGCTACCATTGATCTCCATCTAAACTTTACGCCAATTTTGTTGTGAGGCGGTTGGAAATCTGCGAATTTTTCTTGAAGAAAGTTCCAACTTGGCAGGCTTTCCGTGGCTTCATCGTAGCTGGATTGCTAGAAAATTCCTAGCCGAAGTGCTCGGAGCAAGGTGCCTATCAGGTATTTTACGGAAAATGACGGGAGAATCATCGTGGCCAAGAAAGTAAGCAGTGAGAAAACTCCAGAAGCGACCAAACCAGCCGTCCTTCGCGACGCGATCAAGGCCAGCGGTGGCGTGCTATTGCTTGCGCCGACCTGGGTGCCACGCTCCTTTTTGACACCTGGCCGTCGGCTCAAATTGCACCTGGACGATATCTATGCCTACGGCGCGAACCGGGGCGGCATCGATGAACGCTGGTTCGCCTCGACCACACCCGCAGCCAACGAGGGTGCGGCCTGGGACGAAGGCCTCAGCTACGTCGTCCACAACGGCCAAAAAGCTTTCACCCTGCGCGAGGCCATCAAGGCCGAGAAAGAGAACCTGATAGGTCCCGACCTCTGGCGCCGCTATGAGCGCTGGCCGGTTTACTCCAAATTCTTCGACAACATGGGGCCGATCCCCCATCACATGCACCAGAGCGCCAAGCAGGCCGCACTTGTCGGCCAGCAGGGGAAGCCCGAATCGTATTATTTCCCGCCGCAACTGAATGCCATCGGCAATAACTTCCCGTACACGTTCTTCGGCCTGGAGCCGGGGACGCAGAAGTCCGACGTGCGCCGCTGCCTCGAAAACTGGAACAAGGGGGACAACGGCATCCTCAACTACAGCAAGGCCTATCGGCTTCAGCCCGGTACCGGCTGGCTTGTGCCGCCCTGCGTCCTGCACGCGCCGGGTTCGCTCGTTACCTATGAACCTCAGTGGGGCTCGGATGTTTTTGGCATGTACCAATCGCTTGTCGAGGGCCGTTACGTGCCGTGGGAACTGCTCGTCAAGGACGTGCCGCCGAAGTTTCACAGAGATCTTGACTATCTCGTCGAGCAACTCGATTGGGCCGGCAATGTTAATCCGTCGTTCAAGGATAGCCATTACCTCGAGCCAATCGTCTCCTCGGGAGGCCCCAAGGCGGGCTTCGAAGACCGCTGGATCGTCTATGGCAAAGTCAACGGCGAGGAGTTGTTCACTGCCAAGGAACTAACAATCCAGCCGGGCGTTCGCATCACCGTCAAGGATAACGGCGCCTACGGCCTGACAGCGGTGCAGGGTTGCGGCACAATCAACGGCAAACGCCTGCAAACCCCGGCGATGATTCGCTTCACGCAATTGACGGAGGACGAGTACTTCGTGAGCCACGGAGCGGCCAAAGCGGGCGTCTCGTTTGATAATACCGGAGATGAACCGCTGGTTGTCTTGCGTTATTTTGGGCCGGATACGAATCCGCATGCGCCAAAGATTGGCGACGCGAAGAAATCATGATCCCAAGCCGCCCCCCAGGGGGGGCGGCTCCTGAACCATAACCGCAGTTCCGCCCCCCACAGGGAGCGGCTTGGAGGACCACCCATGGACGAAACTCCTTGGCTGGTGACGTGGACTACCTACGGTTCCTGGTTACCGGGTGATCCTCGCGGCTTCCGTACGTTTCGCGGTATGGAATATGTGCCACCTCCGGCACGGTACGCAAAGGACGGCGAGCCGATCTACGACCCGAAGGATTACTCCGATCGGTATGCACGGGCCAAAGAATTTGTCCCCGTTTCAGTTCGCCTGAATTCCGAAGAGCAGAAAATCGTTTGCCAGGCCTTTGTCGAAGAACTTGCGCTGCTACAGATCCCGGCCGACATACTTGCAGTTGGGTTCGTCCACATGCATTTGATCGCGCGGTTCGGCCACCACTGGATCCGTCCCACCGCGGGTCGGCTGAAAAGTGCCGCAACGCGCGCCATTCCGAATCCGAGTAATAGAAAAAGGATATGGACGCGGAACTGTCACATGGAATCGTTGCCGAACCAAGAAGATTTACACCAAGCGACCATCTACGTTCGCCGACACCGTGACGAAGGCGCCCTGATCTGGAATTCCCAAGCCGCCCGCCCTTGGGGGGCGGCTCAGCTGATATCGATAAAAAACCGTTGATTACCGCCCCCCTGGAGGGCGGCTTCATTGAACCATAACCGCAATTCCGCCCCCCAGGGGGGCGGCTTGGAAACACCAAAATGCCAAACACCTTCCCCAAACTCCACAATGCAACCTGGCCCGGCGTCGTCGGCAAAGGTTCCGCGGACGGCGAACCCTTCATCGACCTCGACACGATGATCAACCTGACGGCCAACGCCAACGTCAACGGCGTGAAGTTCGACGGCATCGATCTGTTCCTCTTCGCGCCGCACGTTGACATCGATTCGTCCGACGACGATCTGAAAAAGCTCGCCGACAAAGTGCGCGCGAAAAATCTCGCCATCGGCTCCGTCGTCGCGCCGGTCTGGGGCGGCACCGGCGGCGGGTCGGCCATGGGCGGCGATGCCGAGTGTAACAACTTCCTCACCCAGGTTCGCAAGGGGTGTCGCATCGCCAAACGGCTGCGTGAAATTGGCGTGCGCCCATACGGCATTGTTCGCATTGACTCCGCCGGCGGCCCGGGCGATTGGCTCAAGGACACGGAAGCAAATCAGAAACGCATCGCCGAGACCTTCCGCATGGCCTGCGACATCGCCGCCGATCACGGCGAACGCCTCGCCGCCGAGGGGGAAATTTGCTGGGCAGGCATGCATAGCTGGAAACGCATGGCTCAACTCCTCGAACTCACCGACCGCCCCGGCGTCATCGGCTTCCAGGCCGACATGGCCCACACGCTCCTCTACACGCTTGGCTACAACGCCCCCGAAGATCGCATCGTTCCCGAGAATTTCAACTGGGAACCCGCGGCCCTCGACAAGGCGCTCGCCACGCTTACGGCCACACTGCGGCCATGGACCATCGACTTCCACATCGCCCAGAACGATGCCACCGTCAAGGGCTCCGGCTCGCACGACAAAACAGGCCGACACTGCCCGCCCGACGATTCCAACGGCAAGCTCAAGATTGCGCATCATGCCGGCTTCTGGATGCGCGACAGCTACGGCAATCTCACCAAGAAGTTCAAGCATGTCTGCTGGGACGGCTGCATGTTCCCCAACGAGATGATGATGAACCCGGAGACGTGGAACAAAATCCTCGCGGCCATGATTTCGGTGCGGGAGGCGCATGGGTGGAATTGACCCCGGCTTTGCGTTTAGCGCTCGCGCAGCGCCACGCGAGCGCTAAACGTAAACAACGACGGCCCCAATGAAAAAATACTCCATCGGCTCCTGGGCCTTTCTGTTCAACCAGGAACAACCCACAAACGATTTCCACGCGCTGGTGCACACACTCGGCCATCTCGGCTACCAGGGGATCGAGTTGCACGGCATTGCGCCACATCCCAATCCGGAGAGCCACGACACCAAGGAGAAACGCCAAAAGCTGCGCAAGATGGTCGTCGATCATCGGCTCGACTTCTCCGCGTACGCGCCCATATTGTGGTCGGAGAAACTTTGGAGCGTCGAAGATGCGGCGCCGTTCCTTGCCTTGTTCGAGAAAAACCTTGTTTTCGCCGCAGACCTCGGCATCCAGACCGTGCGTGTCGATACCGTGGAACCGGTCGCTCATTCTGCACAGATCGAGCCGAAACGGGTGTTCGATCGCTGCGTAAAAGCATTCGACGCTTGCTCAAAGATGGCGGCCGGGCATGGCGTCACGATCGCGTGGGAATTCGACCCGGGCTTTGCGCTTAACAACCCGACAGAGATCGTGGCGCTAATTGACGCTGTGCGCTCCCTGGGCAATCCGAACTTCGGCGCCCTGTACGACACTTGCAACGCCCACCTGTGCGGCGGCGCTCTCGAACTCCTGCAACAGCTCAAGGGTAAAATCACGCACCTACACCTGGCCGATTCCGACGGCGCCCTGAACGAGCAAGGCGGCGGCAGGCACGTCCCCTTTGGCAGCGGCCTGCTCAATTTCGATCTACTCATTCCCGAATTGATGGCGTGCGGCGTGCCCAACGATTGGTGGTGCGTCGATCTCTCTTTCTGGCCCGATGCGTGGGCCGCGACCGCCGAGAGCAAACGCTTCCTCGACAAGCTGCGGCACAAGTACACGGCGTGATCGGGAATAAAACGGCAGTTCGCGCATCCATCTCCCAGGCTCACTTCTGGGAGGTCTCACGCCATGCTTCGCTTCATCGCCTTGCCGTTGGTTCTTGCCATCACGGCTTTCACGCTGACCGTCACGCAGCCTGATGTCGAAGGCTGTGCCGCCGTGGGGCGTGGCCCTGGGGACTACATCCGCATCGCCGAGGAAAGCGCCGTCATCATCTGGGACCCCGTCAAGAAGATCGAGCATTTCATTCGCCGGGCCGCGTTCGACACCAAGTCGCCCGACTTTGGCTTCCTGGTGCCGACGCCGAGCGTGCCGAAAATGCCGCTCGCCGAGGTGGAGGACGAGATCTTTCGCCAGATGGACAAGTGGATTGCGCCAAGAGTTGTAACCCAGGGCCGCTTCAAGATGGACCCGCTTTTGTGCATGTTTGGTTGCGCGACCAAAAGCCGAATGGCGGGGGATATGGCGCCCAAGAGCAGCGTCCGGGTTCTCGGTGAACAAAAAGTCGGCGGCTTCGACACGGCAATCCTGGAAGCCGATAGCACGGAGGATCTTGCCAACTGGCTGAAGAAGAATGGCTATTCCAACGATCCCGAATTGCAATCGTGGCTCTTCCCGTACGTCGCCAACAAATGGAAAATCACCGCGTTCAAGATCGCTCAGGATCCCAAGACCGGCGGCCTCGCGCAGACCAAGCCGGTGCGCATGTCGTTCGCGACTGAGAAGCCGTTCTTTCCCTACCGCGAGCCGGAGGAAAAGAAGAAAGAGACCGACAAAGACGACAAAGCCGGCAACGGGCACCGCAACGGCTCGCGCATGCTACGCGTCTTCTTCGTTTCCGATACCCGCATGGAAGGCAAGCTCGGCACCGAAGCGAAATGGAATGCGCGAGTGCCCTGGTCCGATCAATTGACCGACCTCGAGCGCCAGCAGGTCGCCCTTGAAACCGGCGTCCCGGAGGACGAGATCCCCGCCCAAGCGTGGATGACGACGTTCGAGGACCGCGCTTCGCCGCGCCCCGGCAAGGAAGAAGTCTACTTCGAGCCGTCTCAGGACCGCACTCCGATACGGCCGCCGGACGTCATCGTCACCGTGGATGGACTGTGGATCCCGATCGACTGCGCGGCGATCAGTTTCATCTTCGTCATTCTCCTCGCCTGGACAGTCGTCAAGGTGGCGCGGAAAAAACGGGCTGCGTGATTCGCCGCAGAGGCGCGCAAAAACAGAAATCCCGCTGCGACCTTTGAACCACATCATCCGGATGGATTCAGTCGTTGCAGCGGGATTTCACGACCACTTTCACTTTCGTTACCGCACCGTCGCAGCGCGCGGGCCGAATTGCACCGTGGCGCCCAGTAGCAAGGTGTCCAGCGAGGTGGTCGTGCGGACCGAACTGCCGGCGATGACGCCGAAGGGGGTGACCAGCGGCCCATCAATTGTGTTCTGGAAGCCGTGGGCGTACGCCAACGACATCGTCAGAGCGTCGCTCACTCGGTACGAGGCGCCCAGGTAGATAGTGTGTTGCAGCGTCACGGGAGACGCGACGTTGAAGCTCGATTGGCTGTCCGGAATGGGGTTCTCGTTGTACGTGTAGCCCATGCGGAGCGATAGGGAGTCGGTCATCTGGAACTGGGATCCGAGCGACATCGCGAAGATGCTGCGAAAGCCCAGGCCTGACACGGCGCCGGTGGCATCGAAGCCGGACTGCTTGAAGCCGTTGGCGTTGCCAAAGTCAACGTATCGAAAGTCTGCCGCCAGCAGCCAGCGGTCGATGCCGGTGTAGGCGACGCCGAACGAGGTGATTCCGGGCAGGTCAAGTCCGAAGCTGGCCGTGCGCGCGGCGCCGGTGGCATTGGTGGTCTGGAATTGGTAGGCGTCGAACCATTGCGGACTCTTGTAGGAGACGCCGAACTGCCAATTTTCGTTATGCTTGTAGAAAACACCGAGCTGGAACCCGCCGCCCCAGGTGGTTCGGCCATGTGTACCGGATGGGTATTGTCCGTTGGCATTGGGTGAGGCGACCACCAGCGGGTCAACCTGGAGTCGTCCCATGGCCACCGTCGGTCCGCCACCGATTGAAACGCGGTCGGTGACTTGCAGCGAGACCGTTGGCGCCAATTGAATCACCTGGAGTTCCGAATAGAGTGCGCCAGCTCCCAGGCCTTGCGGCGGTTGCGGGGTCAGGATTGGGTTGGTTGCGCTGGCGGAATAATTCACGCCGAAACCCGCGGCCGCGAATACGCCCAGACCGTAGGTCAAGCGCGAATCGTCGGGGCGATAGATCAACGCCATGGTCGGCAACGGGAAGATGCCGTTGTCGCCGCGATCGGAACCGGCCAGTGGAACGAGCGGGATGCCAGGCCCAAATGCGTTTGCAGGCAGCCTGGAGCCGAGCGTGGTCGGTGCGTAAAGGAGCTCGACGCCAAAATCAATCGATGAGCCGGGCAGACCACTCATCGTTGCTGGATTCCAGTAGAGTGCGCCGGGGCCATCGAGCGGCGCCGCGACCGCGGCTCCACCCATGGAGCGGTTCACTGGACCGGCTCCGGTCAGAAGCGGCCCGTATTGCGCGCTCGCAGGCACGACTCCCAGCGCCAGCGTCGCGACGGACAGCAAGCACCTTTTGGCAATTGACGAAATTCGAGTAGGCATGGCGAAACCCTTGCGTTGGAGGGAACGGGGTTGTATCGGTCGTATCCAAGGTTTCGGCTATTCCATCCCCGTGCTTTAGCAAAATTCCGCAAAACCCGCATTTCTGGTTTCTTGCGACCGACCGTTTTTCTTGCCCAGATTACGCAGTCCGTAACCTTGCGTTCTACGACGAAAAGGTGCAAGGACTGCGCTACTGCGCCGTCACGTATGGAATGATGGATTGGGAATGTAAACGGCACACTCCGTGTGCCGAACTCCGCACACGGAGTGTGCGGTCTACGATGGACGGACCCCTCACCCAACGATTGACGGAGCACTACGCCGTTTGGCGGTTCTTTGTTTCGCGGCTGTGTGGTCGTGGCAGCGTTTTCGCCTCCAACGTAGCGTGCGTTTCCGTCACGGTGCACTTCCGCGTCACGATTGACATTCGATGGCCAGAATGATAACGTCTCATTAACGAAATGCCCACCGGATTGATCCACTGACGAATCATGCCTCAGGAATTAACCACCACTCGCGAAGCAGAAATCCTGGAAGAATGCCAGACAGCGATCGGCTACCGCTTCCAGCGTGTCGATTTGTTGCGTTCCGCGCTCACCCATACATCGGGGGCGGACACACGTGCGGATTCAAATGAGCGTCTGGAGTTCTTGGGCGATTCGGTTCTGGGACTGGTCTGTGTTGAACAGCTTTACCTGCGTTTTCCAGACTATCAGGAAGGGGACCTGACGAAGATCAAGTCGGCCGTGGTCAGTCGGCGCACGTGCGCCCACTTGAGCCGGCAGTTGAACCTGGGCGAATATCTCTTCCTCGGCAAGGGGATGAACTACCAAACGGTGTTACCGGCGAACCTGCTGGCGGACGTCTACGAATCGCTCGTTGGCGCCATGTATCTTGACGGCGGACTGGAACCGACCAAGCAATTCATCCTCAAATATTTGAACCCCGAGATCGAGGAAGTCGCAGAGGCTGCCCACGCCGGCAATTACAAATCGCTCTTGCAGCAAGTGGCGCAGAAAGAATTCAACGCCACGCCGGCTTATCACTTGCTCGACGAAAAAGGGCCAGACCACTCGAAATGCTTCAAGATCTCCGCGGTCGTGGGCCGGTATCACTATCCCGCCGCCTGGGGCCGCACGAAAAAAGAGGCCGAACAAAAGGCTGCCATGAACGCCCTGGCAATGATCAACGCGGAGCCGATTCCGTTTCCATCCGATTGACCAAGGCCTCGCACTCAAGCGTGGCGATCGCTTACCCCCGATTTTCAATGCCGATGCCGTCGTATCCGATCTATTGCTCCTCCAAGGATTGCAAAAACCTGGCGACCTACAAAATCGCCTCGAAGTGGTCCGACGGTGTTGTCAGCGAATTGAAGACCTACGGCCTCTGTTGCGAGGCATGCGTGGCGAAATGGTTTCAGGTTGGCCGGGAGAGTTTCAAGAGAAGTCGGCTCATCCCGAACGAGACGCTGGATCAGCCAGGCATCTACCTGCTGCATCGCGGCGAGCGCGATCAGGCATTGCAACGGCTACCCGAACTCGAAGTACATTTGGGCGCCTCCGCGAACGCAAATGGGTAGCGTGGCGTTCGAATCGTGACATTCCAATTCTGCATTGCGCCACCACGCCCGTGCGAGGCATTGCGAGCGTGAAGCTGCAAGCGACTCGATCGGGTCGTTCACGGCAACAGGTGCGGCCGCAGCATCGTTGGGCCGCGTTGCTTCAGCATGGCATCGAAAATCTCGCGATTGGTCCATCCTTCATCGATCTTCTTACCGATGTATTGCCGCGTCTGGTTGGGCGCCGCGCAGCTGTTTGGGTTGCAGCTTGCCAGCGAATAGAAGTGCCCCGTGCAGGTGTCGCCGGCGACGCCGCAGGTGCAGTAGATGTTGGCGAGGAACCAGTCGATGCGCTCCCCCTTCGACCTTGGCAGGTCGATATCCGGAGGCACGAGCGAATTCTCGACCTCGGCGGAAGGGGCGGGCATCCGCAGGGCGACGCGCTGGCCCATGCCGAGATCGGCCAGGTCAATGCTCTTGACGACCAGGCGCACTTGGGTCTTCTCGCGCTGCGCGACAACGCTCTTCACGACCGCATCGATCGGCGGGGTCGCTGCCAGCGTGACCTTGGCGCCTGGCGCCAGCGATCGGCTCCAGCGCATGGCTTCGTGGTCGAGGATGACATCAACCTCGCCGCTGTAGACGTGCAGGAAGCCGACGGCGCCGGGCAAACCGTCCTTCAGCCAGCTCTCACGCAGCTTTCCCTTTTGACTCTTGCGCAACGCCTCGAAGCCATCCGCGTCGTATAGTTTGACGACCTTGCCCTTGTTCGTTTCAACGAACACGACATCCTTCGGCTTGAGCACCAGGCATTCGCAGCATTTTTCGAGGCCGCGATCGAGCAGGATCTTGTCGGCCCCCTTGAGCGTGCTCTCTTGCTTCTTGGGGCCCACGAGCACCAGTTCCTTGCCGACCGTTTTGACCTGGGCGCCACCATGGATTTCTTGTTCGCTCAGTTCATCAGCGAGCATAAAAATGGCGACCGGCTTCTTGGCACGATCGACCTTGAACCAGGCCCAAACACGGCGTTCCGGTTCGAGGTGAGCCAGGCGGCCCCACCAGCCGCGGACCTTGATCTCGGCGTCCGGCGTCAGCTTCCACGTCGTCGGCGTCTTTTCGCCATCGACGAGCAGCGTGACGCTGTGCGAAGCGACGTCCAGCGATTGCAGCGTCGCGAATTTCTTTGGCACCGCCCGCAGGAATTCCGCAGAGCCAGCGATTTCCTTGAGCGCGTCCTTGGCATTCGGTTGTTTAGTCTGGTGGAAGGTGGTATTCGGATACTCGGAAGTCCAGGCGAAGCGTTTCACCTCGATGCCGTCGAGCCATTCGAGCGTCCAGTCCTTCAATTCGCCGTCCACCGCGCGGCCGGTAATGTCCCAGCGGGAGCCGGTTTCCTTGTCGCGAAACGGCGCCGCGGCAATCTTGGCATCGCGCTCCAACGTCACGGACCGAGGCGAAGTTTTTTGTTTCTTGGGGGGCGTGGCAAGGGGCCGATATGCCGCCGCCGTTTTCGTTTGGTCGAGCCACAAGATCACACATGGTTTGCCGTCGATCTCGTCGCGCAGTAGACCTTCCTTGACAACGGTTTCCAACGGATAGGCGCGGGCAACATTCCCAGCGGCGATCCCGAAGATCCTTACCTCATCCGCCACGGTTACATTGGGTAAACGGCTTCGCAAGGAATCGGGCTGCGCCTTGGTAGGATTTTCCACCGCCTGGTACTTTTCAAGCATGTTGTAAGCTACTGCTTGGGGATAGGTATCGAGCCAATGTCCCCAATCGCTTACGAGGGTCGGCACAGTCTTGAGTTTTTCTCCTTTTTTGGGCCCGTCAAAAGCGACTCCGGTGAGGCTAGAATAGAGCGTGCCGTCTTTGTGCCGCATCACCATGACGCCGTTGCGCCAGCCGTGAAAGGCAAAATCGAGCGAAGCCGCAAAGCCGCGTGCGTAACCTGCATCGGGATCGTAGACGAAGACGCCGTAGGTGTCGCTGATCACGCGGTAGGGATTCAGGAAAAAGCGATACGGAATTACGCCCCCTTCGGAGTAGCCGCGAATCCAGCACAGGACGCGGTCGTCGGACCGCAGGTCGTTCGCTCGCCGTTTGGCTTCGTCGCGGCAATGCGAGCACATCGGGTTGACGAGAGTTTTGAATGCGTCGGGCTGCGCTACCAGTCGTGACTTCGATTCTTGAGCCGACAAGAACGATGTACCGCTGCACAGCAACAGCGCCATGAAAAAGCGAGATGGACTCATGATCTATTCCTCGAGAGAGCGGGCAAGGGCAGGTTTATCCTACACTGTCCCTTCCCAAAAATCTCACGCAAAGCCGAAATGGCGCTAACAAAAGGAACTCGCCAATTTTCGCGTCCACTGTGGCGACTTTTCGCGAGATCCGGAGCAATCAAGCGTCGGCCGTTTGCAGGGTAGCGGGCAAAGCTCCATGAGCTTCCCATCGATAACTTGTCGGATCCATGAGTCGCCACGCCCAGTTCATCTTGGCCCACGCCGTTCGCCAGAAGCGAAAGAAATCGAAACCGCCCGCCCGCAGGGCGCGACGATGTCCAGCCCAGATTGCGAGCGTGATTCCAGTGAAGAACACGCGGTGCAAAAGCATGGTGAGAACTCGCAGCCACCGTGGTCGATCGTGGAGGATCTGTGCCAGCCGTTCGCATTGAAAACGCACGTGCGGGATCTCGTCGGCGAGAATTCCGGCGCAGATTTGGCGCAAGACGGGGGAGGGCGTCGCCAGGCGGATCGCGTTGTAGTAGAGAAGGGCGTGTGTCTCGACCATGATCACCGGCGTTGTCCACGTCTCCATGTTTGGCAGGAGATAGCGGAAGGCGCGAAAAAGCGTGTCGCCCCAGTCCGCCTGCTTGCGTGCAACGCCGGCGCGATCCAGAAAACGGCCCAGCACGTCGCCGTGGTGTTGCTCTTCCCGGATGAAGTACTCGATGGCCGTGACAAATTCGGGATCCCCGACTTGCTCCGCATACTTCCTAGCGGCGCTCAAAAGGTGAGCGCCGTCGGAGGTTTCGCCCAGCTGCCAGGCACGCAACGACGGCGCGATTGCGGCCAATTCGCCAGGGGTTATGCCGAGAGCGTCTTCCCAGGGGATCTCGCGGCCAACGTGCGTGTTGCCGCGGAAGTAATCGCACCACTGGGCCGAGGACCTGACGGCAGGCAACTCCGTAGGTGGCCTGGAATTGCGACACCGTCGGCGAATCCATTCGACGAGCATGGGATCTCCTTCTGAGATACTTGTTGATATAGATAACTTTGCGATGCAAAGTTAAATGATCTTCGTTGAGCGCTCGCAGAACCTTTGCGAGCGCTAGCCAAGGGTCGGAAGCATTACAGGGTGGCCAATTGATGACAGGATAGCTGCTGCAAGGCCTGCTCAACGGCATCGATCGTTTCATCGAGCGTGGACGTGCCCGCGGTCAGGCCGACGGTTTCGATCCCGTCGAACCACTCGGATTTCAGATCGTCAGCGATTTGCACATGATAGGCCGGCAATCCGGCTGCCTGACAGCGTAGCACAAGTTGTCGCGTGTTGTTGGAGTTATGGCCGCCGATCACGACCATGGCTTCGACTTCGTCAATCAAGCGATCGAGCGCCTTCTGGTGATCCTTGGTGGGATGACAAATCGTATCGAGGAACCGAATCTCGGCACGCGGATTCTGCGACCGAATCGCCGCCCGAATCTCATCGGCATGGCGCACGGGCGTCGTCGTTTGGCACATGATGCCGAGTTTCTGGTGCGGATAGGCTCGCACTTCGTCGGCCGCCTGGATCACGTCGAAGCTGGGCAGGTCCTCGATGATGCCTTGTACTTCGACATGGCCGCGCTTGCCAATGACGAGAACATGGTAGCCGTCGGCGTGCAATTTCTGGGCGGCCTGGTGGGCCCGCGTCACGAGAGGGCAGGTCGTGTCGATCAACTGCTTGCCTGCCTGGGTCAAGCGTTCTCGCTCCTTAACGCTGATGCCATGGGCCGTGATGAGGACGGTCTGGGTGACGGGCAGCGCACGGCGTTGGTTTTCGCCGACGCTCTTGAAGCCGCGGTCGGCAAGGTCGTCGAGGATTTTCTCGTTATGTACGAGTTCGCCGTGAATGGTAACGATTTGCGGCCTGTCGATATTGTCCATGATGGCCAGCGCGTCACGCACGCCGAAGCACATGCCGAGGACGTCGGCTTTGATGATTTTCATTCGTGTCCCTTCCGGGTTAGCGTTTAGCGCTCGCGGGGTGTTTGGAATTACGTCTTGTCACCGGCGCCGCAGCGCGAGCGCTAAACGTAAACCCAACCGCAACGCGATCGATTCATTAACACAACCATACGTCACATACTTTTTCCCCGCCCAACTAATTTGCCACGCAAAGTGAATCGGCAAAAAAAACTAGCCGACTCATGCCGGGGACCAGCCCTTGGTAACCTTCGGTTCTTCAACAGTAACCTTTTCGGCGCCGACGGCATCGGTGACGATGTTCTCGAGAACCGTCACGTATTCGATGAATCGTTTGCGACCCTCGGCCGTTAGCATGCACAGAGTCTGCGGGCGGTTGTCCTTGAAGCCTTTCCAGATCTGGATGAGGCCCGCTTCGCTGAGGATTTGCAGATGCCGGCTCAGGTTGCCGTCGGTCAGGGCACAGAGGTCCTTGAGATCGTTGAAGATCAGCCCGGCCGGATGCGTCGCCAGGGACGTGACGATGCATAGCCGAGCTTTCTCGTGGATGACGCGGTCGAGGCCTTCGTAGGCGAATCGGCCCGGCGAATCACTGATCGGTTTTTTCTTGCTCATCGGTCCTTCGCTCCAGAGTCCAGTAAAGGATGGCGGCCGCGAGAAATTGGCCGACACCAAACGGCACGCCCATGGCCCACGGCGTGAAGGCATAGTCGTTGCACGCCCAGGTCAGGCATAGCACACCGGCTGTCATGTAGAACACACCGATCCAGAACGTCGCCTTCGGCAACAGCCGATACGACGCAAAAATGCCCAGGCTGAAAAAGATCGACCACAGGCCAGGGAGCATCCAGGCTGCCTCGGGGACGTGGCGAAACAGGACGAACGTCACCAATCCCCCCGCGACCACGCTCGGAAAAAACTGACCCACCGCAAGGATGGTATTCGGGATGGTCAACGACGATGGCGACTGTTTGCAGTGCCAGATCATGGCAAGGCCGGTAACAGCCATGCTGAGGCAGGCAGCTGTAATCCAGAGGCCCAGAAAGGCGTCAAGATTGGCGGCAGGATCGGGAAGGAAAGCGTGCTGCATTCCGGCCGCCACAAAGGCGACCATACCGGAGAAAGCAACCGGAGCCGCCTGGTAGCCGCGAAAGGTCTCGGTACGCGCGACTTGCTGGCGAATCTCGGAAATCTGCGTCAGGGCTTCCTGAAGGTCCATGATCTCTGCTCCGTTGACTTTGCCGCGTAAAGTCTACACTCTTTTTCGGAAGGGTCAAGGCGAGTTCTTGAGGAATAATCCCGCGAGCCGCACCCATTCCATGCCATCAGCCGCAGGCTTGCTTAAAATATGCGGGAATTTCCAAACGGAAACAGCGAAATGTCGTCTATCTAATAGAGCACATGTCATTCCACGAAAGGAAACTCATCATGCACCTGTCGCGCTTTGCCTTCGCCATGTTAACCGTGATCGGCCTGACAGCATCGGGATGGGCGCAGCAGCCCCAACCCAAGCCGGCGCCGATCTCGGAGGCGACCAAGACGACCGTCCGCGCCAGCAACGATTTTGCGTGCAACCTGTTTCGCCAGCTTGCCGGCGAAAAGCCGAATGCCAACGCGTTCGTATCACCCTGGTCGATCAGCAGCGCTCTTGCCATGACACTGGAAGGCGCCCGCGGCGACTGTGCCGCCGAGATGGGCCTGGTCCTGGGATTGCCGAAGGACCTTCGCCAGGAGGGGGATCGTCCGTGGCGGCTCAGTCCGTATCACGAGGGGTTCGCTGATCTCCAGCGCCGCTGCACGCCGCCGCGCAATCAGCTCAAGGACGATGCCGCCCGCGCCAAGATCGCGGTCTTGAAAAAAGAGCTGGCTGCCCTGAATCAAAAAATCCAACGTGGCCAGGAGGGGGACCTGTTTGCGAAAGCCCAGAAGCTCGCAGCCGAAATCAACGTTCTCCAGCAGCAATTCGATCTGTTCGAACTCAACGTCGCGAACGCCATTTGGGGTGAAAAAACGTATCCATTCAAACCAGCTTACGCGGACGCCGTCGGCCAGCACTACGGCACCGGCTTGATTCGCCAGGCCGACTTCATCAACAGCTTTCCAGCCGAGCGCGCCAAGATCAATCGTTGGGTCGAGGATCAGACCAAGGACAAGATCAAGAACCTGATACCCGAGATCCCGGAAATTCAGGCGCGGCTGATCCGGATGATTCTGGTCAATGCGATCTACTTCAAGGGCCAATGGAGCGATCCCTTCGAAAAGAAGTGGACCAAGGACGAAGCGTTCCTCCTGGCCGACGGCTCGAAGCAGCAAGCAGCATTCATGCGGGGAACCCTTGCCGCACGCTATGCCGCTTTCAACGGCGACGGCTCATTCTTCGAGACGCCGCGTATTATTGGCGTCGTTTCCAAGGAGAAAACCTATCCAGACGACAACGGCTTCCTGATCGCCGAACTCCCCTACAAGGGGAATCGGTTGGCGATGACCGTGATCGCGCCACGCAGCCCAAGCGGCTTGTCGACGCTGGAAAAGAAACTCACCGGTGAAGCGTTGACGAAATGGCTCGCCCGCCTGGAAAGCCGCAGCGTTCAGGTGAAGTTACCGAAGTTTAAGCTCGACACCGAATATGAACTCGGCCCGCTCCTGGGCAAGCTCGGGATGAAGAAGGCGATTGAGCCTGAGAAGGCGGATTTTACTGGTATGACGTTGTCCAATGAAAAAGATGGCCTGCACATTTCCCGCGTGATCCACAAGGCATTCGTGGACGTCAACGAGGAAGGGACCGAAGCTGCGGCGGCGACGGCGGTGATCATGGCTCTGCCTACCTCCGTGCAGACGACGTTTCCGTTTACGCCGGAATTCAATGCCAATCGACCTTTCGTGTTCCTGATTCGCGAGGTCGATACTGGCGCGATCTTGTTCATGGGGCGCATGACGACGCCCGGCAAGTAATCTTGATCTCACCAGCCCTGAGCGCAAGCGACGGGGATTACGTAGTCCCCTCGCTCGCGATTGGGGCCGGCGGCGTTTCTGGCGCCGGCGCGTCCCCGTTCGGGCCGATGTCCTCCTGAGCGACCTTGGCGATCGACGCGATCTTGTCGGCTTCATTCAGGTTCATGATGCGGACGCCCTGCGTATTGCGGCCAATCACGCGAATTTCGCGGACGTGCGTGCGGTTGACCATGCCCTGGACGGTGATAAGCATGATGTCGTCGTCCTCGCGCACTGAGGCGACGCCGACGACGGGGCCATTGCGGTCGGTGGCGCGGATATCGCGCAGGCCCTTGCCGCCGCGGCGCTGTTTGCGGTAACGCATGCCAGAACGGGTGTCTTCGCTGGATTCGCCTTCTGTCGCTTCCGGCGTGTCGGTTTCCTCCTCGGCGGGTTCCTCCGCCAAGTTAGCGCCAAACGGCGTCCGTTTGCCATAGCCGTTTTCGCAGATCGTGAGCAAGGCGCCGTCCGGATCGGTGACCACCATGCCGACGATGGCGTCGCCGTCGCCGAGGTTGATCCCTTTGACGCCGTAGGTGTCGCGCCCCATGGGACGTACGTCGGCCTCGGCAAAGCGGATGGCCATGCCGAGCCTGGTGGCAAGCACCACTTCGTCGCCCGGTCTGGTCAGGACGACCGACACGAGGGCGTCTCCATCTTCGAGTGCGATGCCGATGATGCCGCCGCTCTTGGGACGGCTGTATTTGTCGAGCGAGGTTTTTTTCACCAGGCCGTTCTTGGTCACCATCATCAGGCACGATTCTGCTTCAAAGCGGCGCACCGGGATGACGCTCGAAATCTTCTCCCCCTCCTTGAGCGAAAGCACATTCGCGATCGACCGCCCGGCGCTGGTGCGGCTCATCTGCGGGATGTCATACACCTTGAGCCAGTAGAGCTGGCCGCGGTCAGTGAAGCATAAAAGAAAGGCATGGGTCGAGCTGACGTAGAAATGCTCGATGAAGTCGTCTTCGCGCGTGTCGCCCCCCGAGACTCCCTTGCCGCCGCGGTGCTGTGTGCGGTAGGTGCTCAGCGGCAGCCGCTTGATGTAGCCGTTGTGGCTGATGGTGACCGCGTTGATCTCCTCGGCGATCAGGTCTTCGAGCTTGATCTTGCTCAATTCCTGATCGAGGATCTGCGTACGACGGTCTTCTCCGTACTTGTCGCGCAGCATTTCCGTGTCGGTGCGGATGACGGCGAGAATGTTCTTTTCGTCTGACAGTAGTTCTTCGTAGCCATGGATATGCCCGCGCAGCTCGTTGTATTCCTTGAAGATCTCGTCGCGTTCCAGGGCGGCGAGCTGGCCGAGCTGCAGACGGACCACGGCTTCCGCCTGGGCCTCGCTCATGCGATAGCTGGGCTGCTGGCCGATTTCTTGTTGCAGGGACACGAAGTGTTCCGCTCCGAGCGCGCGTTCCATCAACGCGGACGATACTTCCAGACCTTGCAAATTCTCCTTGGCCGCCGCCCGACTTGGCGAGGTGCGGCAGATGCGGATCACCTCATCCAGAGACGAGATGGCGATGAGCTGGCCTTCCAGGATATGGCTGCGCCGCTTGGCCTCGCGCAGCAGGTATTCCGTGCGGCGGCGAATCACCTGCACGCGATGGCGCACGAACTCTTCCAGCATCTGCTTGATCGTCAACGTGCGCGGCCTGCCATCGACGAGCGCCAGCAAGATGATGCTGACGGTCTTTTGCAGCGGCGAGAACTGGTAGAGCTGGTTCAGCACGAACTCAGCGTCGGCGTCACGCTTGATATCGAGAACGAGTCGGACCGGCTCGCCGGAACGGGCGCTCGATTCATCGCGGATGGCGGAAACGCCCTTGATGCGCTCTTCCTTGACGAGTTCGCCTATCTGTTCGTGCAGGCGGTTGCGCGTCTGCTGGTAGGGGACCTCGTGGATGATCACCTGCGACTTGCTCCCCTCCTCGTTGATGGAGGCGCGCGCCCGTAGCGTCACCTTGCCGCGGCCCGTGCGATAACCGTCGAGAATGCCCGCTCGGCCGCAGATGACGCCGCCCGTCGGGAAATCGGGGCCTGGGATGACCTCGATCAGTTGCTCGATGGTGGTGTCGGGGTTATCGATCAGCTTAATGATGCCATTGCAAACTTCGGAGAGATTGTGCGGCGGGATTTCCGTGGCCATGCCGACCGCGATGCCGTCGGAGCCATTGACGATGAGGTTGGGAAACTTGCTGGGAAGGACCAGCGGCTCGCGATACTTGCCGTCGTAGTTGTCGATGAAATCAACGGTATCATGGCCGAGATCTTCGAGCATCTCTGCGGCAATGTTGAAAAGCTTGGCCTCGGTGTAGCGCATATGCGCCGGGGGTAGGCCTGCGATGGAGCCGAAATTGCCTTGTCCCTGGATCAGGCGATGCCGCAGGTTCCACTCCTGGGCCATGCGAACCAGTGTCGGGTAGATTGCCATATCGCCGTGCGGATGGTAGCGTTTCATCGTCTCGCCGACGATGGCTGCACACTTGGTCGTCGTGGCATTGGGCGCCAGGCCGAGATCGTTCATGGCCACCAGGATGCGCCGTTGTGAAGGTTTGAGGCCATCACGCACGTCGGGCAGGGCCCGGCTAATGATGACGCTCATCGCGTAGTTGAGATAGCTTTCTTTGAGCTCGTCTTCGATTTTCAGCGGCTCAGGCCCGGACACATCGGCAGGCGCATCGGCAGGAGGAGGCAATTCGTCGGACAAGGTTCGAATCCTTCAAAAACCTAGGAAATTATCAGAGAAAAGCCACGACAGGCTTCCATTCTTTTTATGGAATTTCAGCCCTGATCACCACTCTTTCCGACGCCTTTTTTGGCCGCGTGCCGCTTTCTTTCGAGGGATGAAGTGATACGATGATGGAGGTAAAATACAGGGGAACTGTGTCGAGGATTTTTGTTTCCTTCCAGGGGGTTTTTCATGCTCCGCACCATTCGTCTCCTTGTCGCAATTCTCGGGCTCGCCTTGCTGGCGCAGCCGGGGGCAGCCCAGGAATCAAAGGCCGCTCAATCCACTCGCCAGAAGCTCAAGCAGAAGATTACCGTGGAGTTCAACAACATTGGCACCGCCGATGTCTTCAAGGACATCAAGGGGGAGATGGATAAACCGGTTAACTTCAAGATCGACAACTCCAATGGACTCTCCAACAACTCCAAGCTCGAAAAATACAAGGCGAAGGACAAGACAGTCGAACAGATCCTCAATGACCTGAGCGATCAGAATAACTTTGGCTGGTACGTCATTTCCAACGCCAGCAACAATAAGGTTGATGGCTGGGTAGTCATTCGCAGGGTCATGAAAGGCAAGGAACGCGGCTACGAAGCGGGCAAGGAGCCGAAAGAGGACAAGCAGTCCTTCCATCAGCTGACGCCATGGGACGCCTTCCCCGGAGTGAGAGTTTTGAACCGGCCGGTAGCCGTGGATCGAGTTGGACTGGGTATTCTGCGATTTGCCAGCTGACCGAGGAAAGCGGGGCCTTCTGAGTTTGGCAGTCTGCGGAGTGCTACGCCCACCGTTACTTGATGGGAGTTTGTGCGTGAATTCGCGGGCCCACCGAAGTGAGATGTGTTGATTCCATCAACGCGGAGTAGAAATACGAAACCCACGGGTCGTGACCCGTGGGTTTCCTTTTTTCTTGGATACGCCCGCCTTGCAAGGCGTAAGCTACTCGCTCGATCTGGATCCGCCAATCAGCACCTAGAACCAAAACGGCGGAGCAATCGGGGGCATCCAGCCATCGAATGGGGACGTGCCGCTGTTTGATGGCGGCGGCTGACTTGTGCCAGGCGCGTTGGGATCGATGAGGGGCGGATCGATCACAAACGACGTATCCGGCTTGAGCACGGCTGTCTGCACAGCCACCAGGGGGGCTGTCGTCTGGGCCAGCACATCGGTTGCAGGGACGCACCGATCTTCCAGCTGGTCCACGCGGAGGGGAGAAGACCGCTTCATAGGGGACCTCGTTTTACGAGCGACGTCGTTCCGAACGCGAACTTTCACGACATGCGAGGGGCAGCTTCAGAGATCGGGTGCGGCTTCGTCCTTGAACCCGCGATCTAGTGGAAACCCCGATTCCAAAGTGAAGGGATCCCGCAAGTCACGCTATTCGCCCCGGAGGAGAATACGACGATTTTGTCATGGTCCGATATCGCACATTATGCTCGGACCAATACCGTGATGAGAGTTTAAGCAGAGTCAAATTGAAATGCAACTGTTTTTTGTCAAAAAATCCAGGAAAATAGGCGCAACATGAAATTGCTGCACGTCAAGGAAGTTTGATGTGACAGTATTTTGATCGTAATGTGATGCCAGCCAAGAAAAACAGCCTCGATCCAGGTTCGTTTCGCCCTTGGGACGAAAAAAGTAAGGTCACCTCCTTTGTTGATCGGGCAGCTGGACGAACAGGGATCCGGAGACACTCATCCCGGGGTTTGCCTGAAATCCACCAAGCTGACGGGGAGCATGATTACCATTTGCGTGCTCTCCTACGGGAGCTTCTTCTTGGCCGCCGCTGACTGAATGGCCCGGGCGCCGTCGGTTACGCGGCGAAAAGCCGGTAAGGCGCGGATCGGGTCGAGGTCCCGATCGATGTCGAGATACTCGAAGCCAAACCCTGCCTTGAGTGCTGCCGAGAGTAACTTCATCGCCTCCAGTTGATCCTGCGGCACTTGCTTGGAGGTCAACGCATAGATGCCGGCACATTGGTAGAGGCTTGAAGGGCGGGTATCCATCAGGATCGCCTGCTCGGCGTCGATGATGGCTGCCTCGCGTTTGCCGAGGCGCGCCAGATAGACGCCGCGCCCTGCCCGCGGGCGGGCATCATCCGGGAAGAGCTCGACGGCCTTGTCAAACACCCGAATCGCCTCGTCGACGCGTTGCAAGTATTTTGCAAGCACATGGGCCTTGTTGGTCAAGGCAGCGAACGAGCGAGGATTCACCGCCAGCGCCTGATCAAAGTCGTGCAGGGCTCGCTTCGGGTCGGCAGGCAGATAAGCCAGGCCGCGGGCGATCCAGCTCAATTCGTCGGCAGGCTCGTTGCGGAGGCCCTCGGCGAGATCTGCCTTGGCGCCGTCGGCATCACCAGCCTGCTCGCGCACCTTGGCACGCAGGAAGTAGACGCGTGTCTCCTTGAAGCCTTGGTCCAGCGCCGTCGTCAGGTCGGCGATGGCGTCCTCGTATCTCTTCAATCCCTGGTAGGCGAGGGCGCGGTGAACGTGAATCTCAAGGAAGCTCGGACGCAATCGGCTCGCCTCATCCAGGTCGGCGAGCGCCGCCTTGCAATCGTTCATCCGCAGATAGGTCAGCCCGCGGTTGTAGTAGGATCCGAAGAAGGTAGGCCGCAGGGCGATGCACGTCCGATAGCAGGCCATCGCCTCGGTGGTTTGCCCAAGGTGGTCATGGCAGATGCCCTGAAGGAAATTCAAGTTGAAGTCCTGCGGAGTCTGGCGGACCGCGTCGCGAATCAGCGGCAACGCTGCGAGGTATTTCCCGTCCTCGGCAAGTCTCCGAGCCGTCAGGTAGCGGTCCTGCGTTGTTTTCAAGGAGGACTGCCTGGCACGCTCGAAACTCTCCTGGGCCTGGGCCCGGTCATTCAGGCGCGCTTGCAGTTCCCCCCTTTGTTGCCAAAGGGCCTTGGGCGTCTCGCCTTCGGCAAAGCAATCGGCCGCCAGTGAGCAAAAGCGTAAGCCCTCTTCGAAAAGTTCCTGTCGGCGCGCCGGATCGGCCTGGTTTTCGCCGACCATCTGCTGGGTGTGTGCCAGGAGAACGAGCAACTGGCAGACTTCGTCATTCAAACGTTGCCGTTCCAACAGCGGCAGGCGCCGGACGGCGGGCGCCTCGCGCCAGGCCGGGTTGTCCAGAACCTGGAACTGCCCCAGAGCCTGTCGGCAGGCATCCTGGCCTTCCTCGGCCCGGTGTTTGCCGGTGCGGCCGTTGAGCAAGAAGTAGCTTGTCTCCGCTCCCTCGGCAAAGCGGGCCAAGGTCTCTTTTGCTTCCAGGCGGGCATAGTGCTCTTCGCGGTATGCAAAAGCCGAGGCCAATGTCCCGATAGCGACCAGCGCGAGGCAAACGACCGAGGTGACCGATGTCAAACGCGGGTGGCGACGGCGGAACTTTTGGCTCCGCTCCCACCACGACGTGTTGGGGGCGTACTTGAGCGGCTTGTGCTCGAGTTGCCGTTGCAGGTCTTCGCGGAGTTCACCAACGGTCTGATATCGATGAGCTGGATCGGCTTCCAGGCAGCGATGGACGATGGCCTCCACGCCTGCCGGGATGGTTGCGTTCAGCTTTCGCAAACGCGGACCGCCGGCCTTGCGATCGTCGATCATCCGATTGACAACTTCGCGCGTCGGCAGCTTGCGATAGGACGCAAACGGTGCAGCCCCTGTGAGTAATTCAAAGAGGATGATGCCCAGCGAATACAGATCGCTGCGTGCGTCCACCGCTCCCTCCTTGCCGCGAAACGCTTCGAGATGCTCCGGCGCCATGTAGGGGAGCGTGCCGCCAATCGAGGCGGCGGCAGCGTTCTCGCGATCCTTCGTGTCCTGGGCGAGGTTGAAGTCCAGCAGCATCGGTAAGCCGTCATCTGTAAGCAGAATGTTGGCCGGCTTCAAGTCGCGATGAACGATGCCTCGTTCATGCGCATGCGCCAGGCCGTCTGCCAAACGGACGGCGAGCCACAGGATTGAGTCCACGTAGCTCATACCTTCCAGTTCGAGCAGAGCGGCGGAAGCCTGACCCTTCACCTTTGCGGCAGGGTCGGCGGATTCCACGTTCGAAGCGTCCTGCACCACATCGCTTTGGCTGTCGCTAGATGATTCGTCAAAACGCCGCGTGCTCTTCTTGCGACCATTCAACGTACTGAGCAATTCTTTGCCCGACGACGGCATACTCTTGTGCGTGCGAATGTCGGCGAGGATGTGGGCCAGCGTCGTGGAACCCAGGTAGGGCATGCAGACGGCCTGGAAGGGTTGGCCATGATGATAGGAATAAATCGGCACGATATGCGAGTGCTGAAGCTGGGCCAGCGTTTGCGATTCCGTGAAGAGCCCGGTCGCCACTTTCAGGGCGACAAATCGCCCGGCCAGGTCGGCTTGCTGGGCGAGGAATACTTTGCCGAACGCCCCTTTACCAAGCTCGGCGAGCAGGCTGAAGCCAAGGAAGTCCTCGCCGACCTTCGGCATCTCGCGCATCTGTTCGTTGAGCTTCCAGACGATCTCCGGATCGGACGAGTGCGACTCGCCTGGCTTGCCTCGCCGTGTATGGCCTAGGCCGACGCCTGGCCAGTCTGCAGCGGGTGAAGCCACGGGCTGGACGGTGGCGGGGTAATTCTCCATTTCCGCGTCGAACAGGGCGATATCGAGTTTGGAGGAGACATCCGGATCGAGCGGCGATTGTCGAAGATCGCGCTTCAGGTGGAAGCGTTGGCTGTATTCCGTCATCGTCGGTTTCTCGCCAGCCTGGCAGCGGAGGTCGAATTCCGTTCGGGCCACCTGGTACACCAGCACCGGGTGCGTGAACAACTCCGGGTGGCGGCTGCGGAACGCCTCCAGCGCGATCGGCTTGCCGATCTTCCAGCTATGGGCAAGCTCAAGGCGTACCAGTTCGCAGAGAATCTCGAAAAAGCGGGGGTGGTCGCGGTCCGGCAGGAAGTCGGCCAGTTCGGCCTTGCCGAACAGGTCGAGCGCCGTCCGGAATGCGGAAGCATGATCGGCGACGGAGTCTGGCTGAAGACGCACGGTAAAGGGCCGGCTTAGGGAGTTCATCCTGGCATTCTCCAAAGGCAAGTATCCGCCCTGGCGCAGACGCCGTGGCGGACCAACGCGGGGTTGATCGCTTGCTTTGGATTCCATTCCCGATTGGGCGAGGGGATCGACGGAGACCGCGGATTCCACCGCGCATCTCCAAGCATGTGGGCATGCATCCGTGGTCAAGGCCGGTTGGGGATTGCCGGGGACTGGTGCGTCATCTTGACGTGACCGCAACAAATCATTGGCCGCACCCGGACAGTGAATAAAAGTTACGCTGTCAAGAACTGCGGACTGTACGGATCGTAGCGGTTAGGGGATCCTTGCCGGAACTATAACCCACGATTGGCGGTTTGTCGAATTGAGATGAGCAAAAAATCGCAAAGTCGTATCGCCCCAAGCGGCGAGTTCCCAAAGTTTTTCTCAAATGGACGCGCAGGCGTGAGGGATTCCGCTCCCCTCGGATTTGGCGTACCTCATCCGAGGGGTTGCGTAAAACTCAGATGTGGCCTTCCAACCCTTGCTGATGGAAGTAGTGCTGCACCTTGTCCTGGTTTTTCAGGAGCCAATCGATGCCTGGCTCGCCGTTCATTGCCTTCTTGATGACCTTGGCGGTCGCCTCGCGATGGACCGCAAACAGGCCTGCGTGATCGACCTTGCCCTCAGGGACCTTCAAGATCGAAGGGTCGAGCCAAACGGAATAGATGATGCCGAGCTCCTCCGCTTTCTTCTTGGGGATATCGCCGGCCCGGACCGCATCCAGCACGCCGTGGGCGATGGCGGCCTGGACCGTGCCCATCAGGATATTCGTGTAGCGTGCATCGCTGACGGTGACTTTGCTCACCATGAGTGTCGCCGGCTTCACCTGAACGTCGCTGTTGAGGATCGCGAAGACCTTGGTGTGCCCTTTCACTTGATCGCCTAACAGCGTGGCAAGCGCGGCGCCGACCGGGCCATCGAGTTCGCCGATGACGATCTCGGGCTCGGCACAAAGGTAATCGAGAGCGCCCTCGACGAGTGCCTCGCCGGTGCGGAGAAGGATGCGTTTGGCCATTGCAGCCGTCCTTTCCTTGAGATTGAGAGTAGGAGAATCTTCGCCGACGCGGTCGGCTTCACTTTTTTGGTTCTTTCTTGGTTTCGAAGGTATACACAGGATTGAAGCCGACCTCCCAGCGTCTTGCGGTCAGATCGTGCCCGATGCTCTTGAAGTGGGCAAACAGTCGTGCTTCCAACTCGTCGGCACGTTCCTTGTGGTTCCCGCTTAGATCGTTCAGCTCTTTGGGGTCTTCGCTGAGATCATAGAGCTCGCGGGATTTGGTTTCGAGGGTGTAGATGAATTTCCACCCATCTTGCGTCACGATCGCGCGTTTGTAGGTGTACTGGCGGTAGTCCGTTTCAGCGAAGACGTCGCGCGCAACCGGCTCTCCCCGGAAGGCGGGCACAAGGCTTTGTCCACGAAGCTGCTTCAGGATTGCGGGCGACACGTCCACATCCAAAAGGTCGAGGATTGTCGGCATCACGTCGACGCTACTGACGCGGTCCTTGATAGCCATTCCGGACGTCTGGCCGGGCATACGCATCATCAACGGTACTTGAAGTTGTTCGCGGTACAGCGTGAAACCATGATCGAATCGGCCATGCTCATAGAACTCGGTGCCGTGATCCGACGTGACGATGATTAGCGTTTTGTCCGTGAGTCCGAGGCTTGCGAACTCGCGCAGAAATCTGGCGAATGCCTTGTCGGCGCGGTGGATCTTTTCGTCATAGATCGCACGCCAGAAACGGACGTCCTCGTCGCGCAAGCTGAGTCTGCCCTTGTCGAGGCCCTCTTCGCGGAGTTGTTCCTGCTCCTGTTCGGCACCGGTGAAACGTCGGTCGTATTTCTTGTCGACGAAGCGGTAATCGTACCCGCCCGCTGGGCTGTGCTGTCCGTGGCAATCGTAGCCGTGCAGAAAAACAAAGAACTTACGCTGGCGATTCTCCTTGAGCCAGTCGAGCGCCTTGGAGATGCTGTCGTCGAGTCCGCCAAATTTCTCGGGTTCGTGATAGTAAAGGTCGAAGCCATTTTCGAAGCCGAACCCGCCGCTCACGCCGGCGTTGCCCGTGAAGCCGGCCGTGGCGTAACCGTTGTCCTTCATGATTTGCGCCAGCGTCACGAGGTGCGGCGACACGGCTTTCAGGTTGGCGAGCTTCACGATCGGCGGCTGATAGACTACGAATTTGTTGGTAAGCCCGTGCTCGGAGGGGTAGACGCCGGTGAACCAGGTCATCGAGGCCGGCACTGTCCACGATGCCACGGAATAGCATTCGTGAAAGCTGAACGCCTCGCTTGCGAGCCGATCCAACGTTGGTGTCACCTTGCGTGGATTCCCGAGCGACCCGAGATGCGCCGCCTGCAATGCGTCGAAGCTCACCAAGAGGACGTTATAGTCCTTGTATTTCAACGGCAGTGTGGATGGGTCAGACGGAGGGCGAAGCAATGGCCATGAAAGCCATACGGCTGCGCCGACGAGAAAAGCCATCCCGGCGGCGATTGCCCATGTCGTTCGTTTTCGCATTCTCTTGATATATGGGGATTTGTCAATGTGCGGCTGGAGCTCACGGATCGCGCGCCACGCGAAAGCCGATCGTGTAATTGGTGTCCCCGGGCATCTGCATGTATCGGCTTGCAGACCGGCAACTCACTTCTGTGACAAGCCAGGATCCGCCGCGGACTACCTTGTGGAGCCCGGTCTTGGGCCCGACTGGGTTTACGCCAGGCGAAGCGGTGTAGAAGTCCTTGTCGTAATAATCCCAGCACCATTCCGCGACATTGCCGTGCATGTCATGGAGCCCGAAGGCGTTGGACGGGTAACTGCTGATCGTAGTGGTACGCATGAGGGCCACCCAGAGCGGTCCACCCCCGTAGCCGCCGGGTACGATCGACGACTTGCAATTGAGTTCGTGTCCGGCCGGGGATCGCCCGAAGTGAAAAGGCGTTTCGTTACCTGCCCGACAGGCGAATTCCCACTCCGCTTCGGTGGGGAGCCGGTAGCCATTGCCACCGCTGATGGTTGCCTTGGCTGCGCGGATTGCATTGCCTTCCCGTTTCACGTCCTCCAGACTGTAGTAAGAGGGCAACCCATCGCGTTGGCTCAGGCGGTTGCAGAATTCCAGTGCGTCGAACCAGGTGACATTCTCAACCGGAAAAGGAGCCGTATTCATCGGGCCGACTGCGGCTTTGCCGTCGCCGGTTGGCGTGAACCAGCTCGGGTTGTTCTGCATGATTTGCTGGTATTGGTGCTGGGTGACCTCGTTGACTCCCATATAGAAGGGGCCACCTACGCGGACCGAGTGCAACGGCTCATCGGGTCGGCGTCCTTTTTCGGGGAAGACCGAGCCCATACCGAAGGTGCCGCCAAGCAGACGGTTCAGTTGCATACCGACGGTCTTGCTTTTTCGCGTTGGTGGCAAGACAGCGAGGACGACATCTAACGCGCGACCGCGAATCTCAGGGTCCTTGCTCGACGAGACGGCTTTCAAGAGCGCCGGGACCGCTTCCTCTCCTCTTGCGACGAGTTGCGATCGGGCATCGAGCCGAACCCTGTAGGCATCCGAACCGAGGGATCGGATGAGCGACGCGATGGCGTCCGGTGGCTCTTTGCGATCCTGTTCGCCCGTCAGTACGCTCGCCAGCACTGGCACCGCAAGGATGCCTAGCCATAACGCACGAGTAAGCAATCGTCGCATGGGTTTCCCCTTTATCGACAGACAAGGTGATGGGATTGTCGCAGGGCCTCGTTCGCCTGTCAATCGACTTTCGCGCTGACTCACCAGCCAATACAACACGGGCATCCGCGGCCGAGCCACGGGTCCTGCTTCGCCGCAAGCGGCACACGGTCGTCCCAGCCGGCGCTTGAAGTCTTGGTGGCCGGCGCCGGGAGGCCATAGTCGATCTCCATCGGCAGCATCTTGCCTCCCGGCCCCTTCAGGTAGTGCTCCATCCATTGCAACAAACGAATGTTATAATCGAGCCGCGACGCCGCCCGGCGGTTGCCGTGGCCTTCGCCGGGGTAGAGGACGAGGCGCACCGGGGCCTGGTTGCGCACTTTGAGATGGCGGTAGAATTCCAGCGATTGGCCTGGATTGACGCGCGGGTCGTTCTTGCCGTGCATGATGAGGAGCGGCGTCTTGTGCTTCTCGACGTAGTTGATCGGGCTGGCCTTGCGGAAGTAATCCCAGTCTTCCCAGAGCCATTTGCGGTGGTGCACGAGGTTCATCTCTTGCGGAATGTCGGTGGTGCCCGAACACGAGACCCAGTCGCTGATGCCGACGAACATGACGCCGGCGGCGAAGCGGTGCGAGTAATAGGTCGAGCCCCAGGCGGTGGCGTAGCCGCCGTAGGAGCCGCCGGTGATGCCGACTTTCTTTTCATCGACGAGGCCCATCTTGACGAGATGATCGACGCCGTCGATGAGATCGTCGAACTCCTTGCCGGCGGCTTCCTTTTGGCCCTTCATGGAGAACTCGACGCCGTAGCCGGTGGAGCCGCGATAGTTAGGATAGAAGCTGGCCATCCCCCTGGCGGCCGCGACCTGGCCGAGGTCGGCATAGCGCGTGATCCAGCCGTTGGAGTAATGCGCCTCGGGCCCGCCGTGCACGTGGAGGACGAGCGGATACCGTTTGCCCTTCTCCTCGTTGAGCGGGCGGATGAGAACGCCTTCGAGTTCGAGGCCGTCCTTCGCCTTGTACTTGATGACTTCCTGCTTGGCGAACTTCATGTTCTTGAGCCAGGGGTTGCTGTCGGTGAGGCGGCGATACCGCCCTTTGGTCTCTCTGCTGAACAGGTAAACTTCGGGTGGATGGTTCGGGGTTTGGACGATATGGCTCCGACTGGTTTTATCGATATCCTGCGGACTAGAAATGGTGGTATTGTTGGCGATCATACCCTCCGGCCAAAGAAAAGTGCTTCCTCCAGCATCTTTTTGATCCTTGAAATGAGTCACCGCGTGTCTTGACATGACTCCATCCGACCCGAGCGCATGTAGTATGTTGTCACTTGAATACCAAGAAATTGACTCGAAAGGAAAGAAATAATCAAGCTTCTCCCAGGCGTTCTTCTGTACCTGATAAATCCACAATCGTCCTTCCTTCGGGTCGTGCTTGTCCGCGCCGGTGATCATCGCCAGCAGCTTGCCGTCCGGCGACCAGGCGACCTGGCCGAGTTTGCCGGGGTTGTTGAGGTTGGTCGCTTTGCCGGTCGCGAGATCGACGATGTGGACCTTGCGGAACATGATGTGCTCGTCGATGAGCGGATTCGGGGCCAGGGCGACGGCGATCTTATTCTCTTTCGGGTTGAAGTGCAGCTCGGACGCGCTGCCTTGGAGCTTGAGCGGCGAACGGCCGGCGTTAGCCGGCTGGTGCTTGTCGCCTGGCTTGGGCTCATCACCAGCCAGCTTACGCTGGCCGTTCGCCTCAGCGATCCACACGCGCACGAATGGCTGATCCTCTTCGTAGATCTCCTGATTGAAACCTTGATCCAGCTTCTTTTTCTTTGCAGCCGATGTCGGCTCCGTCGCGAGGAATGCGATCTGTTTGCTGTCGCCGGAGAAGCTGTAGCCGAGGATATCGGTGCCGTGCTCGACTATCTTGCGCGACTCGCCCCCTTTGGCTCCGATGACGTAAAGGCAACGCGTCACATCCTTCTCGCGCTTCGTCAAGAACGTGATGTCCTTGCCGTCCGGCGTCCAGCCAATGCTGCCGATGTTGACCTGCCCGGTGATGAACGGCGTCGAGTTTCCCTTGGTATCGACGACGTGCAGTTCGGTCCACGAGCCGCCGTCCTTCTCCTTCGCCAGATCGCGCGGCACTCCCAGCACGTAGGCGACCAGCGTGCCGTCGGGCGAGATGACGGCTTCGGTGACGATGCGCAGCTTGGCAACATGCTGCGGCGTCCAAAGGGTATCCTGAGCGCTCGCTAGCAAAGGAACAAGGAGTACGGCAACAATGGATAACATTCGCATGGAGAACCTCGGGGTGGTGAGTTTTCGGTATAGATTATCACATGCGTTGTGGAAATGCATATCGAATTCGTTTATCGTTTAGCGTTCGCATGGCGCCATGCGAACGCTAAACGTAAACAACGGAGGACAATGAACATGGCACGCATCGGAGTCATCATCATGGCGTTGACGTTCGCAATCGGCGACCTCCCCGATCCGACCGCACTGCCGCTCAAGGCCGAGCTGCCCGACCCGCTCGCCATGTTCGAGAAGGGCGTGAAAGTCACCACCAAGGAACAATGGGAGAAACGCCGTCGGCCGGAACTCAAACATCTGTTCGAACATTACATGTACGGCACCGCGCCGAAATCGCCCAAGGTTAACGCCAAGGTCGAACGCATCGACACGAACGCCCTCGGCGGCAAGGCGACGCTCAAGGAAATCACCCTCACGCTCGACGGCATCAAGGGCCCGAAGATCCATCTGCTGCTCGTCATTCCGAACAAGGGCAAGGGCCCGCATCCCGTCTTCGTCGGCATGAACTTCTGTGGCAACCACGCCGTGCTTGCGGATCCGAAGATTCACCTCAACACCAACTGGATCTACAGCAACCAGAAAGGGGTCAAGGACAACAAGGCCACGGACAAGAGCCGCGGCACCAACATCGACGTCTGGAACATCGAGGACATCATCGATCGAGGTTACGCCATCGCCACCTTCTATTCCGCCGACATCGATCCGGATCGGGCCGACGAACGCGGCATTCAGAAGCACTTCGGCAAGGAGTACGACTGGAGCACCGTCCGCGCCTGGGCCTGGGGCTACTCCCGCGTCATCGACTACCTCGTCACCGATGCGGATATCGACGCCACGAGGATCATCGCCGTCGGCCATTCGCGGCTCGGCAAGACGACGCTGCTGGCTGCCGCGTTTGACGAACGGATCGCCATCGCCATCCCGCATCAAGCCGGTTGCGGCGGCACGGGGCCCAATCGTGCGGCCTTTGGCAACAAGGGGGCCGAATCGGTCAAGCGCATCAACACCAGCTTCCCGCACTGGTTCAACGCTCGCTTCAAGCAGTTCAACGACGAGCCGGAGCGTCTCCCGTTCGATCAGCACTGTTTGATTGCCTTATGCGCGCCAAGGCCGGTGCTGTTGTCCAACGCGACGGAAGATCAATGGGCGAATCCGACGGGGCAGTTCAACATGCTGGTCGCCGCCGATCCGGTGTACAAGCTGATGGGTTCCAAGGGGATCGCGTCGAAGGCGATGCCGGCGGTCGGCAAGGTGATGAATAGCCCGCTCGGCTACTGGATCCGCGATGGGAAGCACGCGATGAACCGCGAGGACTGGGGCGTGTTCATGGACTTCGCGGATACACATCTCCGCAAGAAATGAACCACGGGGGAAAACGGGGAGCACGGGGGAAATGCAGGAGAGTAAGAAAACCGATACCTCTCCTCCTCGGTCTTCTCCCCGTTTTTCCCCGTGCTCCCCGTGGTTCAATCTTTGAGCGTGATGGCCACGCGGAAGCCAAGGTTGCTGTGCCCGAAGTGGGGCGGGTCGGCGTTGCGGCTGGCACAGCGGACGTCGGCAGCGACGTTGCTCCAGCCGCCGCCGCGCACGGCGAAGCCCCGCTTCGGATCGCCGTCGGTCGGATCGGTACGAGCTTCCTTCGAGTATTTGCCGAAGCGTGTCGAGCAGAACTCCCACACGTTGCCGAGCATGTCGTGCAGTCCGAAGCCGTTGGGCCGATAGCTCCCGACCGGGGCCAGGAATGCATGGCCGTCGTCCATCGGCATGATGGTGCGAGGCCAGACGGGATGGACGCGTTTCAAGCTGCGATCGCCGACGTTGGCGACATTGCCGGTCTTGTCTTCATCGGGACCCCACGAGTATCGGTCGCCACTGCCAGCGCGGCAGGCCCATTCCCATTGTGCTTCGGTTGGCAGGTCGAAACTCAACGCCACGACGTTGGTCCGTTTCTCCAGCCAGCGGCAAAACGCTTTGCTATCGGTATGGCTGACGTGCACGACCGGGTGCTGGTCCTTCAGTTCGAACGCTGCGGCAAAACCAGGCTTATTCCAACTCGTTCCGGGCCGATGCTTCCAAACGGCTTTTTCGTCATGTGCGTTGCCGCCGCCGGTTCTCTCGATGTCGGTCACATACTTCGTGGATTCGACAAAAGCGCGAAATTGGCTGACAGTCGTCTCGTGTTTGCACAGATAGAAAGCTTGCGTAAGGGTGACTGGATGGCGCGGCGATTCGTCATAGCCGCTCAGGTTGTGCCCCGGCTCGTCGGCCGGCGAACCCATCAAGAACCTACCGGGCGGGATCAGAACGAACGTCATACCCAGATCGTTTTTCCATTCGAGCGGCATGCCAAGCCAATCCGCATAAGTTCTTTGATAAGCCCGCGCAGCATCGGCGCTGAATGGGAACGTGGGCGCCACCGGCGCGGGCTGTGCGGGTTTCTTCTTCTTGTTCGCTGCAAGAATGCGCTCGACGTCCTGCAACGACGGAAACGGCTTCCGTGGCTCCGTTGCCCGCAACGTAAATGCTGCGAATCCAAGGGCGGCAATCAACGGCGCGAGAATGCGGGCGTGCATGGTTACTCCGATCCATGGCGGGAGGAGATTCCGACCTTGCCGTTACTCTATGGGAGACACGCCGCCGTTGCTCCGTAGAATTGCCTTCGCTTGTTTTCTCGACCTCGACCAAGGAAAGGTGACGCATGGCGCGCAGACTACTCGCATTTCTACTTGGCGGCTCCTTGCTGCTGGCATTCGGGATTTCCACGCCGCTGGCAGGCAAGGACTTGCCAAAGAAAGTCGTGCCGGGCAAGAAAAAAGACGCGGCCAAGGCCGGCTCTGCGTGGGCCATCGACGACGTGATCTTCGCCGAGGAGGCCGGCGGCATGCAGATCTCGCCCGACGGCAAGTGGGTCGTCTGGGTCAAACGCGCGCCCGACAAGGAGAAGAACGAGCTCGTCGGCCATCTCATGCTGTCCAGCCTGACCGAGACGAAAGAGATCCAGCTCACGCGTGGCAGTTTTTCCAGTGCCCTGCCGCAGTGGTCGCCGGACGGCAAGTTGATTGCGTTTCTTTCCGCGCGGCCGACGCCGAAAACAGCCAAGGGCAAACGCGAGGACGACGACGAAAAAGAGGACGCCAAGGCGCAGATCTGGCTCATGAACCCCTTCGGCGGCGAACCCTGGGTGGCGACCAAGTCGCCGCGCGATGTGCGCAAATTCGGCTGGACCGATGCGGACACGATCGTCTACGTTGCTCAGGAGAAGATCGGTCAGCTTGAGGCGGCCCTCAAAGAAAAGAAAGACGATACGACCAACGTCGACGACGAGGCCAACGAGCCGCCCGTACGGCTCTGGCGCATCGCCATCGATGAAAAGGAGAAAAAGGCCGACCGGATCACAGACAACGCCGACCGCATCCAGACATGCTCAATCGCCCCGGGCGGGCGGTATGCCGTCACCATCCATGAACGCAGCTTGAGCTACACGTTCAATCATAAGGTCAAACCCGTCGTGTACCTTTATGATTTCGAGAAGAACGAACGCAAGCAGGTCCTGGCCGGACCGAAGTTCAACATCTCCAAAATCCATTGGCAACGCGACGGCAAGGGCTTTTATGCCGTCAATCAATTCACGACTCATCCTCGTTTTGTCATGGGCTATGTCGAGGAACTTTACCACTACGATCTGGACGGAGACAAGGCGACTCGCGTCAACCTTGACTGGGAACGAGGTCTCGCGGATTCGGCCGAGGGCTTCGCCGTCACGCCTGACGGGTTTGTCGCGCTGCTGGCAGACGGCGTTCGCCACGCGGCCCGGCGCTACGTGCGCAAGGGTAACACCTGGGAATCGCTGAAGATGGCGCCGACGAATCTGCAGGCAATACGCGTCAGCAAGGACGGAGGGACGCTGCTCTATCTCGAATCGTCGGCCATCAGTCCACCGAGGTGGCATCGTGCCCAGCTCGACGGCGCGGCGATCAAGAACCCGGTGGTCCTCACGGATCTGGAGGCCGACCTGCGCAAGAAACCGATGGCGAAGACGGAAGTCTTCCGCTGGAAAGGCGCGCTCGACGAGGAAGTCGAAGGGCTCGTATCCTATCCGCACGATTATCAGGAAGGCAAGAAGTATCCGTTAATCGTGCTGATGCACGGGGGCCCGCACTGGGCTGACTTCGATCACTGGGACGAACGCTGGGCGTACGTCCGCAACCTGCTCTGCGCACGCGGTGCGTTTATCCTGAGGCCAAACTATCATGGCAGCTCGCACTATGGACTGAAATGGTCCGAGTCGATTGCCGGTCGGTATTACTTGCCCGTCGAAGACATCGAGAAGGGAATCGACGCACTCACGGCGAAGGGCGCCATCGACAAGGCCAAGATCGGTCTCGGTGGCTGGTCGAACGGCGCCATCCTGACGATGGCGCTGATCACGCGGCGCCACTATCAGGCTGCCAGCGCGGGGGCCGGGGGTTCGGAGTGGGCCGCCGACTGGGGCGTCTGTGACTTCGGGATGTCGTTTTCCAACTACTACCTCGGCAAGTCCCCGTTTGAGGATCCCGAACTCTATCGCAAGAACGCCCCCTTTTACGACTTCCCGAAGGTGCGGACACCCACCATCCTGTTCCACGGCGATCAGGACTTTGATGTGCCGACGCATCATAGCTGGTACCAGTTCCGGGCTTTGCGCGAGCTCGGCAAGGCCGATGTGCGTTTTCTGCTTTTTCCCGGCGAGAAGCATGGACTCAAGAAACTATCCCACCGCAAGCGCAAGGTGGAGGAGGAACTGGCGTGGTTCGACAAGTACCTTTTCAACACACATCAGCCGGCAAATCTGGCTCTCAAGGACGAATCGCCGCTCGCGCAGGCGCTGGCGATCAAGAAGGCGGCGAAGGCGGGCAAGCTCTATGGCGAGATGAAGGACGGCGTTCTTGTGCCGGAGACGGTCGTCTACAAGGATTTGCGTATGGGCCGATTCGAGGTGACGCGGGCGCAGTTCCGCGCGTTCGACAAGGCGTATGCGGTCGAGACCGGCACGGAGAACTACCCGGCCAACGGGATCACGTTCGAGCAAGCCAAGGCGTATTGTGCGTGGCTCGCGAAGACGACAGGCCAGCCGTTTCGGCTGGGGACCGTGGATGAAATGGAGCCGATCCACGATAGTGCCGAGAATCCGGAGAACACGCTCGATTTCTGGGCCGGCTATGCGATCAACCCGGAAGATCGTGTCAAACTCGAGACCACCATCAAGAACCTCGGGGGCAAAGCGCCCTTGCTCAAGGAAGTCGGCAGCTTCCGCAGCGCCGATACCAAGGTCGCCATCTTCGACCTCGGCGGCAACGTCGCTGAATGGGCCGATGACGACGGCAAAGGCAAGGCGCTGGGCGGCAGCGCCGACGTCGCCAGCGGGGAACGCCAGCAGCGCACGCCGGCGGCGGAGTATATCGGGTTTCGCGTTGTGGGTCAGCGTTGACAACGACGCATAGCCGAGAAACGGCTCGTTGCCTTGCCTCGGTTGGTAAGGGAGAACCAATGCCGGAAATCAGCAGGTTTTATGGCATGGTGATCGCCATGTATTACAATGATCATGCGCCGCCGCACTTCCATGTGCGCTACGGCAAACAGAAGGCGGTGATTGGCATAGAGCCGGTCGCATTGTTGAAGGGCAAACTTTCCCCCAAAGCCAAAACGCTCGTTCTCGAATGGGCAAACATGTATCAAAATGAATTGCAGGCCGATTGGGAACTGGCGCGACAGCAAGCGCCTTTGAACAAGATCGATCCCCTGGAGTGATGCCATGCTGCAAGACATCGTGGAAGCGATCCCCCTAGCCGATTATCAACTCAAGGTACGGTTTGAGGACGGGGCGACAGGCGTTGTCGATCTCAGACAGTGCGTGAGTTTCACAGGAGTATTTGCCCCACTAGAGGACCGCGCACAGTTTGCGGCTGTTCAGGTGAACGCGGAGCTCGGGACCGTTTGTTGGCCGTGTGGGGCGGACCTTGACCCCGATGTCTTGTATGCGCTCGTGACCGGCGCGCCAGAACCCTTTTTGGAGGTCGCCTCGCAACCCAAGTAAGCTGAGTAGACGCAGGTACTGTCAAGGCGCCAGCATCGCCTTGCCGTACTCTTCCAGATGCTCGTACTTGTGCTGCCAGGTCGTGTAGAGAAAGCCGCGGATGCCGGGCACGTCCTTCGTGGCGGCGTGCCAGTGGCGGAAGTTCTCCAGGTCGCCGTCGTAGTAGCCGGCGAGGACCTGTTTATGGCCGCGGCCGGCGAACCATTTCGCGCTTTTCTCCGCGCTGCCGCCGTTCCAGTTGGCGATGCCGACGCGTGCGGGCAAGCCTTCCCATGAGTTCTTCAGCGAGCCATTGACGAGATAGTAGCGATCGACCGCGTTATGATGCGGGTCGAACATGTCGGACCAGACTATCATCTCCGCATCCGGACTAATCTTCTTGATGAGTTCGACGCATTGCCGCATGTTGTCCGCCAGTAGTCCTCCCGGCGACTGCCCTTGGTCCTGGCACGCCTTACACCAGTTTGCAACGCGGATCTCGTCGTGCGACAGCCAGTAGGTCTTCGGCTTCAACAAATCGTTGACGCGTTTGATTTGATCGCGCATGACATCGTAAATCTTCGGCTCGCTCAGGCAGCACATCACCTGGTAGCTGTGGGTCAACACGGGATGATACCAGCTCACCCGCAAGCGCTGGCCGTTCTTGATCCGTGATGGCTCGGTCAGCTTGATGACAGCGCCGGGATGATTGAACTTGTACTCGCCGGCCCAGGGATCGTTGCCGAGCTTGGCGTCCTTGACGGGCAGGTAGTCCTTGCCCTCCTCGAAGAGGGTCTTGCCATCGTCGGAGGCGATGGTGAGCGGACAGCCCGGCCGGCGCAGGACGTTGACGAGCGATAATTCTTCGAATTCTAGATCATCGAGCCAAAGCGTGCCGGACTTGCCGCCCCAGATGCCGGCCATCAGTGCGACTTCAGTGAATTCGAGACTGTTGAAGACGACCTCAATTCGGGTCCAGTCCATCGTCGGCTTGGCCGTATCATCGTAATACGACAGCACGCGGCCCTCCTTGCCGGTCGCGAGGGCGAGCAGGCGGAAATTGCTGACGGGCGTCAGATCTTTCGTTTTCACCCAGGCCGAGAAGCGGTAGCAGGTGAAAGGGCGAACCTTCATGCGTTGCGAAAGCCGGCAGTTGCCCGCGGGATGATGTTTGAAGTCCTGCATGCGGACAGCGAGCTTGCCGGTGTGCGTGATCTTGCTGTCTGCGAAGCTGGATTTGCCTGGCTCATCCTGGAAGGCGAAGCCGGCGAAGGTGTCTCCCTTGGCGTCTTCCAAACCGCCGTTGCGAAAGCGGGCCTTCGGATCGGGGATCGGGACGACGGCGCCTGCCTTGGCGACGAACGGCGCGTCTTTGACCGGAATCCCCTCGGCGAGATTCGGATCGTGCGCCAGAATGCCGGCGCTGTAGCCGATGGGGCAGACGGTCGGGATGATCTCGATGCCAGCCGCGCTCGCCGCCTTCTTGACGCGTTCGACGTTCTTGAAATAGCGAGCCGGCAGACGTTCGAGGATGTTGAGCTTGTAGTCGGCGAGCACCATGCCGTTGTAGCCGCTCTTGCCGGCGCGGTTGATGAGTGAAACGACCTCGTCTGCACTCTTATCGACGAGGAGATTGTACTGGGCGTAGAACCAGCGCTGCTCGTAGCGCGTTTTTCCCTGCGCTGCGACCTGGCCTGCTGCAACGAGGAGGCTGAGGATCAACGCGGCGAAGCAACGGAGGCGTCGAATCATGGCGATACTCCCAGGTTCCTTCAGCTTTTTTTCTTCTTGGGCTTTGCTGCCGACTTCTTGGTCGTCTGCACATGGGAACATGGCCCACCCGGTCCCATGTCGCGAAAACCGGTTTCGATCATCTCGCGCAGCACGGCGAGATCGATGTCCGCGAGCCTCTTGACGTAAAGGCAGCTCTTGCCCGTCTTGTGCTTGCCGAGCTTCTTCAGTAAGTGGGTATAGCGCTCGAACCCGGGCATGATGTAGAGGCTGAGGCTGCCCTTGCGCGGCGAGAAGCCGGTAAGGCAGCAGTCCCCCTCATGGCCGGTGGCGTACTTGTAGTGGTAGGTGCCGAAGCCGATGATGCTGGGGCCCCACATTTTCGGCTCAAGGCCCGTGATCTCCTTCATGATCGCGAGAACCTTGAAGGAATCCTCCCGCTGCTGTGCGTCGGCGACTTGGTCAAGGAAGCTCTCGACGCTGACGGTGGTCGGTTTGGTTTTTAGCTCGGCCATTGGAATCTCCCGTTCGCCATGACGAAATTGAGTTGCGGCCTATTCGGGCTTTTGCTAACGTCCTATTATGGTAAGCGATACGCTGACTTCAATGCACCGTTCGCGTTGACTCGATTCTTGGAGCCAGTCTTTCGGTAAGCAACGTTGGAAGGTGGAAAGGCGGAGCAACGTGAAGAAAAAGAGTTCTACACTCAACGGCTTTCGCCTGCGCCGCGGCGCGGTAGCCGTCTCGACGTTGGCTGAAATGAGCCAACAGGACCGGGCGTTCTGGATTTGTCAGACACCTCAGGCCCGGCTGCGGGCGATGGAATTGATGCGCCGGATCAACTATGGCAAAGCTGCTGCCGGACGACTTCAGAGATTCCTTGAAGTTGTGCAATCAGAATCGCGTTAAATATCTCCTCATTGGCGGTTATGCCGTGGGCTATTATGGATATCCGCGCGCAACAGCGGACATGGACGTTTGGATCGAGCGATCGGAGGAAAACGCGGCCAAGGTCGTGGCCGTGTTGAAATGGTTTGGATTCGATCGGCCGGAACTTTCGCCCGAGCTTTTCCTGCAAAGTGGGAAAGTTATTCGAATGGGCCGCCCGCCGCTTCGGCTCGAATTGCTCAACGAGATTTCCGGGGTCACTTTCGCAAAATCTTACCCGCGCCGCAGACGCGTCAAACTGGCTGGCATTCGCGTCGATGTCATCAGCCTCGAACACCTGAAAGCCAACAAGGCCGCCGCGGGGCGACCGAAGGATCTGGACGATCTCGAGCATCTGCCGTGACTGGGGCCGGCCAGATCGACGATTAAACCGTTACTCTACCTCGCAACCTGCTTCATCGCCGCCAACGCCCGGGCACTCACCGACAGCACGCGCAAGAAGCCTTCACTATCTGCATGATCGAACTCCCCGATCGCTTCCATCGATGCGTTCGCTTCCGAATAGAGCGAATGCGGCACCTCGGTCGCCGATGCGAAGTAGGTGTTGCCCTTGTACAAGGACACGCTGATCGTACCCGTCATGAGCTTGGCAAAGCTGCGCACCGCGTCGGTGGCGATGCGCGACGCCAGGTCGTAGCCGTATCCCTGGTAGACTTGCTTGGCGAGCATCAGCGACAGTTGATCGAACAGCTCGCGCGAGCGGCGGTCGAGCACCAGTTGCAAGAGATACGAATAGGCCATGCCGAGCAGCTCCATGCCGGGGGCCTCATACACGCCGCGGCTCTTGATGCCGACGAAGCGATTTTCCACCAGGTGATAGCAGATGCCGACGCCGTGCTTGCCGCCGAGCTGGTTGGCGACTGTGATCGCCTGATAGGCGCTGACCTTCGAGCCGTTGATGGCGACTGGCCGGCCTTTCTCGAAGCGGATCGTCACGGTCTCCGGCTTGTCCGGGGCGTTCGTGGCGAAGACGCCCATGCCCGGCGTGACGAAGCTCGGCGGCGTCTCCAGCGATTCGAGCTTGCCCGCTTCGTGCGTCAAGCCGAGCAGGTTCGCGTCAGTGGAGTACGGCGCGTCCTTCGTCACCTTGATCGGCAGCTTGCGCTCGGTGCAGTAATCGATCATCTCGCTGCGGCCACGGAACCTGGCGAGAAACGCTTCGTCGCGCCATGGAGCGTAGACCTCGAAGGTTGGTTCCAGCATGTTGGTGACGAGCTGGAAGCGCACCTGATCGTTGCCTCGCCCGGTCGAGCCATGGCTGAGGACGCTGATGCCGCGTTTGCGCATTTCGGGAAGGATGCCGGCAACGATGACGTGCCGCGCGATGCCGGTGGTGTTCCAGTAGCGCCCCTCGTAATACGCCTGGGCCTGGATGATGTCGAGCCCGGCCTCGGCGATAGCGTCGTGCAGAGGAACGACGACGAGCTCCTTGGCGCCGCAGGCAAGCATGCGCTGGCGGACGGCTTCGAAGTCGGATTCGTCTGGCTGGGCCATGTCGGCCGTCACGCAGACGACGTTGACGCCGGCCTCGGTCAGCCAGCGCGTGATGGTGCAGCTATCCAGCCCGCCGGATGCGGCGAAGGCGATGGTTTTGCCCTTGAGGGTGGAGACGGTGGTGCGCATGGGGACCTCGTTTGTTAAATCATGGAATTAACAATTCTAGCGAAATCGCCGCTTGCGGCTTAGCGCTCGCATGGTGCCGCGCGAGCGCTAAGCCGCAAGCGGCATTGCCGATTTGTGTACAAATGTACATAATGCCAAAATGCACGACAACCCCATCAAAGGCCGCGGCGCCGCCGATAATCCGCCCAATCGCTTCGAGCTGATTCGCTACGAGCTGCTCGAAGACGGCGAGCGCGACGAACGCCCCGCGCCGGCAACGCAGTTCTTGCGCGATAGCACCGCCTCGATCATCGCCACCAACGACAGCCCGGATGTGCCGTTTGCCGCCAGCATCAATCCGTATCGCG
>SXGT01120455.1_pt1 | contig 75221 bp, 65 predicted proteins | sample 3176221 | NCBI WGS metagenome assembly SXGT01 (sample SAMN11356862, study PRJNA531348) | freshwater metagenome | isolation source: freshwater sample F1-120 | place: China: Fuxian Lake, Yuxi | collected 2017-12-25
AGTAGGATCGAATACCACTCACCACTCACCACTCACCACCCTATAATTGAGTATCGACATTACTTCTTTGCGAGATCGCCATGCTCACACTCAGTCCCCCCCCTGCCCTGGCACTCAAACCCTACAAGTCGCTCTCCAACGAAGAGTTGGCTGAGCGGATTGAGGCGGTTCGCCGCGAGATGGGGAGCCGGCTGATGATCCTGGGGCATCATTATCAACAAGATGAGGTAATCGCCCATAGCGATTTACGCGGCGATAGCTATCAGCTCAGCCAAATGGCCGCCTCCAGCCGCGATTGCCGATTCATTGTATTCTGCGGCGTGCATTTCATGGCCGAAACCGCGGACATCCTGGCGAACCGCCCGGAAAAACTGGCGGAGCGTGGCGGCGAGCGGGTGACGGTCATCCTGCCGGACTTGGCCGCGGGTTGCTCGATGGCGGATATGGCAGGTATCGACCAGGTGGAGGGGGCTTGGGCCGACCTCGGTGAGATCATCGACACCAGTGACATTACCCCGGTAACGTACATCAATTCCGCCGCCAGCCTTAAAGCCTTTTGCGGTCGGCACGGTGGCATTGTCTGCACCAGCAGCAATGCCAAGGCGGTTCTCCAGTGGTCGTTCCAGCGTACCAGCCGCGTGTTCTTCTTCCCCGATCAGCATTTGGGGCGAAACACGGCTCTCAAAATGGGCATCACCAACGAGCAGATGCCCGTCTTTGATCCGTATGAGAGCGAACTCGGCGGCAACAATCCCGAGGCCATTACAGCGAGCAGGGTCGTCTTGTGGAAGGGACACTGCAGCGTCCACCAGATGTTTCGCAAGGAGCATGTCGAGCAATTCCGCAAGAAATTCCCCGGTATCAAGATTCTAGTTCATCCCGAATGTCCGCAGGAGGTGAACGACCTGGCGGACATCAGCGGGTCCACGAGCAAAATCATGAAGACGGTGGAGGAAGCACCGCCGGGGACCAAGTGGGCCATCGGGACGGAACTGCACCTGGTGAACCGCCTGAAGAAGGAGCATCCAGAACAGGAGATTCACTTTCTGTCGCCCGTCGTCTGCATGTGTGCGACGATGTACCGCATCGACCTGGCCCATCTCTGTTGGAGCCTGGAAAGCCTGGCTGCCGGCGATCCGGTTAATACCATCAAGGTGGATGAAGAAACCGCCCGGCAGAGTCTGGCGGCATTAGAGCGGATGCTGGAAGTGAAGTGACCCGCTCGCCTGGCTAAGAAGTGACTGCCGCGCTCGTTTCGTGGTTTGGAAGGTCACGCAGGCTTGTGTCACGAATCGAATTCTTCGGCGTCCCCTTCTTGGGCGTGGTCGTCCCTAGATTGCCCGACACGACCACAAACGCAATGATTGCCAGCACCACCAGCAATCCCAAGCCAGCGACAATCAAAACCCATGGCGGCAGCCCCTTGGCACCCTTTTTTCCGACTGGCTTGACGAGCGCCATCGTCGGCTGCTGCGGCTGGATAAGCACCTTGCCACTGCCGCTTGTCAAACCTGGCGGATCGACTTTTTTCATTCCCCCGCTGGGAGTATTTCCGCCAGGCGCTCCGGTGTTGAGCTTAGGAAAAATCAGCGCCTTGTCAGAGCCCCCATCGGTGGCCTTGGTTGCCGCTCCAATGGCTTTGGCGATGGGGAGCGACTTATCACCCTTGATGGGGACCTTGCCGCGGCTGGAATCCGAACTCCGCTTCTTCGCCTCGCCTCCCTTATGAGTTCCGTCTCGGCTCTCGTCAGCAGTATCACCACGCTTGTTGTCGAGTAGTCGTTTGCCGCTGCCGCTGGAACCCGATTTACTTCCGCCGCCGGCGCTTCCCCCGCCAATACCGCCATATCCATCGGAGGAGCCGCCGCCAACGCGGGCCATGATCCGTGCCCCTGCGTTGAGTTTCGCCGCTTTCATCGCCGCTTCGGCGCTGCCTGGCTCAAATTTGTACTGATGGTTCACCAGCCAGGTTTCCAAAGCTTCGGCCACCTGCTTCATGTTTTGATATCGCTTATCCGGCTTCTTCTGCATCATCTTGACGCAAATATCAACCAAGTCGCGCGGACACTCGGGGCGGTCCTTGCGAACGTCCTCGGGCATCGTAGTCTGATGCTTGGCAATTCGCTGGGCCAACGAGCCATCCGTGAACGGCGGATGGCCGGTGAGCAGGAAATAGAGCGTGCAGCCCAGACTGTAGATATCAGTTCGCAGATCCACTTTGTGGCTGTTCACTGCCTGCTCGGGAGAGAGATAGTCCGCCGTCCCCAGCACGTTTTCGTTATGGGCAACGGTGAGCGAAGCCTTGTTGCCGTCCGAGTAAAGCGCCAGCCCCAGGTCCAGAATCCGCACGATTCCCTTGTCGTCAATCAGCAGGTTGGCCGGCTTGATGTCGCGATGGATGAGATTGTTGGCGTGGGCGTAGGCCATTCCTTCCGCCGTTTGGGCGATGTAGTTACAGGCCAGTTCCAGCGGCAGCGCCCCTTCCTGCTTCACGATGTTCTGGAGATCCTTGCCATCGATGAACTCCATCACCAGAAAATGCTGCTCGCCGTCATTATCGACGTCGTATGCCCGAACAATGTTGGGATGATCCAGCGACGCCGTAGCCTGTGCTTCCAAGTGGAATCGTGCCAAATACGAGGAGTCGTTCACTCGCGACTTCGGCAGCACCTTGATTGCCCGCTGCCGCTTCATGAGCACGTGCTCGGCCAAATACACGCTGCTCATGCCACCGGTACCAATGAGTCGCAGCAGCTTGTATTTGCCGAGGCGGAATCCCTTGTACTTGCGATCTTGAATCTTATCGGCGTGCCACTGGGTAATCAGGTTGGCATTGATGAGGTGGTTGGCAACCGCCTCCGACTCTTCCGGGAGCTTCCCCCCGTGCTTGGCCTTAAGAGCGTCGAGCGACTGTTGGAGCTGGTCTTCTTCGACCAGCCCGCTGCGCTCGACGTAGTCGATAAAATTCTCGGCGCTTAGTTTTGCCATATCGCGAGAGCTGGACCCTGCGCCAATTCCGTTGTCACGCAGGGGCATCCCCGCGAGTTTGTGAATCGCATCACGGTCAACGTTCTCCCCGGATGTCGGCCGCGCTCTTGCCGGTGAAACACCCGCATCCTCAACCTTCGGGCGCTCACCCGTCTGCGATCCGTTCCGCAAACGAGTGAGGATGCAGGAAACCGAAAAACGAAACGAAACCGAACCAGAAAAGGTTACACCCCCGCAATGCGGGCGTAAAGCATCTATCCTTATATTTTATCAGGGCTTATGGCAAAACAAAGACTTCAAAGAGACGGAATTGCCAAAACTTCGGCCGATTGCGGCCCGTAGCGGTAGTCTGTGCGGCCTATGGGGAGTAACCTTCTTGTATGATCCACCAGGTGCTTCTTTTCACCCGCATCGGCTGCCATCTTTGCGACCAGGCGGAAGCGCTTCTCATTCGCCACGGCCTGACACCGCAAAAGTTCGATGTCGACGCTAATCCGGAATTGCAGCAGAAGTATGATACCTGCGTGCCGGTGGTCGTCATCGATGGCAAAGAACGCTTTCGCGGCCAGGTCAACGAATTTCTGCTCAAGCGGCTGCTGAAATAGCCTGGCCATGACAAACACACTCGGCATGTTTGCCAAGCACTGGCAGCCCGGCACGGTAAAGACCCGGCTGGCGGTGAGCATTGGCGACGAAGCTGCCGCCGCATTGCATCGGCATTTTGTGCAAACGCTGATCAGCCGCCTTCAGGACGTCGCCGACCGCCACGTTCTTTGTTTCGCACCGGCCGACTCCGCCGGAGCATTCGGCCAACTCAGCCTCGGCCGCTGGACCCTTGAGCCGCAAGCCGAGGGCGATCTCGGCACACGCATGAAGCATTTCTTCACCGCAACGCCAGCAGCCGAAGACTCTCAGCGCGCAATCTTGATTGGCTCCGACAGCCCCGATCTGCCGTTGGAGTTTATCGAAGAGGCGTTCGACAAGCTGCGGGACTCTCCTGTCGTTCTCGGTCCCACCGTCGACGGCGGCTACTATCTCATTGGCCTCTCGCAGACCGTGCCCCCCATCTTCGACAACATCTCCTGGAGCACCCCAGAAGTCTGGCCGCAAACCATCGCCCGCCTCACTGCCGCCAGAATCCCTTACCACGTCCTTCCTTGGTGGTACGATGTAGATGACCTAGCGGGCCTACACCGACTCCATGATTCTATGTCTCCTTACGAGCCACTTTACGGGAAAATCTCGTCGCTCCTGACTCCTGACTCCTGACTCATGACTCATGACTGACGTCCTCATTATTGGCGGTGGCGTCATTGGCCTGTCGCTTGCCTGGGACCTCGCCCAGCACGGTCGGCAAGTTCAGGTCATCGACAGTGGCGAACCGGGGAAAGAAGCCTCCTGGGCCGGTGCCGGCATTCTTCCACCCACCTCCTGGAAAGCGGCTCTGCATCCCTATGACCAGCTGCGGGCCCTTTCCAGCGAACTTCATCCGCTTTGGGCAGCAGCCCTTTCGAAGCAAACTGGCATCGACACCGGTTATCGCACTTGCGGTGGCATTTATCTTGCTCGCACCCCTGGCGAAGCTGCGTCACTTACCGGCTGGGCCAATGCGGCAACGGAAGAAGGGATTGAGGTGCATCGGCTGGGTGAGCGTGAGTGGGAGGAGTCAGGAATTAGGGAACAGGGGGCGGTAGAGGGAAGGAGAATCCGCGCCGCCTATTTGCTGCCCAAGGAGGCTCAGCTTCGCAATCCTCGGCACTTGCAAGCACTTCGCACAGCTTGCGAACGTCTAGGCGTCGTGATCACACCGGGCGGTGCGGCACTCGACTTTGAAATCCGCGATGGCCGAGTTCAGACCGTGATAACTTCCGCCGGTCCATTGCAAGCCAGCCAATTCTGCCTGACCTCCGGTGCTTGGACTGGCCAGATTTGCGCCACGCTCGGCATCCCGCTTGGGATCTTCCCCATTCGGGGCCAAATGGTGCTCTTCAACACCCACGATGTCTCAGTCTTGAAACACATCGTTACGGAAGGCTCTCGCTACCTCGTTCCCCGCGAGGACGGTCACGTTTTAGCCGGCTCGACGGAAGAAGAGGTCGGTTTTGACAAGAGTACGACGGAAGAAGCCGTCGCCGATCTCATAGCTTTCGCCCGCGGCCTGGTTCCCGCTCTAGAGAATGCAACCGTTGAACGGAAATGGGCTGGCTTACGCCCGGCCTCATTCGATAGCCTTCCCTATCTCGGTTTGCTCCCTGGCCTCGCCAACTGCTTCGTGGCCTCCGGCCATTTCCGTAGCGGTCTCTATCTCTCTCCAGCAACCGCCGTTGTCATGAGCCAAATGATGCGTGGCGAGCAGCCTCAAATCGATCTCGGGCCGTTTCGAACGGGGCGGTGACGCCACCTCCAAAATCCCCTTTTCGTCCCACGTCCAACGTCCCTTGGAATGGTCGCAAGTACTTACAGGTAAAGTATTTACAGAAGTAACTTGAACAGGGGTGCCAAACCTTCGTAGGATAAGGGTGTCCCCCCAAGGGGTGTTTTCGTGTCCCACCTAGAGCTCGCCACTTGCTTCCCCTGTTGTCATGTTCCGTCGCTCCGAACTAATCCAGAAGCAGCTTGCCCCGACCAAGGTTCGGGCGGAGTCTCGCGCTGTTGCTTCGCGACGAGTCGTGATGGCGGGAAAGGGCATGCGAATCTCAGGTGGAACGCCTCGTGGACCGTATCTGCCGCCGGAAACCTGGCATGAGCCAAGTGAGCAGGCGAGCGGCCAATTCTGCGTGATGCATCAGCCAGCCGGCAAGGGATTTCGCCACATTCTGACCGAAGAAGACGTCCGCAATCGCCTGGCGGAATTGCCGCGGTGGATGGTCGAACCGCTCGAGGTCGTGCAGTTCAGCCAGATGACCCGTAAAAAGCGAATGGCGGCGTGCTACGGCATGCAGTGGGGGGCGACAATCTATCTCTACCCGATTGAAGAGAATCTGGTCGAAACCTTCCACCAGCCCCCGAAACCGAACCAAAAGATTGAAGCCAGCATGTTCGGGGCCCGGTGGGAAGCCGCCGGCCACGGCCACTGGAAGCTCATTTGGTCTCCAGAGGCGATTCGGGACTTTTTTCTGAACAACGTGCTGATTCATGAGTTGGGGCACATTCTGGACACCCGCAACAGCCGCACGGTGGACCGGGAGCGGTTTGCCGAGTGGTTCGCCATCGAAAATGGCTATAAGCGGAGCCAACGGCAGGATCTAGCGGTGCTGGCCGAGCGGAAGTATGTCCGCAAGCGGCACCACAAAGTGAAGTAGCCTGACTGCCCCGACAGGCGAGTACATTCTTGGCTGATTTTCGTTTAATGTATCGCCAGAGACCGCCTTGCGCGCTTGCGCTATCCCCTGATGCGGTCTTTGTTTAGAATAAATCCCTGACCGTTGACTTGATCCTACGCTGACGAGGAATTGTCTATGACCTCCCCCCTGTTCCGAGGCATGTTGGCGTTGTTGTTGGGAATCGTACTGTCTTCTGCCGCAATTGCCGCACCGACCAAGGAACAGCAGGCCGAAATTAGCACCATCAACACGCTGCTGACCCGCGCTGGCAACCTCTACAAGCAGAACAAATTCGCGGAGGCTGGCGAAGCGATCAAGGAAGCGCAGGCCAAGATCGAAAAACTCGGCGAGGGAGGGGATGCCCAGGTGATGAAAGCCCTGGAAGCACCTTATAAGCGACTGCTCAACGCCCATGCCCTGCTCGAAATCGAGGGGGTCAAGCTGAGCGAAATCAAGCCGCTGGAAGCGAAGAAGCCAATGCCCGCCGGCGGTGCCCCACTTCCCGCTGGCGCGGTCAGTTTCACCAAGCAAATCGCCCCCATCATCGTCGCCCGCTGCGGCGGCTGCCACGTCCGCAACAGCCGCGGCGAGCTTTCGATGGCGACCTACGAAGCGATGATGGCCGGCAACAAGAACGGCAAAATTCTCTTCGCCGGCAAGCCGGAAGGGAGCATTATCATCGACAAAATTGAGGGGAAAGAGATGCCGCCCAATGGTGCGGGCATTCCGGACGCCGAATTTGCCACGATTAAGAAGTGGATTTCCGAAGGGGCCAAGTTCGATGGCACCGACCTGAAAGCCAATCTCACCATGCTCGCTGGTGGCAACGCCGCCGCCACACCTGCCATGGAAATCAAGGTTGCTACCGGCAAAGAGACGATCAGCTTTTCCAAGGATATCGCCCCGGTGCTGGCCAGCACTTGCGTCAACTGTCACGGCACCAGACAACCGCGCGGCAACTTCAGCCTGTTTACGTTCGAAGGACTGCTCAAAGGTGGCGACAGCGGATCCCCCATTCAGCCAGGCAAGGGAGCTGATTCGTACCTCATCAAGAAGCTTCGCGGTACTGCCAAGCAAGGCCAGCGAATGCCGCTCAACCTTGACCCGCTCAAGGACGATGTCATCGCCAAGATCGAGAAATGGATTGACGAAGGGGCCACATTCGACGGCGGTGACGCCAAGCAGCCCGTCATCGAAGTCGCTGCCCTGGCCAAAGCCCGCGGCAGCACGCATGCACAGCTCAGCGCCGATCGCGCCACCCTGGCGGGCACTAACTGGCGGCTGGGAATGCCGGACATCGGCGCCGACAAGGTCGAAACCGAGAATTTTCTGGTGCTCGGCAATGTCGGGCCCAATACGCTCCAGCAAATTGGCGACAATGCCGAAGCCCTGGCTCCCAAAGTCGGCGAGATGCTCAAGGCCACTTCCGGTCATCCGCTCATCAAGGGCCGCATGACTCTGTTCGTTTTCCGCGAGCGGTACGACTACAGCGAGTTCGGCAAAATGGTCGAGCGACGGGACATCCCCGGCATGTGGCGAGGCCACTTCAAATTCAGCATCGTCGACGCTTACGCCGCGGTGATTCCCCCCAAGGCCGACGACTACAGCCTGCAAACTCTCATTTCCCAGCAATTGGCGGGGTGCTACGTCGCTTCGCTTGGCAAAGGTGGCACTCCCCTGTGGTTCTCTCAAGGTGCGGGCCGCGTCGTTGCCTCGCGTTTGGATGGGGGCGACCCTCGGGTGATGGCTTGGGATGACGCCATTCCGGAAATCGTCTCCACCCTCCCGAGTGCCGACGCTTTCCTCACGAATAAACTGGACCCTGAGTCCGCCGACATCGCAGCCTACAGCTTTGTCAAGTTCTTGATGACAGACGGCAAGAAGTTCCAGCTCTTGCTGGACAAGCTCCGCGGCAACGGAGATTTCGTCAAGGCTTTCCCGGAAGTCTATGGTGGCAGCCCCAACGCCGTCGCCGAAATGTGGGTCCGCAAGCCGCCGTCTCGCAGCGTGCCAGCGAAAAAGACGGCGGGGAAGAAATAGAACGGCGCTGCGCTGCTTTTTGCAGTAGTGCCTCCCCCATCCTAATGCTTGAAGTGCCTGCGCCCCGTGAAGATCATGGGGATGCCGTGTTGGTTGCAGGCGGCGATGACTTCGGCATCCTTGACACTCCCTCCCGGCTGAATGATGGCGGCGACGCCGGCGGCGGCGGCTTTGTGGATGGAATCGGGAAAGGGAAAGAAAGCGTCGGAGGCGAGGACGGAGCCGGGGGCTCGGTCGCCAGCTTTGACGATAGCGATTTCCACGGAATCGACCCGGCTCATCTGGCCTGCTCCGCAGCCGATGAGGGAGCCGTCTTTTGACAGCACAATCGCGTTGGACTTCACGTGCCGCACGATGCTCCAGCCGAAGCGGAGGTCGGCCAAAAGCGCGTCCTGTGGCTCTCCAGCGGTAACAACTTTCCATTCACTCTCGGGGTCCGGGAGCACGTCGGCTTCCTGCACCAACATTCCCCCTTCAATCTGGCGAAAGTTAATGCGGGCGGAGGGGGGATCGAGCGGGCCGATTTCCAGCAGCCGCACGTTGGTTTTCCATTTGGGCCGCGTGGTGAGAATCTGCAGGGCCGCGGCATCGAAACTCGGGGCGACAATCGCTTCGATGAACAGCCCCGGCTCGGACAGCACCTCAGCCGTCGCCACATCCACCGCGCGGTTGAACGCCAGGACACCGCCGAACGCGCTCTGCGGGTCGCCGGCCAAAGCCATCTTTGCCGCTTGAGCCAGCGAATCGCTCGTGGCTGCTCCGCACGGATTGTTGTGCTTGATGACCGAAGCCGCCGGCTGCTCGAACCCCCGGACGATCGCGAGGGCGCTGTCAAGGTCCAGCAAGTTGTTGTACGACAGTTCCTTCCCATTGAGCTGTTTCGCGGATACCAGGCTCACGCCGTTTGCATTTGCCACCCGGTACACTGCCGCGTGCTGATGGGAGTTTTCGCCGTAGCGGAGCTCGCCTTGCTTTTCCAAAGCCAGGCCGATCTTTGGTGGAAAGAGCCTCTCCCTCTCCGTGGTTCCGTCCCCTTCCTCACGAGCAAACCACGTCGCTATCGCTGCGTCGTATTCCGCCGTATGGGCATAAGCCGCCCCCGCCAGCTTCTGCCGCAATGGGAACGAAGTCGCCTTATCTTGGGCGATTTCCGCCAGCACTTCGGCATATTGCTGGGGGCTGGTGACGATAGCCACGAACGCATGGTTCTTGGCCGCCGCCCGGACGAGGCTTGGGCCGCCAATGTCAATGTTTTCAATCGCCTCCTCCGGGGAAACTCCCGGCTTGGCGATGGTTGCGGCGAACGGATAGAGATTGACGACCACGAGCTCAAAGGTGGCGATTTCATGCTCTTCGACGGACTGCATATCCTCGGCATGGTCATGGCGGCAAAGGATGCCGCCAAAAATCTTGGGGTGCAGCGTCTTCACACGCCCTTCCATCATTTCCGGAAATCCCGTGTAGCGGGCGACATCTCGGGCCTCGATACCGGCGGCAATCAGAAACTTTCGCGTCCCCCCAGTCGAGAATATCTCCACTCCCGCCGCCGCCAGCCCTTGGGCAAACTTGGCCAGACCGGACTTATCGCTGACGCTGATCAAGGCACGTTGCACGGGAGGGTTGGTCATGAGTAGGCAGAAGGCAGTTGACAGTAGGCCGGTGGCGGAAGTTGCCGCAGATTCTGGTTTAAGGTGCGAGGGGAAGATGGTCAAGGATAGCCCTCGTTTGCACCGCGAGAGGGCCTACTTTCGCGGTGCCAAGGACTATATTTGCTTGCCCCGCCCTATCCAGCCGATGTATAAATAGGGATGGATGGATACGAAGTCCTCCCCCTGCCTACGCTCGCCGCTGGAAAGCTCGCCCATGAGTGACGCCTGGAATCTCCGCCGCACTTGCGCCCAATTCCGCCAGCTCGAAACGAGCCAGGCGAGCCGGCGCGGGTTCTTGCACGCTGGCGTCATTGGAACGGCCGGGCTGTCGCTGGCGAATCTGCTGCGGAGCGAAGCAGCGGCGGTCCCGATAACGACTCAGGACAAAGCGAAGAACAATGTCATCATTCTGTGGATGCGGGGGGGCCCCAGCCACATCGACATGTGGGATACCAAGCCCAATGCCCCAGCGGAGTTTCGCGGCGAATTTGGCACGATGAGCACGAATGTGGCGGGCATTCAGCTCACCGATATGCTGCCGCACTGCGCCAAGGTCATGGACAAGTGGTCCATCATCCGCAGCCTCAACCACGGCGACGCCGGACACAGCACGGGAGACCAGCTTTGCTTCACCGGCTACGGGCCGGGCATCGCCCCGGACGAAAACGCCCATCCCAGTTGCGGCAGCATCGCCGCCGAGCAACTCGGCAAGCTCAACCCGCGGCTGCCTCCGTATGTGATGATTCCCCGCATGGTCCCCGGCACCGGCTCCGCATATCTGGGTGTCTCCTGCAAACCGTTTGAAACTCAAGCCGACCCCGCCACGGTCGGACCCTTCAAGGTCCAGAATTTCGAGATGGCCGCTGGGCTTTCCGTCAACCGCCTCGGCGACCGGCAGAACCTGCTCTCCGGGCTCGACAAGCTTCGCCGCGAAGCCGATGCCAGCGGCAAGATGGCTGGACTCGACCGTTTTGGCCAAAAGGCCTACGACATGCTCTGCTCCCCGGAAGCTCAGAAGGCGTTCGACCTCGACGCCGAACCGCAGAAAGTTCGCGACCGCTACGGCTTCATGCCGGCATGGGATCCCGGCGCAAGTAACCGCTGCGGCTCCCCCGCCTGGAGCCAGCGAATGCTGCTCGCCCGCCGCCTGGTCGAAGCGGGTGTCCGCATGGTGACGGTGGATCTCCGCTGGTGGGATACGCACGTCAAAGGGTTTGAGTCCCTCAGGTTCGGATTTCTGCCCCGGTTCGACCTGGCCTATACCGCTCTGATTGAAGACCTCCATGAGCGCGGCCTCATGGAAAAGACACTGGTCGTCGCCTGGGGAGAATTCGGCCGCACTCCACGAGTGAACAACGACGCCGGTCGTGACCATTACCCCAACGTGTTCAGCGCCGCCATTGCCGGCGGCAAGGTAAAAGGAGGCCGCGTCATTGGGGCTTCGGACAGCCACGGCGCATTCCCCAAGGATAACCCCAAGTCGCCGCTCGACGTGCTGGCCACCATCTACGACCATCTCGGCATCGACACCAAAAAGCAGTATCTTAATGATGCTGGGCGTCCCATTTCCGTCCTTTCTGGCGGCGAGCCCATTAAAGAGTTGTTCTAACGGCCACAGGTGATAAGCCTGCGATCTTCCGTCTCTATCCCCGCTGTTGGACAGTTATTTCGTCCAGAAGTCCAGGTATCGCTGAAAAGTCTCGTGGAATTGCGGAGAGAGATCACGGCAAAACGTGAGCGGGTAATAGACGACGTCCCAGAGCGCCGCGGGCAACGGAGCGTTCACCGTGACCCATAACGCCGGACCGGAACTGAGGATGTAGAGGACAGGAATAAGTAGCAAACTTCCCAAGGGGAGAAGTCCTAGCACGCTAAAATGTCGTTCTCGATCCTTGTCGTCTTCCATACTCTGATTCTAGCCGCTGATGTGACGGCGGGGTGAATGGTTTCCGTGTCGTTTGTCCGCGGCGGCCTCACACGCTATGCTAATCCTCGTCTGCCCCCTGTCCCCTGACCCCTGACCACTTTAATCAAGCATGCTTGTTCGCGGCGTTCGCGGCGCTACTACTGTCGAAAACAACACGCGGGATGAAATCCTCACCGCCACAAGGCAGCTCTTCGCGCTCATGATCCGTTTGAACGGAATTGAACCGGAAATGGCGGCGAGCGCCATGTTCTCGGTAACGACTGACCTGAATGCCGAGTTTCCCGCCCTGGCCGCCCGGCAGCTTGGCTGGCTGGAAGTGCCGCTGCTGTGCACCTACGAAATCGACGTCACCGGGAGCCTGAAGAAGTGCATCCGCATCCTGATCAACTGGAACACGGAGAAATCCCAGCACGACATCAAGCACGTCTACATCAAGGACGCGGTTCGCCTGCGCCCCGACCTTTGCAAATTGCCGCCGGTCGATTTTGGCGAGCTGGAGATGTGGATTGGGGAGCAGATGAAGCAGTATCAGAAATGACGAAATTTGAATGGCGAATGACGAATGGAAAACCGGCAAGTCGAATTCCTAACATTCGTCATTCGCCATTCGGACTTCGTCATTCAGAACGCAGGTTTTTTCGCCCGTGACGTCTCTTTCCGACATTCCCGAACTCCGTGAACTCGACTCCCGTCAGAGCCTGGTGCGGATTCCGCACGAGGAGGATGTGCCGCTCACGCCGCGAGTGCGGCAGCTGATTGATACGGCGGAGTTTCGCCGGCTAGCGCGGATCAGTCAGCTGGGGCTGGTAAGCCTGGTTTATCCGGCAGCGAATCACACGCGGTTTGAACACTCGCTCGGCGTTTATCGCACGGCCCTGCTCTTTCTGCGGCAACTTGCCGGCGAGCCCCGATTTGAGGCGGCAATTACCCGCGAAGATGCGGAATGCTTTATCGTCGCGGCTCTGCTGCACGACCTGGGGCACTGGCCCTTCTGCCACCCCATCGAAGACATCCATCTCCCCGGCGTCCCCAGTCACGAGCTATTCGCCAACAGTTTTCTGCTGGAAGGGGAAATCGCCGACACTCTCCGCGGCGAATGGAACCTCCAGCCGCGGGAGGTGACAGCCCTGCTCAGTGACAAGCCACGGGACAATCGGCAGCGGATTTTGCGGAGCATGCTTAGCGGCCCGGTGGATGCCGACAAGCTCGACTATTTGCAGCGGGACAGCCTCCACTGCGGCGTCCCCTACGGCCGCCACTTCGACCAGCAGCGGCTGATTGGCAGCTTATGCCTCAACGAAGCGGGGGACGGCCTGGCCATCCGGGACAAAGGGCGGACCGCGGCGGAGATGCTGGTCTTCGCCCGCTATGTGATGTTCAGCGAGGTCTATTGGCACCACGCAGTCCGGAGTGCGACCGCCATGCTGCAGCGGGCCTTCTTCCTGCTCCACGGGCAGCTCGACCTCGACCAACTCTTCCGGCTCTCTGAGTACGCCTTCATCACTTCTCTGCAGCAATCTGCCGGCGAAAGCCCCGCGGGTGAACTGCTCGCTGGCCTCTTCGGCCCCACCCGCCGGCTTTACAAGCGGCTGGCGGAGTTCAGCTTTTTCCAGGAGCGTCGCTGGTACGAAAAGGTTGCCCGGCAGCCTTACTCCTGGCTGACCGCTGGCAGCGAAGCCTTCGCCGCCGCCGCCAGCAAACGCCTCGGCCGCCGCATCCCCCCGCACGAAATCCTGTTCGACGCTCCGCCAGTCAAGCGCGAGGTCGAATTCAACGTGCAAATCCACTTTCCCAAGGAAAAATGCTATCGGCCGCTGGGCGAAGTCTCGCCGGTCGTCCACACGCTGGCCACGAAGCAGTTTGACGACTACGTGAAGCGAGTCCGCATCTTTGTACATCCGCGGATTGCGGCGGATATGCGGTCTCTGCCGCGAATGGACGAGATTCTGGCCGAGACGCTGGTCACCATGGGCTGAACGGACGGCCAGAATTCTCGATTGCAGCTTGAGCTTTCGCCAGCCAAACCCCTACACTGAAGGGGTCTTTGCGTCCCAATTCGATTCGCCGCCCGCAAGGAGAACCGCATGACTGTCAAAACTGCATCCCTGGTTGACCAGATTGGAGACGCCGCGGGCAAAGTCTGGCATGCACTCCACAAGGATGGCTCACTTTCAATTGCCAGGCTTGTGGAAACCGTTGAGCTCAACCGCGACTTGGTCATGCAAGCCATCGGCTGGCTCGCCCGCGAAGGAAAGCTGCACTTCACCGAGACCAAGCGGGGGCGGCTCCTCTCGCTCATTGAGCTGTCCAACGGTAACGGCCAGGTTTAGACACTCACGACGCCGCCGGTAAGAAACAAACACACCCACGAGATTTCGCGGGTGTGTCTTGCATTCAATCTTTGGCTTGGGTCAGCCGCCGGCTAGGCATTAGAACATTCCGCCGCCGCCACCCATGCCGCCACCGCCCATGCCACCACCACCCATTCCGGCGCCCATGCCACCACCACCTCCACCCATGCCACCGCCAAATCCACCCTGGCCGCCGCCGCCGCCGTTCATGCCGCCCTGGCCTCCCAGGCCAAACAGGCTGGAGTTCGGGGCAATTGGCACCACCAAGTCGCCGACGCGATAGACCTTGGTGATGAGCTGGCTGCCGGCGTCTTCCGGCGTGGTGATCTGCATGACTTCATCCTTGATGAGATAAGTCAGGCCGAGCTCGCCAAGCATGTTTCGCAATCCGGCCCGCAAACTGATTTGCTTGAAATTGACGGTCACAGGGGTTTCCAGATTGATGGCTGCTTCTTCCAGCTTTTTAGTCGCCAAAACAATCGGAATTCCGAACCGTTCCTTCAAATCCTCGATCACCTCCTTGAGCGGCGTTTCGGGATAGTCGAGGTCGACGTTCGCTTCCAGGGCATCCAGGATTCGTTGTTCCTTGCTCTTTCCCTTGCCGGCAATGTCGACGGCGCTTGAGCGGAAGTTCCGGAAAGGGCTGCGGGAAATCTCTTCCCACTTTTCGGCCGAAGGATAGACGATTGGGGGTTCATCGGGAAACGGCACCAGGGCGACTTCCGTCTGGTGCAGCGCCGCGAGAAAGTTGCGGTGCCGCAAGAGCCGGATTTGCACTAGTTCCGAATCATAGCGCTGCAATTGACCGGAAGCGTTGACGACTGCAGCGATGGTCGAACCCGGAGCAAGTTTTTCCACTTCCGGCCGAACCAACTCGTCAGCGTCCATGAAATTCCCCTCTTCCATTAAGGCGTCAAAGCGATCCATCACCTGCTTGAGCCGCTGGGTTTTGAGGTCCAGATCTCGCACAATACGCAATTGTTCCCGCGCTTGAGCTTCCCGTTCCCGTTCACGGGCAATTTTTTCCTTGACGACGCCGCCTTCTCGCCGCGCTCCTCGGATGGCACTATGCACCTGCGATAGCAATTGGGCGCGTGTTTCGGCGCTCAAAGCACTCGCCAGCTTGATCATTTCACCGAGGGACTTCAGGCTCTGCTCAACACCATCGGGATCGGATCCCATGCCAGCGCGAGCATCGGATAGCTCCTTCTCGACGCGAGCCTTGATCAGCCCTTCCTGCACCTTGCGCTCCCCCTCTGTGTCGTCCAGGATTCCGCGCCCTTCTGCCTTGTCCTGGGCGAGCACTTCGTCAATCAGCGAGGAACCGCTGGTGGTCGCGGGTACTTCGGTTGCCGGCTCATCGCCGGGTGGTGCCGCAGTCGCCGGCATCGCCAATGCCGCGATGGCTAACAATAGTCCAAACCATTTTTGCTTCTTCATTTTCTTCCTTAATCTCGCCATGGAATGCTGGGTGCCTGGTCTGTTCCGAGTCATGCCCCGTACCGGCCCGATTTGTTACGGCCAAAAAAAAAAACCGACGTGGCGGAACACAAAGTTCCGTCACGTCGGTTTTCGTTTGGATAAGGCCCCGGAATGCCCGAGACCCCCTTGATCGAAGAGTCCGACTGTCAGCCGCTACTTGGGAATTCCCTGTCAGAACTCGTCATTAAGTAGAGGGCCCTAGATGGCCACTGGTCCTTATCATACAGGGAGAAATGCCTGGCACAAGGGAATTTGCGAACAACTAAGCGAGAATCTCCCCAATCACATGCCCATGCACATCGGTTAGCCGGCGGTTAATGCCGTTGTGCTTGAGTGAGAGGCGGGTGTGGTCGATGCCCAGCAAGTGCAGGATGGTGGCGTGCAGGTCGTAGCAGTAAGTCTTGTCTTTCACCGCCTCAAAGGCAAAATCATCGCTCTTGCCGTAGGCAATCCCCGGCTTAATACCAGCTCCGGCGAGCCAGGTGACGAAGCTTTTGGCATTGTGGTCGCGGCCGGTCGCGCCTTGGGTAAAGGGGAAGCGGCCGAACTCGGTGGTCCAGATGATCAGCGTATCCGCGAGCATTCCGCGGGCCTTCATGTCCGCCAGCAGGCCGGCAATCGGCCGATCCACCTGGCTGGCAATGAAGGGAAGTTCATTGGGAATGTCGCCATGGTTGTCCCAGTTTTTGCTTGCTCCGCCTGTGCCGCTCCAAACTTGCACGAAACGAACACCTCGCTCCAGCATCCGCCGGGCAACTAGGCAGTTTCGGCCAAAGGGCTCAGTGTTCTTGTCGTCGAGACCGTAAAGCTTGTGCGTCTGCCCAGTTTCGCGAGAAACATCGAGCACGTCGGGGGCGCTGGCCTGCATCTTGGCTGCTAGTTCATAAGAAGCGATGCGGGCCTCCAGCCGTGAATCACCGGGATTCTCCGCCAGGTGCTCGCGATTGAGTTGCTGGAGAAGTTTCAAGCCGTCCGCTTCGCTGGTCGGGGTAATGTCTTTGGCCGAGGCCGGCGGAAAGAGGTCCGCAATGGGAGTTGGCGCTGTGGGCCGGATGACCGTCCCGGCGTGGGCCTGCGGCAGAAATCCTGCCGAGAAGTTGCCCACTTGGTTGTACGGCAATCCGCGGCTATCTGGCAGGACGACAAAGGCCGGCAGATTGTCGGTCAGCCGTCCCAATCCGTAGGAAATCCAAGCCCCCAGGCACGGAAAACCGGGTTGAATGAAGCCGGTGTTTTGCATGTAGCTCGCTGGCCCGTGGACGTTCGATTTGCTGGCCATCGCCATCAAGAACGCCAGGTCATCGACATGCCGTGCGATGTGGGGAAAAACACTGCTAACCCACCGTCCGGACTGGCCATGTTGTTTGAATTCGAAGGGGGACTTCATGACTGCGCCTGGCACGCTCGTCGCAGCCGCGATGATTCCAAAATCCACCTTCTTGCCGTGCTGCTTTTCAAGCTCCGGCTTGTAATCGAAGGTGTCCATCTGGCTCGCCCCGCCGTTCATAAAGAGTTGCAAGACGCGGCGAGCCTTAGGAGGATGATGCAGCGGTGACTGCTGGGAATCCGCCAGTGCAAACGAATCCTCCGTCAGCATGGCAGCGAGCGCTAGTGCGCCAAAGCCGCCACCCATATTGGCAAGCAGTGAGCGGCGGGAAAGGGGGAAGTGGGAATGCATGCAGCCCATTATAGCACGACGCTGGAAAGCGGCACTTCATTCGATACCGTCAGTACAAGGATGCCGCGATGCACTATAATGAACCGAGACGCGGACGGCCCGACATGGATTTTTTGGGGGGCGCTGCGCTCTTATGAATCGCGAAAGGACCACACCCGTGGCTGAGACCCCAATCATACCGCCTAAGACCAAGCATCAACGCCAATCCGAGCTCCGCATGATTTGGCGGAACAAAGGAGTGGAAGGCGTTCAGGGAATTTTTGTGGAGAAATGCTCCCCCAACGGCAAATTGCCCGCGCCCGCCATGGCTCCGGCTGAAATGATCCAGGCGATTCTAGATGTGGAGTTTCCCAAACCTCCGCCGACTCCCAGCGAAGAGCGAATCGCCAAAGCGATTCAAGACTCCCTGGTTCAATGCCGTCGCTCTTCCGCGCCGCTGGCAACGCTGGAAAAGTTTTCCGAGGAACTGCGGGCCACTGCCGACGGATGGACCGATAAGGAGATTTCCGCGGTTGAAGACGGAGTGCGCCGGGGGCTGAATAACAAGTTCAATCGCCCCACTTAGCCCCAGGCAGCCTGTCCCGAATCTCTCTCATTTTTCCGCGGGGGATGAAGGCAAAATGCTAGGGGCCAGGATGAGCGCTTCTGGCGAAAGCAGTTTAAGAAGGACAGGGTCCACCTGTTTGGAGCCGGTTTGACGGAGCAGCGTCATCCCCGGTTTCAGCCGATTCCAAACTTCGTCTCCTTTGACTTCCTTGCCCGTGGAATCGAATAGCCGGACATAAGCCAGCGAAATCTGCGATTGCCGGAGTAATTGAACTGTTTCCATGACGGGCACTTTTCTCACGCTCTTCACTCCGTCTGCCTCCACCTCTTCTTCCCTAAATGAAGTTTCGACGTGCGGCTCAAAGGCATAAACCGAAATCGACAGTTTGTCCTTGCTGATGTTGGCAAGTTTTACAAACTGGGGAGGCGCAGCCGTGCCGAAGTCGCCGGCATCTTCCACGAGTGTGCCGTCGATCGCGTAAACGGGCCGATGGGCCGCATGGCAGCCTTTGCAGTTGAGGGCAGCTTGAAGATTGGAACCGTCCTTCACTTCGCCGCGGACGATCTCTTGGGCGGCGGTAACCAATGTGGCTGTCGCTTTCTGCCAGGCCTCCTGGCTCCCCTTGGCCGGCTTCGCTTTGGCCAGCGCCAGATAGAGATCGAGCAGCTCTTGCTTCTGCTCTTTCGTCGCTGTGCCGGCGAGCACTTCCTTATAGAGCGGCTTTTTTCCCGCCGCCCGTCCTGGCAGATGAGCCCGCTGCTCGATTTGCTGAATGGTGAGTTCGTCAGCAGCGAGCGACGCAGTTATGCTGGTGAACAGAGTCACGGACAACAGGAATAGCGTGCGTATCATGCCAGCACCTCCTTAATGACATTCCCATACACATCCGTCAGACGCTCATCCCGTCCCTGATGGAAGTACGTCAGTCGCTTGTGATCGAGACCCATCAGGTGCAGGACGGTGGCGTGGATGTCGTGGACGTGGGCCTTGTTGACGACCGCCTCGAAGCCGAAATCGTCGGTCTCACCATGCCAAGTGCCACCCTTCACGCCGCCGCCCGCCAGCCACATGCTGAAACCGTAGGGGTTGTGGTTGCGTCCCGGCTCATTCACTCCTTCGCTGAAAGGCATGCGGCCGAACTCGCCACCCCACAGGATGAGCGTGCTGTCGAGGAGGCCCCGCTTCGCAAGGTCCGTGAGCAGCGCGGCAATCGGCTGGTCCACCTCGCCGGCGTGCTGGCCGTGGTTGGATTCGATTCCCTTGTGGGCGTCCCAAGTGTCTTCCAGGTGCCCGCCGCCGCTGTAGAGTTGCACGAAACGGACCCCCCGCTCAACGAGTCGCCGGGCGATGAGGCAATTCTTACCAAACTCGTCCGTCGGAGCCTTGCCGACGCCGTAAGCGTCGAGAGTCTTCTGGTCCTCGCGGGCCAGATCGACCGCCTCGGGAGCTTCCGATTGCATCCGATACGCCAGCTCATAGGACTGAATACGGGCGACAAGTTCTTCGCCTCCGGGCCGCTCTTTCAAGTGTTCTTCGTTGAGCTTTGCCAGCAGGTCAAGCCGGTTCCGCTGTACTTTCGCATCGACATGAACCGGTCCGCGCAAATCGAGAATCGGATCGCCGGCAGGACGAAAGAGCGTCCCTTGAAAGGCCGCCGGCATAAAACCGCTGGACCAGTTGGGCTGTCCCCCAATGGGTCCCCCCCGCTTGTCCATCAGCACGACGTAACCAGGAAGATTCTGATTCTCTGCCCCGAGGCCGTACACGCACCAGCTTCCCATCGACGGCCGGCCGATGAACGTGCTGCCAGTGTTCATTGCCACCAGCGCCGAGCCGTGGGCGTGCGAATCGGTGTGGCAAGAGCGGACGACCGCCAATTTGTCGGCGTGTTCCCGGACGTTGGGAAAAAAGTCGGAGATCAAGAGGCCGCTTTTACCTCCCGGTTTGAATTTCCGCGGCGGCGGCGTAAGAAAGCCAACCTTCCGCCCGCCCGAGTTGATGTATTTCTTGTCCGGTGGCAGAGGCTTGCCGGCAAATTTATCGAGAGCGGGCTTGTAGTCGAACGTGTCTACTTGGCTCGGCCCGCCGTTCATGATCAGGAAGATGCAGGCTTTCGCTTTGGTGGCGAAATGAGATGGTCGAGGGGCGAGCGGATTCTTTTGCCCGCTTGCGGTTTCGCCCGCACTCGCATGGCGTGTGAAGAACCCGCTCTCACCGAGCAAACTCGACAGCGCGAGCCCGGCGAAACCCGCCCCCATCTGCCATACGAACTCGCGGCGGACGAGGCCACAGGGGAATCGCGTGCTGTCACTAACCCGATGCGCAAGCGAAGGAGTAGCGGCATTTTCGGCGGCCGGCGCGGAATTCTCTCGCTTGCGCGTCGGGCTAGTGTTGGAAGCGGTGTCAGTCGACATAGATCAGCTCGTTGGTATTGAGGAGCACATGGCAGAGCGAGGCCAGGGCGAATCGCTCGGCGTCCTTTTTCGTCGCGGGATTTGACGCAAAGAGATTCGTCTGTTCAACCACAAATGCAATCATTTCAAATCTCTCGTCGCGGCTTGGTTCACGTCCTAAGATCAAATGCCACGGAGACAGGTTCCGATCTCGCAGCATTTGATCGGCCAGCTTCTCGCTCGCCCGATGCGTGAATTCATTATTGAGCAGCGCCAACGCCTGTGGAGCAACGACATTGACATCCCGCTGACCGCAGGGCTGCGTGGTGTCGCAGAAGTCGAACGTGGTGAGCAGCGGCAGCAACAGAGACCGCTTGCTGAAGATGTAGATGCTGCGGCGGGCCTGCTGATCAGCGGGTGACGACTGCCAAGCCTTGTCCTTGGTGGACAGTCCCTCGAGTGCGTCCGAATTCAGATGGGGGAAAAAGCCGGGGCCGCCCGCTTGCCTGCTGAGTTGGCCGCTCGCGGACAGAATTGTGTCGCGGAGAGCCTCGGCGTCGAGGCGGCGGCGATTGGCTTTCCACCACAGCGTGTTGGCGACGTCCCTTTCGCGGAACTCCATGTCCCGCGGATGCACTGACGCCTGCCGAAAAGTCGCGGAGCAGACCAGCTTGCGGTGCAGCCGCTTCATCTCCCAACCGCCGTCTTTGAGCTCGCTCGCCAGGTAATCGAGCAATTCCGGATGCGTCGGCAACTCTCCTTTGAAGCCGAAATTGTTGGGAGAGCGGACCAGTGCCTGACCAAAATGATGCTGCCAGAGCCGATTGACGGCGACGCGTGCCGTCAGCGGATGTTGCGGGCTGGTAAGCCAGTTCCCAATCGCCAGCCGCCGCTGCGAAGTCTTGTTGCCGGGAACGGAAGCAATCGGCGAGACAAGAGAGGATACAAACGACAGCGTCGCCGGTTTGACTTCTTCCAAGGGACGGTGCGGATCACCCTTTTTGAGCAGCATCAGAGGCGGGATGTCAGCTCGGTCAGTCCAGCCAAGCACGTCAAAGCCAAGTTCTTCTTTGCTGGGCCCTCCCATCAATTCGCGGCCTCGAGCCTCAATAAAGCCCGCCCAAAAGGCAGAAGCGAGACGGTAATAATCGGTCTGTGGAATCGGGTCAAACTTGTGATCGTGGCAACGGGCACATTTGACGGTCAAACCTAGGAACGCCGAGCCCGTCACATGGACCAGGTCCTCCAGCCGCTCGTACTTATACTCCAAGGCATCGTTCGGCTCATCGTCCCAGGTGCCGATGCGGAGGAGCCCCGTGGCGATGACTGTCTCCTCGGTCCGATCGGCGAGCTCGTCTCCGGCGAGTTGCTCGACGACGAATCGGTCGTACGGTTTGTCTCGGTTGATGGCCCCGATGACATAATCCCGGTACTTCCACGCGCCGGGCTTGGGGGCATCTCGCTCGTAACCATTGGTATCCGCATAACGAACCAGATCCAACCAATACCGGCCCCACCGCTCGCCGAAATGAGGTGACGCGAGTAGGCGGTCCACTTGTCGCTCATAGGCATCGGGAAATTTATCGCTCGCGAATTCCTGGACTTCTTCAAAGGTTGGCGGAAGCCCGATGAGATCGTAGTAAGCTCGGCGAAGCAGCGTGCCGTGCGATGCCGGAGGCGCTGACTCGAGGTTCTTCTGACGGAGACTTTCCTGGATAAACGAGTCAACTTGATTTTCGCTTGCCGGATTCGCTCCTTGCACTTGAGCTGGCGGAACGTTTGGTCTCTGGATCGGCTGCAGCGACCACCAATCGAGTCCCGCCCTGGTCGATGTGGTGACTTCAAACGGATTCAGAACAATTCCTTCCGGCCATTTTGCCCCTGACAGAATCCAGGCTCGAATCTGCTCGACCTCTTCCTTGGGGAGCGCCTGCGACTTGCCATTTTCCTCCGGCGGCATCTCTCCCGCCGCGACTCTCTTCAGGAGGACACTTTCTTCCGGCCTCGCCGCATCAATCACCACTCCACCTTCTCCCCCTTTCAGCAGCCCTTCACGACTAAGCAAAACCAATTCCCCCTTTGCCTCGCTCGCATTGTGACAGCCGAGACAACGTTTGGTCAGAATCGGTCCAATGGTTTTGGTGAAATCGGGCTCCGCGGCAATGGCCGGGGCGCATGTGGCAATGAGGGCCAACGATCCGAGAAGAATGGAGAACTGCGTCATAGGAGAGATCGTAGCATACGAGAGCATCTTTCTCGTTACGCTAGCCGCGCCGGAAAGCGGTGTCAAATCCGGGGAAGTCGTGAATGGTCTCCAAGTCGCCACTTCGCTTCACTATCCGCGATATGCTGCTCGTCACGGCGCTTGTGGCTGTGTGCTTCGGCTGGCTCATCGACCGGCAATCGCTCCTACTCGAAAATTAGGCGGAGTCTCGTCGAGCCGAGCAGTGGCGGTCCGAGGTCTTGGACCAGGGTCGAGAACTCCGTCGTCTACGACATCAACTGTTCCTCCCCTTCGGTGAGCCTTTACCACCGCCTCCTGCCATCAATTGAGGGTCCCCTTCGCAATAATCCCCAAAGTCGGGTATCCGCCAAGGCGAAAAACTCCTACCCTGAAGGTACTCGCAGCGGATTCTTTGTCCGCTCACTTCCCCAGACTTTGGAGCCTTGCTATCGCCAAAAGTAAAAGCCCGACCACGTTCGCCAAACGCCAGAGAGAACAGAACAAGAAGCGGAAAGCGAACGACAAGCTCAACCGCCGCATCGACCGCAAAGCCCAGGCCGAGCGTGAGCCCCCTCCAACGCAACAACCAGAAACAGAGGACGTGCAAGAAGGATAGTTGGCTCGGCAAGAACGCACTCTCTAGCCACAGGTACTGTGTCCTCGAATCGTGGACTGGCAAGACAATGGAATGGCGGCCTGGTTTTTCAGCCGCTAGCCGAAAATGGCCCTCCCGATTATCCTTGACTTTCCCCGTTAGGCCGCTTGATTGCGGCTCCTGCCTGGGTTGTTTCCCATTTAGTTCCCGCTTCAAGGAATCAGAGATGTCTCGTTTCGTTGTTACAGCGATTGTCGCAGCCGTTGGATTGATCGTTTTCGCCGATTCTGCTTCGGCTGGGATTCTTGGTCGTCGCTGGGAGCGGCGGAGGGAAGACCTGCGGAGTGAGCTGGATGCGTCCTTCTCGGCGAAGCTGACGGAGGAATCGGCGGCGGCGGAGGCACGGGTCAAGGAAGCGAACCAGGCCCAGATTGCCGGCGAGGCCAAGAAACTGCAAGACCAGGTAAGCGGTGAGATTGCCGAGCTTCGTCGCAAGGCGGCCGAACAGGTCGCCGCCGAAGCGAAGCGGCTGGAGAACCTGACGACGGAGCAGGTCAAAGCGCTACAGGCCGCGACTCAGCAGCAACTGTCCGTGGAGGTGAAAAAACTGCAGGACCAGATCAAGGGAGAGTTCGCCAAAGTCCGTGATGAGAATTCGAAGCAAGTGGACATCCTGGCGGCCAAACTTCGTGAAGAGAACAAGGTCGCCGGCGAAGCCCAGGCAAAGCTGGTGCAGGTGGAACTGGCCAGGTTGCCGGACTTGATCACCGCGGAAGGAAAGAAGCTCAAGGACCTGGTCATGCCGGAACTCAAGGCGGCCGTCGTCGAGGCTGTCTCCGCTGCTGCCAAGCCGCCAGAAGAGACGGAGGATTCCAAACCCGCGGAGAAGAAGGAAGAGCAGAAGCAAGAGGAGGCGGTCCCCTCCCCTGCCCCGCCGAGCGTGAAGACGGAAGAGAAGAAGGAGGAGTAACGACGGGCGCGATTTGGGTTATCCTATTGCCAGGAGAGCACAATGACGACGCGAACCTGGCAACTGGCATGGCTGCTGATCTTCTTGGCTGTGGCGTATGCGCGAGCCGATAAGCCGCCACGATATTCCGCCTTGATGAGTGGCGGTCAGCGGTTGACGGGAGAAAAGCTGGCGGACTGGCACGACAAACAGGCGGTGCCAAAGCTCGAGGCTCAGCCCCTGCTCGACGCGGGTAACCTGGTTCGCTGGCTGCGGGATCGATCATTGCCGCAACCAGCATCGCCCACGGCCTTCATCGAGACGCTAACCGGCGACCGGCTGCCAGGGATGGTGGTGGGTTATCGCACCGGTAAGGAGCAGCCGTTCCTGCCACTGCCGCCGCATCTATTGGTCGCGCCCCAGCAGCAATTGGAGCCGCCGCGCAAGCCAGAATCCAGCGACATTCGCGTAACGCTTGCCTCGGTTCGTCGCATTGTCTGGCAGCGCCGCAACCGGCAGGCCTATCAACCGAACACGGCATTGTTTCGCGACGGCCGTTCGGTCTCCTACCGGGCCATTCGCTTCGGCAGCGGACATGTGAATTTGCTCATCGGAACCGAGAATCGCAAAGTGCCTTGGTCCGATCTGGCGGAGGTTCATTTGCAACAAGTGCCGTTCTGGCCGGCTTACTTTGATGAGCTTGCGACCCTCTGCTCCACCAGCGAATCACGATTAATGCAAGTGGAAGCGTTGAGCGGACTGGTTGCGACAACATCCGTGGAGCGTTTCGCCCAGCGGACAATGGGGAATCCAGTGGATTCCAACCAGTGGGTCCACGGCATTCAGCCCGCTTGGAGCCTCGATGTGCTGTGGCTTCCGAATAAGGACATCTCGTGTCGCCGCTTCTTTCTACCCCGCGAAGTCCCGGTAAGCCGCGTACCCTATGAACTGCAAAACGGCCGAGGCCAGACGGTGCGGGTAAATCAAAACGCCTTCGGCGGCCCGCTGCGGAACTCGCCGCTCGACTTTGGCTGGGGATTTGGCCTGCTCGGCCCTGCGGAAATAAAGTTTGAATTGCCGCCAGGTGTCAAGTCTTTCCGCTCCCAGATCGGACTTGACCGAGCGAGCGGCAAAGGGGGCTGTGTTCGAGCAAGGATCTTCGCCAATTCGGCCGGAACGCCGGTTCTGTGGGAAAGTCCGTTCCTGGTTGGCAGTGAAGCGACTGCCGATACGGGTGTCGTTGCGCTGACTGGCCCCACGACGGGCCAAAAGCATCTCGTTCTGCAAGTCGATCCAGCACATGATGGTCGTCCCGCGGGAACCGACCCGCTCGACATCCGCGACCATGCCGACTGGATCGATCCCATGCTCGAACTCGATCCGGCCGTGGTGAAAGCCGAGTTCGACAAGCGACTTGGCAAGCGCTTTGTGGCCTGGCAAGACGCGAGCGTTCGGCTCGATGCAGCAGCGTCTACCGCGGCGACCGATTCGACACCGGAAATCCTGCAAAGTCGCAACGAGCAATTCGCCATGCCTGGTTCCTTCGATCAGGCCATTGCACCGAAAGGCCGCGGAATCCTGATTTCCAAAAATTTGGCGATCACACCTCAAGATCAATGGCTCATCATCGGCGCGACTCGACCCATCAATCGCGGGCCGGAGCCGAAGTTTGAGGTCCGCATCGGCAATGAGCCTGTGGCGGAGTTCACGGCCCCGCTAGTGCAGAACGACAAGATGGAAGTCCGCCCACTCGCCATCCCGCTGGCGAATTATCAAAAACCCGGTGGCACGAATCTGGATGTTGAAGTCCGCCACCTTCCTCAACCGGATTCCGCACCCATCTCCTGGCACACGATTGAAGCCGCTCCGCAACTGCCGACGCTTTACTGTGCCTTGGAAGAGCAAGCCAGGTTCATTCCGCATGGCGGCAACGCTTCGGGATCGGCAGCGCTTGTGGAAGACGACAAACACTTTGGCCAGCGCTCCGTCCGGCTGACGCCAGCGGGGCGGTTCATGATTTCGTTTCCGTCCCCCGTCGCCATCCGTGAACGACCGAAGTGGGGAGAGTTTCGCTTTCTTCGTTTCGCCTTCCGCAAAAAGGGTGGCGGCCGAATGTCGCTGGAACTGGAGACCACGCCTCTCCGCGCGGAAGCAGCCAGGTATGACGGTGGCCAGGGAGAAAAGTCCTATGGCAGTGCTCTCCGCCTGTGGCAGGACAAGTTGCCAGACCAGTGGATTGTCCTCACACGAGATTTGTATGCGGACTTTGGCAGCCTCGATGTGACGGCAGTTTCGCTGGGCTGTCCCGATGGTGAGGCGGCGCTCTTTGACCACGTCTACTTCGCCCGCAATCCCGATGACTATAGCCTCATCCCCTCCGCGCCGTCTCCGGACATCACCAATCAAAAGGCCAAGCAAGAGCTGGCGAGGCAAATTGTCGAGCGAACTTCACCAGCGATGGTCACCATCGCCTTGCCCGATGGCCGCATCATCGGCGGCGTCTGCCTGAAAAAGGAAGGAGAGATTCTCACCGCCGGCCACTTGCTTCGCGGCCTCAACCAGGATGTGGTCGTGCAGTTCGCCAGTGGCAAGCAGGCCAAGGGGAAGACACTCGGCATCTCCCGCGAACTTGACCTGGGGCTGGTCAAAGTGACGGACGCCGGCGACTGGCCATTCGTGCCTATGTGGCCTCAGAAGGAGGTCGATGTGAAGGACTGGTACATCGCCTTCACCTATCCGGCCAGGCTTATCGGTACCGCTCGGCCGGAGATGAAAATCGCGGAAATGCGGCGGTTTTTCCGCAATACGCTCTGGATGGACGTCGAGCAGCCCGAGTGGACGGGCGGCGGTGCATTAGTCAACAAACACGGCTACGTGGTTGGGGTGCACCTGCGCCGCAGCCAGTTTGGCGGATTCCTGTACACGCGGCTGGGACAGCCCGATTTGCAACCGCATCTGGACCGGATGCTGCGGAGTGAAGTCTTCGGGGCGTGGCCCGCCGGAAGCGAGCCGATGCTCGGCCTTACCGGCAAGCCGACGCTCGAAGGATTCGAGCTCGCCGCGCTTGTTGCCGACAGTGCCGCCGCCAAGGCCGGTCTCAAAGCTGGCGACCGTGTCACCCGCATCGACGCCAAGCCGGTCGTCGGTCCCGACGACGTGCAGCTTGCGCTCGCGGAGAAAGACGCGGGACAAGAGGTGACGATGGAGATCTCGCGCGCGGGCGCGGTGCAGCAAGTCAAGGCGCTCCTCGCGCCGCGCGTGCCGTGAGCGGCTTCTTTCGCGCCGCGTAGGTTCGCGCGGACTTTCGCGGAGCGAGTGACGACATGGAAAAAAGTGCGCCGAAGTCATTGCCAAGTCACCCCGCGCGTGATTACTCTTAGAGAAGGAGAGTGGAAGATTGCTCGCGGAGCAACGCCACCTCTTTGCCTTGTGCGAGATGGATCATGCAGAGTGCGCTCCGAGCTTTTGTTGCTCAGCCCTCGCGGGAAAATTTTCTGGCGGCTCGTGAAGAGCTTCTTGCCGCTTCGTCGCGTTCACTCACTGCTGCCCAGCTCGACTCGTTGTCCTTGCTGGCAGATAGCGGAGACGTGACAGGTCTGACCGAGTCGCTGGCTCATCTTCCCCCGATTGCGGCGCTTGTTCCTCGCGTCCATTACTACGCGGCACTATCCGCGGAGGCGAGAGGTGATGAGCAGGATCTGGAGTTGGAGCGGATGCTGCTGGTCATTTGCCTGCGGGCGATGCTGATGAGCGGCGACGGCAGCGAGGAAGCGCCTTATGTGGTCTGCGCTTCCAGTGACGAGCTGGATTTGCTCGATGAACTCGATTTGACGGCTGTTTCCACGTCGCTGGTCCATCGAGGCGACGGCATCTTCGATGTCATCCATTGCGTGGACGGCAGCGAAATCTGGTTCGACGCTTCGGCCCTGGTCAGCATTCCCGCGGAAATTCCGACGCTCTCTCCGGCCCGCAAGGAGACCGCTGCTCGGCGAGCCAAAGCGAAACCGCGCCGCCGCCTCAGTCGAACTGCGCGGTAATTGTCCGGTCGCCGCGGACTGTTTCGGACGTCAGGCGATACTTGCTGTCTGCCAGTAGATCGATGGCACCGTCAAAAAACCTGCCCAAGGTCCGCACGTCCATGACCTTCACTTCTTCGTTTCCCGTTCGCCGGGCATGGTGGGAAAGGACCAGCACATAATACTTGCCTCCGCTCGCGAGGTTCAGGCTGAAGTCGCCTTGCGGCCCGGCCCGTGTGTAAGCTCCTCCCATGTCGATGACTTGCTGGACTCCCGCCAAGGGCGTTTCCGGCAGTGGCTCATCGGGACGCATTCCGTCCGCAGGTGCCCGCTGTCCGGCGTCCTTTGTTTCCGGCAGGGCGATGATCACCGCCCCTTCATCCGGCAGGCGCTGATTGCCCGAGGCATAGCGCACGGTGCCGGTGATGGTGCATGGTCCTTTTCCTGCCGTGGCGGGCGAGGAGAAGAATGTCCCGCCCGTCAGCACGCCGAAAATGAAGCACGTGAGCGCGACCGCTCCCAGCAGCAACCCCTGCGTATAGAGGACATAGCGCGGTACTGACACGCGATCCTGAATGGAAGGAGTCCCCCCCGGATGCCGCGTGGGAGCGCCATCATCGTAGACCAGCTCCGTCTCGTCGTAGACAACAAACTGTCCATACGGATCATCTTCATGGTCTCCCTCTTCCGCCGTGGCCGCCGACTCGCCAGCCCCCTGCCCTGCCGCCGTCTCGGGCTCTGGCACGGTCAGCTCTCGCTTGCACCGCGGGCAATTGGCGGGCTTCCCCGCTTTGCGCGTGCTCACGCTCAGCTTTTGCGTGCAGTGGGTACAAGTGAAACGGATGGGCATGAGAGGTGATTCGCGGCTTTTTGCGTTTTGTAAATTACTACTTTGACTTTTTCTGATCCAAGTGTCCGCTCTTCCCGATCGCCCACAATAGCCGCAGGCCAACGAGGATGCTGGTGATGCAGCCCAACAAGCCGAGCAGCGATAGCGCCGGAATCCATCCTCCGACAGTCAGGTCATAACCAAAAAAGTCCTTGGAAGGTACAATCGGCTCCACTTTATTCGCTAGCATCCACGACGACCCCAAAAACAGCGCACTGGCCAGCATCCCCAGCACCAGCCGGTTCACGCTCGGCCCCAAACCGCGGTGATCCAGGTGGACGTCGAACTTGCCGGCCTGAATCTGCTCCATGATCCGCGTGATGTGCTGCGGCACCACTTCCGCCAGGTGTTCCATCTCGACCCACAAGCGGCGAATCTTTCGCAGTTGCCGGGCCGGCGACAATCGTCGCAGGAGCATCTTTTTCTGAAAAGGCTGCATTACTTCCATCAGGCTGAATCGCGGCGAAAGGAGCTTCGTCGTCCCTTCCAGCGTCACTAGCACTTTGATCAGCATGGCCACCTGCGGCGAAAGCATGATCCGATAACGGCGGATGATCTCGGTCATATCGAGCAGGGCCCCGCTCAGGTCAAACTGGTCCAGGGACTGCGTGGAGTAATTCCCCACGAAGTCGGCCACGTCGTTCGCGAGCGCCGACTCGTCCAGATTGGGGGGCGTTTGCCCAATTCGCTTGATGATCCGCGTCAGCATGGGCACATCGTGCTGCACAATGGCCAGCAGCATCTCCTCAATGTCCTCCCGCAGCCGTTCTTCGATGCGGCCGACCATGCCAAAGTCGATCAGGCCGATGATATCGCCCGGCAGGATCAGAATATTACCCGGGTGCGGGTCGGCATGAAAAAAGCCGTGGACGAAGATCATCTGCAGATACAGCTCCGCTCCGCGGCGGGCGACTTCTTCCCGGTTGATGCCGGCGGCATCGAGCGCCAAGGAGTTCTCTATCGCCAGGCCGTCGACCATCGACATGGTCAGGACGCGGGCAGTGGACAGATCGGTGTAGGCCTTGGGGATGCAGATCGTGGGGTCATCCTGAAACAGGATGTTGAACTGGTGCAGATTTCGCTCTTCGCGGCCAAAGTCCAGCTCGCGGCGGAGCGTGCGGGCCATTTCCGCCGTGTTGACCTTGGGGCGATAGGGCTGAAAGTCTTCGAACTGCTCGGCGAGCTGGGCGAGATTGCCGAGGACTTCCAGATCCTCGTTCACCTTGTTTTCGATGTTGGCATGCTGCACCTTCACGACCACGCGCTCGCCGGTTTTCAGTTGGGCCTTGTGCACCTGCCCGATGGAAGCCGACGCAATGGGGACCAGGTCAAACTCCTCATACAACTCTTCAATCGTCTGGCCGAGCTCTGTCTCGACCGTCTGCCGCACCTGCTCGGGCAAGTCCGCCGGCGTCGCCGATTGCAGTTGCTTCAGTTCATTCGCCAGGTCCACGCCGGCGAGGTCGGGCCGCGTGCTGAGAAGCTGGCCCAACTTGATGAACGTGGGGCCGAGCTCGGTCAGGGCCAGCCGGATGCGGGCCTCGCGGGTCAGCACCACGGGCACTTCCGCTTCACCGTCCTCCCCCTTGGGGAGCTCGACATTCGTTCGCCGCAGCCAATCCGCCAGCCCGTATTTGCGCAGGACCGCAATGATCTCCCAGGAACGCTTGACGTTCCGGAAAATGTGCGAAGCGGCACGGATATTGCGCATCACGTTCATAGTACGATTCTATTTGGCGGGGCGAAGGGACGCCATGATGAGACGCGAAGGGGTCGAGAGTCTTTGGCGTCAATGATTATCCATCCTTAGAAGTCTATAACGCCAAAGACTCCCGACCCCCTATCTCCGATTTCGCTGGCACTCTGGACAATAAAAAGTCGCCCGTTGGGCCTGCACGATGCGGACAATGGAGCCCCGGTTGCAGGTGGGGCAGCACTCCCCTTCCCTGTCATAGACCCGGTGATGGTTCTGATAGCCACCGGATTTGTTGAGGGCGTTGCGATAGGTGCCGTCGGAAAGCGTGGAACCTTCGTGCATAATCGCCAACTCCAGCACTTGTCGCATTCGGCAATGAATCGCCTCCCACTGCTCGATTTTCAGCAAATCGCAGCGACGGGCGGGATGGATGCCGCACAGGTGCAGGATTTCCGAGGCATAGAGATTTCCAACCCCCGCCAGCGCCCGCTGGTCGAGCAGCGCCACTTTGATCGCCCGCTTGCTCTGCTCCATCCGCTGCTGCATCTGGGCCGCCGTGATGTCCAGGGCGTCGGGACCAACCTTGTCCCCTCGCAGTTGCTCATCAAGCTGTTTGGGAGAAAGCAGCCGCACATTCCCCAAGCCGCGGCGGTCCCAGTACCAGATGGACTTCAGCGGCCCCCCCTTCAGATCCAGCCGGAACCGCAAATGCTCCCGCGTCGGCGGGTCGGCCACCAGCACCAGCCCCGTCATCCGCGGCTCAAAGACCAGGGCATCGCCCTTCTCCAGGTGAATCACGACCCGCTTCCCCACTCGGCCAATGCTTTCGATCCTTTGTCCCACGACTTTCTTCTGCAGCGCCGCCGGCCCCGGCTGCACCAAGATCGGCCGCTTGGGGCACGGCACCCGCCCCGCAGCCGTAATCCGGCTTCCGACGGCCCGCAGAATACCGCGGCGCATGGTTTCGACTTCCGGCAGCTCAGGCATCGTGCTTACTCACTTTTATATGTGTTGGCTTACTTCGCGTCTCAATTGTCGCAACTCTTGGGATCGCCATAAGTTACAGAAACTTACCCCCCCCGAGTTTAACAACAGCACCCCCCGATTGTCCTTCTCCCGATGGAGTCCCGCCTTCAGGCGGCTCCCAGACCTGATTCATGATTCAGTACACATCATTTCGCAAACTTACGTCGAACTGCTGCGTCCTAAGTCGTAATCTATACAAGTGTTTCGATGATTCACGTCGCCCTAAGTGTGATTCATCCCCTGATTTGTGATTCATCCTAATTCTCGTTCCCACGGTCCGCGTGGGAACGCACGTCCCAGACGCTCTGCGTCCCTACCGTGCGGGACGCGGAGCGTTGTCACGAGCACGAAGCCTCAAATATCCAATTGTACACATATATTGTGGTCGCGGTCAACTGTCGTTGCAAAGATTTTAATGAATTCTGTAACCCCTGACGGGATTAGGGGTTAGCGATGCTCCAACGCATCGAACCCCAACCGCCTCACGACCCAGGGCTTCGCTAGGCTACCCCTTCGGTGTGCTTCCGATCCCGCAGCACCGCAGGTGCAACCGTATCGCCACGACTTCGCGGCTCAGACCGTCGGAACCAGATTCAAACTCAGGAACCGCGCTCGCGTCCACGGAGGCCGCCGTGGACGAGTAGGAGCCATCGCATAGCTTCCTACGTAAGGCAGCTTAAGAGATTAATTCCACCTTCTCTTGATCCCACTCGGGCTGCTCCCTCCCGGATCCGGTGTTTTGCTCCCGGGTTGTTCCGGTTTGTCCAAGTCCACTTCGGGGGAGTAGTCGATGGTTTCCTTGATGGCAGGAGTGGGAGGAGCGGTACGGACTTCGCCGGAGAGATTGGCGGGGAGCGGAATTTCGGCGGGATCCTTATTGGAAATATACTTGCGCCAGGAATCGAGCTGGTCCTGCGTCAGGCTGTTCTCCCGTGTGATTTCGTGCTTGAGCTGCTTCTTGGTCCCCTCCACGCTGACCATCACGGTGAGGCGGCCGTTCTCCTCGTACTTGAAGCGGACTTCGATGGGCGTCTGGGCGGGGAGGTCCGCCGGCAGATGGCGGATCGAGCATTTGCCGAGCTGCGAGCAGTCGTCGGGAGAGGGGCTTTCTCCTTCCACGATTTGCACGAGGATCGATTTTTGCCCCGCTTTGTGCGTCTTGAAGACCCGGCGGGCCACCACCGGCAGCGGAGTGTTGCGGGGGATGAGGATGGCATTGCGGGGGCGCTTCGTTTTGATGTCGGTGGCGACGACGCCCAGGCTGTGCGAGTTGACGTTGCGGATGTGGAAGCTCGGCGACTTGCCTTCGTGGTAGGCCAGCAGGATGCCGGCATGCAGTGCCGCTCCGTGGGCCACCGCTTCGTCCGGCGAGACGCTTTGGTCTGGCTCCTTCCCCGATAGCTGCCGCAGCATCTCCACCACCGCCGGCATGCGGCTGGAGCCGCCGACGAGGAGGACGCGGTCGATATCGGCCCAGGTGAGGCCGGCGGCTTGCAGGGTCTGACGCGTCGTAAACGCAGTGCGATCGAGCAGGTCCTGGGTGATTTCCTGAAAGGATTGGCGGGTGACTTCGACCCGGATGGCGTGTCCCTTGAAATCGCAAGCGATGCTCGCCTTTTGCCGGGCCGAAAGGGTCCGCTTGGCATCTTCGCACTCGCGCCAAAGGCGGCCGGCGGCATTGGGATCCTCGCGGGGATCGACGCTGAACTTGCGGATGAACTCCTCTGCCACGTGATCGACCAGGCGCTGGTCCCAGTCGCGTCCACCGAGCTGCACGTCGCCATCGGTGGCCAGGGCGTTGAAATTGGGGCCGCCGATTTCCATGACCGTGACGTCGAACGTGCCGCCGCCCAGGTCGTAGACGAGGACTTTTTTCCGCTCCACGTTTTTGTTAGCCGGATTCATATAGCCCTGTTGAAAGCCAAAGGCGACGGCGGCCGCGGTCGGCTCGTTGATGATGTCCATCACCTCCAGGCCGGCGATATAGCCGGCGTCCTGGGTCGCTTTGCGGCGGACTTCGTCGAAATAGGCGGGAACGGTAACGACGACTTTTTCAATCGGGCCGACCTGCTTCTCGGCGTCAGTACGGAGCTTGTTGAGCACCCAGGCGAGCAGCGCCTCCGGCGGATATTGCCGCCCGCCGAGCAATCGATGGTAGAAGCGGGTTCCCAGGTCACGCTTCGCGCACTCGGCGACCTGATCGGCATCGGTGGCAACCGCTTTCATCGCTTCCTTGCCGACGACGACGTTGTCCCCCTCGAAGAAGACCACGCTGGGAGTGATCTTGTCCCCTTCCGAGTTCATGAGCGTTTGGGGCCGGCCAAGGTCGTCGAGGCGGGAGATGACGGAGAACGTGGTCCCCAAGTCGATACCGACGACGGGATGTTTGCGTTTGGGCATGGGGGGAAATGGTAGAAGGCCGAAGTCAAAGCGGAGAGGCGGAAAGGCGACTGAGTTTCATTTTACTCGACTCGCTGCACTTTGCACTCTCCACGTCCATCTACCATCGTCGCCCCTTTTGGTTTAATCTGACTGCAGGCACTTCGTGGGAATCCGCCGTTCTCATCGTTTTCCTGCCGCAATCTTTCTACCGCTAATTTCCTACCCAGTTGCCACGCCTGGCAATGAAGAAATTGGTAGAAAGATGGGCGTAGAAAAATGAGCCGAAGTAGCCTCATTTCCGGTCCCATGGCCACCAACAATTCCGATTCTGACAAAGTTTGGGCGTCGGCAGCCGATGAGGTCAAGGCGATGCCTCCAGCCTTATCGTCAGATTCTGTCGACCAAGGCGACTATCTGCTCACGTCGCCCGAGATTCCTGCACGACATGAACCGCCCCGTTCGCCGTTTCGCCGCAGGGAACAATCGCCCGACGAACCAGCGCCGACGTTTTTCTGTTTTCCGTTGCTCGTCGTCGTCGGTTTGACTCTGGCAGGGATGATGTGCCTCTGCCCGCTGTCGATGTTTGTGGAGTTTCCCCAGGGACTGCTGATGCTGTGGGGAGTCTGCCTGATCATTGGCGGGATTATTTGGTTTGGGTTTCGCTTCAAGAGATTCACCGGCGAGCATATGACGGATGAGGCACCTTGGTATTTGCGCGGTGGCCTCGCCACGATGCTGCAACTGTCGGGCTATGTCATTCAGGAGCCGGTGGTTTTTGGGCCGCCATTCTGCGTGCAGGTGATGGGGATGCTCCTCTGCCTTTCGCCGATGTTCATTCCGGACATTCGGCCGCACTTCCGCCGAAACACCATCGCCATGCCTGGCCCCGCGCCTGCGCCAGTCGCCCCTCACGCGGCCGCAGCGAGTGCCAATGCCGATTCGGGAAAGAGAGAATCTGGCGCAATACCCGCCATCAAGAAAACACCCAAACTCGCCGAATTGTTGGCCAGCGATCCCATGGTTTATCTCACCGACCTGGAGGAATTCGACGTGCAAGCCGGGGCTTGTCCCCTCGGCAAAAACGGCGCACTAGGAAACGGCAGCCGAATTGTGGTGCAGGGAAAGGAGAGTAAAAATGGCCTTGGGATGCATCCTGCGCTCCCGCCGCATGTGGCGAAGGCCAGTTACCGCCTCGGCAAGCAGCGGGCCACTCTGCGGGGAGGAGCAGCGCTCAACGACACGGCAGAAACTCCCTGGGGAGCCGCCATTTTCAGCATTCGCGGTGATGGCAAGCTGCTCTGGAAATCATCACCGATCAAGAGTCGCGGCAAAGTTTCGGAGTTCGAGCTCGACCTTGAAGGGATCGACGCGCTCGAAATGAGCGTCTTCGCTGAGACCCACAATCATTACGTCCACGCCGTCTGGGTCGAGCCGCGACTGATTCGGAAGTAGGCCACGTGGTACATTCTATTCCTGCGCCTCGCCGGCTTCGTCATCGTCCATATCCAGCAGCGTGCGCCGCGGCTTGCGGCTAGGACGTGGCTTTGTGGTGGGCATTTTTGCAGTTTCCTCGACCGCGTCGTCCTCTGCAAAGGGAACCGTCTTCGCCCGGCCTTCGGCGTCGATGCCGGTGAGCAACTCGATTTTCCGCTCCGCCTGCTCCAGCAGATCGTAGCAGTGGCGGAGGTGCTGGATGCCTTGCTCATAGCGGGCAAGAGCCTCCGCGAGGCCAAGGTCGCCATCCTCTAGATCGTGGACGATCGCTTCCAGGCTGGCCAGGGCCGCTTCGAAGGAAGGAGTTTCGGAGGGTGGTTCGGGGCGATGGGACAAGCGCGGCTACTTATCTGAGGACTCGGTGGAGAGGATGCGGCTGGTGATTTTTCCGTGTGCGATCTGAGTCCTCAGAATATCATTCGCGGCAAGGTCTTGAACATCCCGCACGATGCTTCCATCTTCACGCGTCGTCACGCTATAGCCGCGGGAGAGGGTGGCGAGAGGGCTGAGGGTTTCCAACCGGGCGGAGAGGGAGGCGAGCTTTTCACGCAGCCGGCTTTGGCGACGACGGACGGAGCGAGAGGCGGCTTCGTCCAGATCGTCAAGTCGGCGGGAAAGGAGCTGGATGCGGCTGAGTGGTCTGGCGAAGACGGGTCGACGGGAAAGAATCTGCAAATGCGTGCGGGCGGACGAGACACGGCTGCGAAGATTCTTGGTCATTTGCCGCTGCAGGCCGGCGATCTGGGCCACGAGCTCTTGAGCTGAAGGGACGGCGAGTTCGGCCGCCTCCGAGGGAGTGAGGGCACGGACGTCGGCGACGAGATCGGCAAGTGTGACATCGACTTCATGTCCGACAGCGGAGATGACGGGAATCTTGGATGCGTGAATTGCCCGGACGACAATTTCCTCGTTGAAACTCCACAGGTCTTCCACGCTGCCGCCACCACGGCCGACGACGAGAATGTCCGGCGGCTCGGCGAGACTATTTGCAATTTCAATGCCGCGGACAATTTCCGCGGCAGCCCCTGTCCCTTGCACGCGGGCCGGAATGATCAGGACATGAGTCCCGCGAAAACGGCGGCCCGCGACTTGCAGAAAATCGTGAATGGCCGCCCCTGTGGGACTGGTGACAAAAGCAATCCGCCTGGGAAACCGTGGCAAGGGCCGTTTACGGTCGGCATCGAACAGGCCGGCCGCGGCCAGCTTCTCTTGAAGCTGCTTGAAGGCGAGTTGCAGCGCCCCGAGCCCGCGCGGCTCCATCTGCCGGCAGACCAACGAATAATCGCCGCGCGGCGGATAGACCTCAATCCCCCCGCGGCACAAAACTTCCAGCCCGTCCTTCACCTGAAACTTCAGCCGCTGTGCGGTGGTGCGCCAGACGACACCGCGAATCTTCGATGCGTCATCCTTGAGCGTGAAATAAATGTGCCCGGAGCGATGGTGGGTCACACCCGTGACTTCGCCGCTGACCCAAACATCGTGGAAGCTCTCTTCGACCGTTCCTTTGAGGAGCGCGGTGAGCTGGGAGACAGTGAGAGCGGAAGGCGAACTGGAGGAAGGTGAGGACATTGAAGTGTTCAGTTTTCGGTGTTCAGTTCTCAGTTTTGGAATTCAATTGCTTGCTGAACACTGAACACTGAAAATTGATCACTCTCCCTCACTCCGGCCAATCTCCCGAAAAAACTTCCACCGCCGGTCCAGTCTTATAAACACAGCCGTCGGATTCGCGCCATTCGAGCTCGAGGTCACCGCCGCGAAGGTGGTTGATGATTTTACGCTTCGTCCGGCCAGTCAATACGCCGGCGACACAGACGGCGCTCGCCCCGGTGCCGCAGGCGAACGTCTCGCCCGAGCCCCGCTCCCAGGTCCGCTGGCGGACTTCGGTGGGGGAGATGATCTCGATGAACTCGACGTTGGTGCGGGCGGGAAACATCGATGAGTGTTCGATTTTCGGTCCCAAGCCAAGCACTAGTTCGTCAGTCGCCTTCTCGACGAAGGTGACGCAGTGGGGGTTGCCCATCGAGACGGCTGTGACGTGGAGATTCTGGCCGGCGACGGCCAGTGGCACTTCCACGGGGGGATTGCCGATGAGTTTCGTCGGAATCATCGCCCCTTCCAGGATCGGCTTCCCCATATTGACGGTGGCGCGATCGACTTTGCCGGCCTTTACTTCCAGGTCCACAGTCAAGTTACCGCGGCCGGTCTGAATCTTGAGCTGTGGAGCGCGGCAAATGCCGTAATCGTGCACATACTTGGCGACGCAGCGCAGCCCGTTGCCGCACATCTCGCTCTCCGAGCCATCGGCGTTGAACATCCGCATGCGGGCGTCGGCCCCGCTGTCGCTGGGGCAAATCAGGATCAGCCCGTCGCTGCCGATGCCAAAATGCCGGTCGGACATCCTGCGGGCCAGCTCGGCGGGATCTTTCGGCAGCGGCAGATCGAAGCAATTGACGTAAACATAGTCATTGCCGCAGCCTTGCATCTTGGTGAAGCGCATGGGAGTACCTCGGTATTCATTTTAGCCCGAAGTAAGAGAATGACCAATGACCAAATCCCAATGACCAATTCAGATGGTCTTCCATTGGTCATTGGTGCTTGGACATTGGTCATTTCCCCCCGCCTACTCCTTCAGCACCAAATCGATGCACATCACCGCGGCCACGATCATCTGGCGAACCGTGTGGTCGGGAGGGACCGAGTCGTTAATCTGCAGAATATAGTTGTCGGCGCTGGTGAAAAGTTCCTGCCCCAAGCCGGCCCATTTCTTGGTCACTTTTCCCAGTTCTTGGTCTCCGGCCTTAAAGGTGAAATCCCAGCCGAGGATTTTGCCCCGCAGTTCGCAGAGGGGTTCGTTATTGGCTCCGAGAACCTGAAACGCTCCCCCCAGCGAAAACAACTTTTGTTTGAAGCCGCCGATCCGCTGGCCGTTCTCATCCATCACGTCCACTTTGGACAGGAACAAGTTCACCCCCCGCTTCACGCACAAAATGGGCTGCCCTTCCGGCGTCCGGATGATGACCTCAAACGGCGTCATCCTTTTGTACTTCGTGAATCGCAGCATCTTGGTAAAGAACCCCAGCCGCTCCTCGCGGCAGTTCATGATGACCTGCTGCGTCTGGGGATCGAGCACGTCATAGCTGTTAGAAGCTTTGAACATACCGTAATGCTCTTTGACGAAAAACAGGTTTCGGTTGAGGACGGGATGCATGAGGAATTCCTTGCGAGTAGGGTTCGCGAGTGGAAATTAACGGGGAGGGATAAGGCGGATTATTCCCTGTCGGCGGCATCCGTTCAACCGGGAGGAGGGAGACCAGGGCGATTGTTGCCGAATTAAGGCTTTGGATCCCCTTTTAGCGCTCGAATGGTCAGCCCCACCGTCGCCAAAAGGTAGCTGGGGACCATCAAAGTCATTCCGGTAAGAGGCGTCACCAGGGCAGTGCTCATTCCCGCCGCCCACTCGGAAGGCTTGGGGGACGCGGAAGAATGTGCAATGACCATAAACGAGGCGATGCAACCGTCAATCATTCCTAAAATGCCAATCAGAAATGGAATTGCCACAATAAATCCCAGGGCGGCGCCGGTGGTTTTCCCTTTTCCGGCGATCACCAATGCCGCGGTGAGCAAAAACGATAACAGAGCCGAGGCAGGCAAGAGCAAGGTATATTTCCAGCCCAGCGCACCAATAAACCAAATCAGAAAGTTTTGCGATCTCTCCGGCACAATGTCTTCGACCATCATTCCATTCTCATGTCCATGTCCGGCAAGGATGGCGTGCTCGCCACTTTCCGCATGCGAGTCGGACGGCATCTCATCTTGCCCTCGGGCAATTGCGAGACAAAGGAATAGAATTGCCGCAGCCATCGTCGCCAGTTTGCCGTGATTCACCGGTCACCTCGTAGGGCTAAAGAGAAAGACAGGACCCGGCTAACAACTCTTCTGCTTCATCGCCTCGTCGCTCCGTCGCTTCATCTCTTCGGGCGGGACATCCTCGACATGCGTGGAGATTGTCCACCAGAGTCCGAACGGGTCTTCGAAGGTGCCGCTGCGGTCGCCATAAAACTGATTCTGCAGAGGGCGAATCTCTTTCGCACCAGCGGCCACAGCCTGGGCGGCCAGCACGTCCACATTGTCTACGTAGAGCATCAGAAACATCGGCGACCCGCCGAGCGTCTTGGCGCTTTTCGCTCCCATTTCGGGATGCTCGTCTGCCAGCATGATGGGGGAATTGCCAATCTTGATTTCGGCATGGCCAATCCTCCCGTCCGGACCCGCCATGCGAAATAGCTCAATCGCTCCAAACGCCTGCTTGTAAAACTCAATCGCGGCCGCCGCCCCGCTCACAATGAGGTAGGGGGTAGCCGTGTGATATCCATCGGGAATCGGCTTGACGGGCATGGGGTCGCTCTTGGATTCAAGGTGGAGTATTGTTGCCGCCAATTGTCGGACGCACGACTACGGAATGCAAGAGATGGAGGTAGAGGACGAGAAAATGAACCGCGGAGATCGCTGAGGGGCGCGGAGAGGGGAGAAAAACAACAGTACTTTTCTCTGCGTTTCTTCGCGCCCTCGGCGGTTCAATCTTTCCTTTGTACTTCTAGCTTTTGGACGAGTTTCTTGGGCGCGATTGCCCGATAGCTTTCGTCCAGCCATTCCTCCAGCAATTCGAGGGGAACCTTGTCCTTCGGTCCGAAGCTGGCCGTTACCCAGCCACTTTTTCCGAGGCCGTAGCCGGTGGGCTGGGCGAAGGGGAATTGGACTGCTTGCTTGCCGGAGTCCGGGAGTTTCATCGTGACGTTGAAGACGTCCTTGTCGAAGGACAGGATCAGAAACATCTTCTTCTTGACTTTGAACGCCCGGTGCCCCCAAGGAAAATCCTCGGTCGCTTGCGGATAGGCGAGAGCCGTCTTGCGAAGGGCGGCTTCGGCGGATTGGACGGGAGTGCGCTTGGGCATGGGTGGAGGTCTTAGTTTTCCATCATTCACGACTCACGCCGATTTCTTGATTCAGCAAACTCTATGCGTTCACGATGCTTCGCAGCCTTCGCAGTCAACTGCTCTAACAAAATCTTTCGGTGCGACAGCTCGATAGCTTTCATCTAGCCAGTCGCTGAGGAGCGAGAATGGAACCTTATCGCTTGCCAGGAGCCGAACCACTACACCATTTGCAGAACGGAGGGATTCACTATTCGCTCGCTGAACAAAAGAATGAGAAAGTGCCGACCTGAGTGAAATAGGGAGCTTGAGCACTATGAATATGACAACGTCGCTGCCCGAAAGTCCTAAGAACTCTTGTCCATTTACCCCTATCGTCGTTGGCGAAGTCTCTTTTGCGTGTGGATACGCCATTGCCAAGCTGCGCAGTTTCTTGCAGAGGGATATGAGCAATTTGGATTTGCGCGCTCCTCGTGCCAAGAACAATAGATTCGTAGCCTCTTCTGGAAACGAGATTTTGCCGAAACGGACTTCTGCTCCCCTCAGTGACGTGAGATCCGTGAAGAGTGAAAATGTGCTTGCATCAGGAAATTGTTTGACGTAGGCGGCGACAAACTCTCTTTTGTTTTTGGCCTTTGTTGCAATCCTCACTAATGCACGTTGCTTTGCGACTTCCGCGGGATCGTCTTCAAAATAGTCACAAAAGTCGCAACGAGAGCTTTTTTTCGAGAACTTGGTTCTGCAATTCTTCGAGGTGCAGCAGTCCATGGGAAGCCTGGAGATTCTGCCGTCACCGATATCTTCGATCTGCGATTCTGTCAGAAAGAGATACCAACGCCCCCGTGTCGTATCTCCGGTTGGGAAATAAGTGAACTCGTATGGCCGGGATTTCCCTCCCGTTCGTCCTCCGCAAATCGGTCCAACCTGAATTGCATCGTCGTAATCAAATCGATGTGGATCATCCGCATCTTCAATTCGCTCGTGTGCCTCACCGAGAGCCTTGCTAAGTTCGGCAGGAATCTTGACGGAGCGAAGCTTCTTTTGTTTTGGGCGGTAGCGTCTCATAGCCTCATTAGACCATTCATCAAGCCAAAATCCCCTCCACCACCTCCCCGTGCACGTTGGTCAGCCGACGCTGGATGCCGTTGTGGTAGTAGGTGAGGCGGGTGTGGTCGATGCCGAGGAGATGGAGGACGGTGGCGTGGAAATCGTGCCAGGCGGTGCGGTGCTCGACCGCTTTCCAGCCGATGTCGTCGGTGCTGCCGTAGGCGAGGCCGTGCTTGAGGCCGGCCCCGGCGAGCCAGACGGAGAAACCGTACTGGTTGTGGTCCCGGCCGGTGCCGACGACGTCGGCGGAGGACTGGGTGAAGGGGGTGCGGCCAAACTCGGAGGTGAAGAGAACAAGCGTGTCATCGAGCAGGCCCCGCTGGCGGAGGTCCTTGACGAGGGCGGCGACTGGCTGGTCGATGAGCTTCGCCTCGCGGGTGTGGTTTTCCTTGACGTCCTCGTGGCCGTCCCAGTTGATCCGCGGCGAGCCGAAGGAGCCGCCGGAGAAGAGCTGCACGAAGCGGACTCCTTGCTCCAGAAGCCGGCGGGCGAGGAGGCAACTCCGGCCAAAGTCCTTGGTGGCGTCCTGGTCGATGCCATAGAGCTTTTGCGTGTCTGCCGTTTCGCCGGAGAGGTCGGTCACGCGGGGGACGGCAAGCTGCATCTTGGCGGCCAGCTCATAGGCCTTCATCCGGGCAGCCAGTTCCCCTTCGCCGCCACGGGCCTCCAAATCGAGCTGATTGAGCTTCGCCTGTAACTCACGGCTGGCGGCTTCGACATCGCCGGAGATTTCGCGGGCAGGAAAGAGGTCACTGATGACCGGGCCCTTGCTCTGGAACATTACTCCTTGATGTTGGGCCGGCAAAAAGCCATTGGACCAGTTATTGGTTCCACCTGCGGGAAGGCCGCGGCTATCGGGAAGCACGACATATGCCGGCAGTTCGTCGGTTTCGTTCCCCATGCCATAGGAAAGCCACGAGCCGAGGTTGGGAAACCCGTTCAGCCGAAAGCCACTGTTTTCGTGGAGCGTGGCCGGCGTGTGACTAGACGATTCGGCGACCATGCTACGGATGACGGTCAATTCATCGGCGACGCCGGCAATATGCGGAAATAGCTCGCTGATCCAAAGACCGCTCTTTCCCCGCTGCTTGAATTCCCAATCGTTCTTGCGAAGCAGGCCAATCTGGCCGAAGAACACATCCGGCTTCTCGCTCCCGCCAAGCGGCTTACCATGAAGCTTCGCCAGTTCCGGCTTGTAATCAAAAGTATCGAGCTGGCTGAAGCCGCCGCAGAGGCAAATGTGGATCACCCGCTTGGCTTTGGCCGGATGATGGGGGGGAGCATCCTTGGCTTCGCCGGGAATTCCGATAGCGCGAACCACCTCATCCCGCATCATCAGGCTCGCAAACGCCGCTGCCCCAATGCCGCGAGCGGCAAAGGAGAAGAAGTCGCGGCGCGATTGTGGGGTAGGCTTCCAGCCTGCCCTAGGACTTCCAAGTGATGTCATATTGTCTCTGGCAGTGTTCTGGGCAGGCTGGAAGCCTACCCCACTTAGTGCACATACAAAAACGCATTCGTATTCAGCAGCACGCGGCAGAAAGGGGCCAAACCGTGTTTCTCCACGAGCGATAGGCTCGCCGAAATCTCTAAGTCGGTCGCCGAGCGACCGTAGGCTAGTTCAATTGCGCGGGCGATCTGCTTGGATTGGTCGTCACCCGCTTCGCGCTTCACACGCTCGGCCAGGTCGTCCGCCATGCGGAGCGTGAAGGAGTTATTGAGCAGCGAGAGGGCCTGGAGCGGCGTCGTTGTCGCGCCCCGTTTGGGAGTTGCCGTGGAGGGGTCAGGACAATCGAAGGTGTCCAGCAACGGATTCTTGCCGCCGCGAGCCCACATCCGGTAGACGCTCCGGCGGTTGAACTCCGGCCCGACGAAGTCTTGCGGCTCATAAAACTGTGCGCTTTTGTGCTCGAACGGCCGGAAGTCCTTGTAGCTCGGTCCGCCGACAGCCGGATTGAGCTGGCCGGTGATGGAGAGCATCGCATCGCGGATTGCCTCCGCTTCCAGCCGCCGCGGACTGTACCGCCACAGCAGCCGGTTATCGGCGTCAAGCGCGACGGCCTCTTTCCGCGGCAGCGAAGCCTGTTGCCAGGTCGCGGAAAGGACAATCGTGCGGTGCAATTCCTTCAAGCTCCATTTCTGCAGGATGAGCTCGCTAGCCAGCCAGTCGAGCAACTCCGGATGGGTCGGCGGCCCGCCACTGAAGCCAATGTCATTGGACGTATCAACGAGGCCGCGGCCGAAGTGATACTGCCAGACGCGGTTGACGATGGTCCGGGCGAAGAGCGGGTTCTTGTCGCTGGCAATCCACTGGGCCATCCGTTTGCGGCGTTCACCCTCGGGGGCATCAGGAGCCAAGCCGAATTCGCTGCCGCTTGTGGTGAGCACGGAGAGGCCGGCCGCGGCAATTGGTTCTCCCTTTGCCTGCGGATTTCCCCGAATGAGCAAACTCGTCACTTCCCCCGGCTGCTGGGGAGTGCAGGCGAAGACTTTTGGTTCGCTGAACCGCGCGAGCTGCTGGCTCAAGTCAGTGATTTCCGAAAGCAGCTTCTTGCGCTGGTCGCGCTGTGCCGGTTCCAAACGCCCGGCGAGCTCCTCTTCGCTGATATGTCGCGACGCGACGCCGGCGGAAGCGGCGACTTCTTCCGGCGTCAGTGCCCGTTCGTAGAAGTTGGCCCGCTCGATGGCTCCCGCCAGGTGTTTGTTCCCACCGGGCGGTCCGTGCCGCATGCCAAAGACAATCTGGGATTCCTTGGCTTTGAAAACCAACGGCCCGCTACTCTTGTAAGGCTTGCCGTACGGAAGCCCATCCCGATAGCCGGTGATGGTGCCGTCAGCGGAATAAACGATGGCCACATGAACCGGGCGATCCTTGGCCTGCACTTCCTTCGGCCCTTCGAACGACTGCGTGCGGGCGAAAAAGTTGCTGCCAGCCAGCCATTGCTGCGGCTCCTTTTCAGCGAAGACGATGGAATCGAAGTACGATCCATCGAGCGACTGGATGGTGATGACGCCGCCCCCTCTTTGTTCAAGGTTTGAAAGGCGGACCCAGGCTTCCAGCGTCTTCTCCTTGATGTCCGCCGGCAGCGGTGCGGTCGAAACATAGCCGCTTTTGCCATCGAGAAACAGTTCACCTTTCTCCAGTCTCGCCGTTTCCTTGGCTTCTCCATTCAGTCGGCCGGCATCGTCCTTCAAGTCCCCATCGAAGTCCCAATGGGCATACGCCTTGGGAGGAGCCGGCATCTTTTTGGCCGCCGCTTCACGCTCGGTGAGAATCGCCGCACGAACCGGCTCCTCCATCGCAGCAAGAGAATTGCGTAACTTCTCGCGCCTGTCGGCCAGTTCCACCGGTGCTCCCTGCGGCGGCAAACTCCGCTCGCCGCGGCGCACTCCCGCCAGGGCCGACGCCAATCGGTAATAATCGGTCTGCTTGATCGGATCGAACTTGTGATCGTGACAGCGAGCACAGTTGACGGTCACCCCGAGAAACGTCTGCCCGACGATGGCGACGATATCTTCCAGCTCATCCTGCCGCATGATCTTTTGCATCACGTCCCCCTTCGGCAGCAGGCTGTCGTGTGCGCCGCCGACGAGAAAGCCCGTGGCAGTTACGGCAGCGGGATCCCCAGGCCGCAGTACGTCGCCGGCGATTTGCAGCCGGGCGAACTCGTCATACGAAAGGTCGCGGTTGAGGGCCTCGATCACCCAGTCCCGGTATCGCCAGGCATTCGGCCGCATCCGGTCATATTCAAAGCCGTCGCTTTCGCCAAAATGGGCCACATCAAGCCAGTGCCGCCCCCATCGCTCCCCATAATGGGGCGAATCGAGCAGTTTCTGCACAAGTTGCGAATAGGCATCGGGGGATTCATCCTTGGTGAAGGCCTCCACTTCCTCCGGCGACGGAGGGAGGCCAATGAGATCGAAATGGAGGCGGCGAATGAGCGTACCGCGATCCGCCTTTGGCGAAGGCACCAAGCCGCGGGCTTGCAGTTTCGCGAGCACGAACGGGTCGATAGGATTCTTCTTCCAGTCCGCGTCCTTGACCTCGATTCGCGGAACTTCGGGCCGCACTAGCTTTTGCAGCGACCACCAGTCATATCCGGCCCGCGTCGCTGTCGAATATCGATAGGGATCGATGGGGCTCGTTCCCCATTTCGCCCCCGCGGAAATCCAGGCTTTGATGGCCGCCCGTTCGTTCTCGGGTAGCGGCCTTTTCGGAGGCATTTCCCCCTTCGCGATCCGCTCCCATAACAGGCTCTCTTCCAACTTTCCCGGCGCGAGGACTTTGCCGCTGTCGCCGCCGGCCTCCGCCGATTTCACCTGGCTCAAGTCGAGCCCCCCCTTCTTCTCCGCGCCACTGTTGTGGCAATCCATACAGCGACTGGCGAGGATTGGAGCGATGGTGCGGTCGAAATCGGGGTCGGCGGCAAGAACGAGCGAAGCCTGCATTCCGCCCAGAACAGCCAGAACAAAAAACGTTGCTACGGAGGCAATTCGCATCATGGCTCCACTATAAGAAGTGCCTGCGCATGACGCCACACCAACGAATTACCACAAAACCTTGCCACTCTTCGCCCAACTAGATATCCTAACGACATGCTCCGCATCACCTCGACAGATAGCGACATCGGACGTGTACTCCCTCGTCGCTCCTTCCTGCAAGCGGGAGCGCTTGGCCTGGGCGGATTGACCCTCGCCGAGTTGATGAAGTTGCGGGCCGAAGGAGCTGGCGGAAGGGCGGGCAAGCCCAGGGACTCAGCCGTCATCCTCTTTTGGTGCAGTGGCGGGCCCGGCCACATGGAAACTTGGGATCCCAAGCCGGCCGCTCCTGCCGAATATCGCGGGCCGCTGCGGGCCATCGATACCAGTGTGCGCGGCGTCCAGTTCAGCGAGCTGATGCCGCGGCAGGCGGAGATCATGGACAGGCTGGCCGTGCTCCGCACCGTAAATCACGGCACCGGCGACCACACGAAGGGGAATCACTGGATGCTCACCGGCTTTGAAGGGCCGGCCTTCAACGCCCCCGACAACACCCAGCAGCGCCGCCCCGCCATCGGTTCCGCCGTCGCCCGGCTCCGCGGTGCCAACCAGCCGGGGCTCTTGCCTTATGTCGGCGTGCCACATCTCCGCGGCGGCACCGACAATCTGTTTCACTATGCATCGTATCTCGGCGGCGGTTACAACCCGTTCGTCGTCAACTCCGACCCCAACGACAAAAAGTTCTCCGTCCGCAACCTGGGGATGAACGGCGACTTGACGTTGCAGCGGGCTGAAGACCGCCGCAACCTCCGCCTAGATCTCGACCGCCTGGAGGCCACTGCCGAGCGAAAGATGAGCGAACTGGATGAGCACCAGCGCGCCGCTTTCGACCTGCTCACTAGCCAACAGGTGCGAAAGGCGTTCGACGTCTCGCATGAGAAGGACACACTCCGCGACCAATACGGGCGGCACACGTTCGGCCAAAGCGCGCTGTTGGCCAGAAGATTAGTCGAGCACGGCGTCACCTTCGTCACCGTCAACTGCGTCCCCTGGGACCATCACGGCTCCCCCGGCCAATACAAAACGGAAGAAGGGGCCCGCCTGCTCATCCCGCCCCTCGATCAGGCCATCGCCGGCCTCGTCCAGGACCTCATCGCCCGCGGCCTCTACGAAAAAACGCTCGTCGTCGCCATGGGCGAATTCGGCCGCACACCGCGAATGAACAAAGCCGCCGGTCGCGACCACTGGGGGAACACCTTTAGCGTGCTGATGGGCTGCGGCAACATGAAAATGGGTCAGGTAATTGGCCGCTCCACCCACCGTGGCGAAGAAGTCGCCGACCGCCCGGTCAGTCCGCAAGACGTTGCCGCCACGGTCTACCACCACCTAGGCATCAACGCCCGCAACGTCAGCTTCCGGGATCTCTTAGACCGCCCCATGCCCCTGATCGACAGCGGCGAGCCCATCCGCGAATTGGTGGGCTGAGCCGTGAACGATGAATTTCAGAACAAGGTCGCCCTCGTCACTGGCGGCTCACGCGGAATCGGGCTGGCGATCGCCCGGCAACTGGCGCGGGGGGGAGCCGATGTGGCCATCAGTTACGGCTCACGCGTTGGACCGGCTGAGGAAGCGGTCGCAGAGTTCCACGCACTAGGACGCAAAGCGATCTGCGTCCAGTGCGACGTGGCCTCGCAAGAACAGATCATTGAATTGGTCCGCCGTACGCGGGATGAACTCGGCCCAATTGATTACCTCGCGCACTGCGGCGCCATCAGCAACACGGCCACGCACACTGAGCTAGATTTTGAACGCTGGCGGGAGATGATTGATTGCAACCTGCATGGTGCTTTCCGCGTCGTCTGGGCCGTGAAGGACGAGATGCTGGCCCGAAAGTCGGGGAGCATGGTGCTGATTTCTTCCGTTGCCGCCCTTCGCCCTCGCGCCCGGCAAATTCACTATGCCACCGCCAAAGCGGGCGTCATTGCCATGGCCCGTTGCTGTGCGGAGGCATTTGGGCCGTCAAACGTCCGGATCAACTGCATTGCACCCGGGCTAATCGAAACGGAGCTGCTCCACGTCCTTTCCGATCAGCAAATCCAGTCCATCGTCGATCAAACTCCGATGGGGCGAGTCGGCACGCCGGAAGAAGTCGCCGAGATGGCCTGCTTCCTTCTTAGCGATCGGGCGAGCTTCACCACCGGGCAGTGTCTGCTGGCGTGTGGTGGACGAGTGACACTGCCATGATGCAGGCTCTTTTTGACCACGGATGGCACGGAGTGCACGGATAGGAGAAAAGTGAGTTTTTGCTTTATCGTCTTTGTTTGGTTCGCAGCCCTCATCCGTGAATTCCGTGACATCCGTGGTTAAACTCTTCAAGGACCTGACCTCCGACGACCTTAGCGAACAGCTCGGCATCCCGCTCCGCCTCGCTCGTCGATTGCAATCGCTCTTGGTTCGCAAGGGAGCGGCAGAACTCCCCCGCGAGCTGCCGGAAGTTTCGCCAAGGTTACTTGCGCGATTGCGAGACGCAGCTCAAGTCCCCCATCTGACGCTTCTCGAAAAAGTTGTTTCGCCGCAAGATGATTTCGCCAAGTACCTCTTTCGCGGCGTTGGTGATGAACCGTTTGAAGCAGTCCGCATTCCGCTGCTCCATCGTCAAAACGATCCAAAATACGTCGTCTGCGTCAGCTCGCAGGTCGGCTGTGCCTTGGCCTGTGCGTTTTGTGCCACGGGGAGAATGGGGTTTCGCCGCAATTTGGAATCGTGGGAAATAGTCGATCAGGTCGTGAAAGTGCAGGCCGATTCCGAGCATCCTGTCCGGGGCGTCGTCTTCATGGGAATGGGTGAGCCGCTGCTCAACTACGACCGCGTGATGCGGGCGGCGGCGATCTTTTCGGAACCCTGCGGCCTGGCCATCAGCGCCAAGAGCATTAGCATTTCCACAGCCGGCGTTGTCCCCGCCATTCGCCGCTTCACCACGGAAAAGCGGCCGTATCGTCTCGTAGTCTCCCTCACCTCCGCCGATCCGGAAAAACGCCGTGAGCTGATGCCCATCGAGAACACCTACTCGCTGCCGGAACTGATGGCCGCCGTGCGGGACCATCAAGCCGCGACGGGCACCCGCAGCATGCTCGCCTGGACCGCCATTTCCGGCGTCAACACTTCCGCCGAAGATGCCCGGCAACTTGCCGAGCTCACTGCCGGCCTCCCCATCAAGCTCGACCTCATCGACGTGAACGACGCCACCGGCCAGTTCCTGCCGCCCAGCGATTCCGAACTCGCCACCTTCCGCGATGCCCTCCGCCAGGAGCTCGCCATGCCCGTCATTCGCCGGTACAGCGGCGGCCAGGACATCCAAGGCGGGTGCGGGATGCTCGCGGGAAAGTAGGACGCACCTCCGGGGCGCTCCAGGTTTGGTCACCGGGGCGGCGTGGAGTTTTTTCGCGAACGGACATTGCACCGCTTCATCGATCACTCCTGGCACGTCTCGGAAAGACGGCCTACTCTAATAGCATCTTCCCTCTCACGGAGCTGACCATGCCTCGTATTCACCACTCTGTCATCGCTGCAGTTGCCATTGTCTGCCTTGCCTCGTCCCTTTCGGCTGATGACAAGGACAAGCCCACTGCCGCGCGAAAGCCATGGACGACCTCCCGCCTCCACGGCTCGCCCGAACCTCCCGAGCCGTACAAGATCGTCTCGTCCTTCCCCGTCCTCAAATTCAATCGCCCCACCAGCATTGAAGAAGTCCCCGGCCAGAACCGCCTCCTCATCACCGAGATGAGCGGCAAGGTATTTACGTTTTCGAAGGACCCCAAGACTGCCAAGCCCGATCTTCTCATCGACCTTGTGGCCAGTCTCTCCAAAGAGCTCACCGGCCGCACCGTTGCCCTCTTTGACGCTGAGTTCCACCCCAAGTTCACCGACAACCATCAGCTCTTCCTCTGCTATGTCCATCCGGACAAAGGGGGCCACACCCGCGTCAGCCGCTTCACGCTTACTGCTGAAGTCCCGTCCAAGGTCAGCAGCGAAGAAGTCATGATCACCTGGCCCTCCGGCGGCCACAACGGTGGCTGCCTGGAGTTCGGCAAGGACGGCATGCTCTATATCTCCACCGGCGACGGCTCGGGGCCCAATCCGCCCGATGGACTCACCTCCGGCCAGGATGTCTCCGACCTCCTCGGCTCCATCCTGCGAATCGACGTCGATCACAAGTCGGGCAACAAACTCTACACCGTCCCCTCCGACAATCCTTTCGTCGAGAACAAAGCGGGCCTCCCTGAGATTTGGGCCTACGGCCTCCGCAACCCCTGGAAGTTCGGCACCGACACCCTCACCGGCAACATCTTCGCGGCCGACAACGGCTGGGAAACATGGGAGATGGTCCACAAGATCGTTCGCGGCGGCAACTGCGGCTGGCCGGTGATGGAGGGTCGAGCTGCCCTTCGCAGCGAGGTCAAACCCGGCCCGACGCCCATCCTGCCGCCGGTCAAGGACCACCACCACTCGGAAGCCAACTCCGTCATCGGCGGCCCGGTCTATCGCGGCAGCAAGCTCCCTCTCGCCGGCTCGTTTATCTACGGCGACTACATCACCGGCACCCTCTGGGCCATCCGCCCCGACAAAGACAACTCCTACACCCACACCACCCTCTGCGACACCGACCTCCGCATCGTCGCCTTCACCCAAGGGAGCGGCGGCGACGTCTACGTCCTCGACTACGACCTCACCGGCCAAATCTACGAACTCATCCCCTCCGGCCTCAAAGACACCACTGCTACCTTCCCCCGGCGACTGAGCGAGACGGGGCTGTTCAAGTCGCTCAAGACGATGGAGCCGGCGGGGGGAGTCGTTCCTTACGATGTCATTGTCCCTCGCTGGCTGGACGGGGCGAGCGGGCAGCGGTTTGTCGCCGTTCCCGGCACCGGCAAGGTTGCGCTTTCCGCGGGACAGGACAAGCCTGCTGTCTATCCCGAGGGAACCGTCTTCGCCAAGCACCTCACTCTGCCGCAGGGAGATGAGAAGGAACCAGTCCGTCTCGAAACACAAATCCTCCACTTCGAAAACGGCTCCTGGCATCCCTACAGCTACTTGTGGGATGACGCGGGTCAGGATGCCATGCTGGTGGAATCGATTGGCAGCAGCCGGCCTATTCAACCGGCCAATGCTCACGCCCGTACCTGGCATGTCAACGCCGTCAACGAATGCAAACTCTGTCACAACGCAGAATCGGGAAACATCCTTGGCTTCGTGTCGAACCAGCTTGCGAACATAGAGACACTCGCCAATCAAGGAGTCATTCCCCCGCTGGAGCCGAATTCGGAGCCGCCCGAGCGTCTCATCAATCCTCACGATCCCAAGAACGACCTCAACTCCCGCGCCCGCTCTTACCTCCATGTCAATTGCAGCATGTGCCATCAGCCGGGGGGGAACGCCATCGTCTCCTTCTATCTCCGTCGCGACATGCCGTTCGACAAGCTCAACACCCACAAGGGAACCGGCATCGGCACATTCGGAATGCGGGATGCCAAAATCATCGTTCCCTCCGATCCCTACCGCAGCGTCCTGATGTACCGCATGTCCAAGCTCGGCTACGCCCGCATGCCCTACATCGGCTCGCGCGTCGTCGATAGCCAAGGAGTCGCCCTGATCGAGGAATGGATTCGTTCGCTGCCACCGGATGAGAGCGACGGCAAAAACTCCGCCCCACGGAGGGCCGATTCCGTGGAAGCCAAAGCGATGCACTTACTCACGCAAGTGGACGGCTCTTCCGCCGAGAGTCGCAAACAGGCGCTCGCCACGCTGACCAACTCCTCGGAAGGTGCGCTCGCACTTATCGGCCAACTTCACCGCGGGACCATTACCGAGGGCGATTCCAAGGATGCCATTGCCCTCGGCTCCACTGCCAAGAGCGACATCCGCGGACTGTTTGAGACCTTCATTCCCGAAGCGCAGCGGCGGCCGACGCTCGGTCCGACTTTCGACCCGCAAATCGTGCTGAAACTCGAAGGAAACCACGACCGCGGCAAGCTCATCTTCTTCAGTGACGGTGCCCGCTGCCGGAACTGCCACGAAACGGACGACAAGAGCAAGTCCGTCGGCCCCACGCTTCTGGACATCGCCAAGAAGTATCCCAAGGCCAGCGACCTCCTGGAGCATGTCCTCAAACCCTCTCTGAAAATCGACGAGCCCTTCGCCGCCTACACCCTGCTCACCACCGGCGGCCAGACCCATAGCGGCTTGCTCGTCGAAAAGACCGACCGGGAAGCCGTCCTCAAGACCGCCGAGAAACTCATAGTACGCATCAAAACCGCCGACATCGACCAGTTCAAGAAGAGCGACAAGTCCCTCATGCCCGACCGCATCCTCAGCGACCTCACGCCGCAAGAGGGCGCGGACCTGATCGAGTACATCCGGTCCCAGGGAAAGTAGGTCGTCTTTCCAAGACGATCAGGGGTTGTCGCGGCGCATGGCAAACAGTTCTTTGACGAACGGACCTCTATCGCGAGGCAGCGTCTTCTCCAGGCACTTCTTTTTGAGAATCGGACGAAACAAAGCCTACCACCTGAGCCACGCCGGCAGATTCCCCGCGGCGGGAAGTTCCAAGATGCGGACGCTGCTGATGTCTTTGTGGTTCTGGACTTCGTCCACGGCGACTTTGGCGGGGTGGCCGTCGAGGTTGAGGATGCCGATGGCGGGGCCGCCGGGGGTGGTGCGGCCGACGGACATCTGGGCGATGTTGACCTTGTGGTTGCCAAAGATGGTCCCGACCGCGCCGATGATGCCGGGGACGTCGTTATGGGTGAAGACCAGCATGATGCCGTCCAGATAGGCTTCCAGGCGAAAGTCCCCCAGGCGGATCAGGCGGGGCATGTTGTTGCCAAAGAGGGTCCCCGCGACCGAGAACGGTTGGCCGTCCGTGGTGACTTCGGCGGTGATGGAGGAGGTGAAGGCCCCCATGTCGCTGCGGGATTCCTCGGTGAGCTTGATGCCGCGCTCGCGGAGCAGGACTTCCGCGTTGACGACGTTGACTTCCTCCTCCAAGGCCCGCTCGAGTAGCCCCGCGCAGAAGGCGGCTGTGAGAAGTTTTGTATTCTTGTTCGTGACCTCTCCGCGGTAGGTCAAATGGCAAGCGGACGCTCCGGCTGTCTGCCACTGGCTGGCGAGCAGCCCCAACCGCCAGGCGAGGTCGAGATATCCCTTGATGGCTTGGAGGGTCTTGGGGTCCACCGCGGCCATGTTGACGGCATGGCGAACCTCCCCCGTGGCGAAAAAGTTGATCAGAAGCTGCACCGCTTCGACGGCGACCTGGGTCTGGGCTTCTTCGGTGCTGGCCCCGAGGTGCGGCGTGCAGACGACGTTGGGCATCCCGAACAGCGGGCTCTTGGTGCAGGGTTCTTCCACGAAGACGTCGAGAGCCACGCCGCCGATCTTGCCGCTCTTCAGCCCTTCGACGAGGGCCGCCTCGTTGTAGATGCCGCCGCGGGCGCAGTTGATGAGGCGGACGCCGGGCTTGACGATGTCGAGCTCGGCCAGGCCGATGAGATCGGTCGTTTCCGGCGTGAGCGGGGTGTGGACCGTGAGGTAATCGACGTGCGGCAGCATGTCCCGCACTTTTTCCACCCGCTGGATGCCGAGCTTAGCCGCCTGCTCGGTGGAGAGGAACGGGTCAAAGCCGAGGACCCGCATCTGGAAGGCCATGGCCCGCTTGGCGACTTCCTGGCCGATGCGGCCCAGGCCGACGATGCCGAGCGTTTTGTCCGCAAGCTGCGTCCCCATGTACGACTTGCGGTCCCACTTGCCGGCTAGGAGGCTGTGATAGGCGGGGGCGACCGAACGGGAGAGCGCGAGGAGGAGGGCGAAGGTGTGTTCTGCGGTGCTGAGGGTGTTGCCGGTCGGCGTGTTCATCACGACGATGCCTTGCCGAGTCGCAACTTCCTTATCGATGTTGTCGGTGCCGACGCCGGCCCGGGCGATGGCCCGCAGGCGATGGTTCCCGGCCAGCGATTCGCCCGTGATGGTCACGCCGCTGCGGCAGATGGCCCCGTCGAACTCGGCCAGGGCCGACTTGAGAGCGTCCCCTTTGAGGCCGGTGCGGACTTCGTACTCGATGCCGGGAGCGGCAGCGAGCATTTCGAGGCCTTCTTTGGCGATGGAGTCGAGGATGAGGATTTTGGACATAGTGGATTGGGGATAAATCAATTTGGGAATTGGGATTTAGGAATTGGGATATAAGAACGACTCTCCGGACTTCAAATCCCAAATCCGAATTCCCAAATCCCCAATTGCCTACCCTCGCTTAGTCTTGAATTCCTTCATAAACTCCGCCAGCGCCTCGACTCCCGCCACCGGCATGGCGTTATAGATGCTGGCGCGGATGCCGCCGACGCTGCGGTGGCCTTTGAGGCCGTCGAGGCCGCGGTCTTCGCCGAGCTTGCAGAATTCTTTTTCAAGGGCTTCGCTGGGGAGGCGGAAGGTGACGTTCATCAGTGAGCGGTCGCTCGGTTGGGCATGACCCTTATAGAAGCCGTCGCCTCTGTCGATGAGGTCGTAGAGGATTCTGGCCTTTTGCTTGTTAAGGTCGTGCATCTTGGCGAGGCCGCCAATGTCGTTCTTGAGCCACTGCAGGACCAGATTCATCAGGTAGATGGCAAATGTCGGCGGCGTGTTGTAAAGCGAGTCTTCCTTTACATGGCTGTTGTAGTTGAGATACCCGGGGAGGTTTTCGGGGCTGCGATTGAGTAGGTCGTCCCGGATGATGACCGCGGTAACTCCGGCGGGGCCGGCATTCTTCTGAGCACAGGCGTAGATCAGGCCATACTTGGAAATCGGGAGTGGGCGATGCAGAAAATCAGATGAGCAGTCGCAAATGAGCGGGACATTGCCGGTGTCGGGTTCGCCTGTGAATTGCACCCCCTGAATGGTCTCATTGGAGCAGGTGTAGACGTACGCGGCATTGGGAGTGAGCTTGAGTTCGCTTTGTTTGGGCAAGCGATCGTAGTTGGTCGCTTTGCCGTCCCAAGCGAGGTTAACTTTGCCTTCTCGCTTTGCTTCGTCGATGGCGTATTTGCTCCACGATCCGGTGACGACGTAGTCGGCTGGCTCGCTTTGGCCGCGGAGCAGGTTCATGGGAACCATCGAGAATTGCAGGCGGGAGCCTCCTTGGAGGAAGACAATCTGATAGTTGTCCGGAATGGCAAGCAGCTCTTTAAGAAGCGATTTGGCGGAAGCAAGGATGTCGAGAAAACCAGGGGCCCGGTGGCTCATTTCCAGCACACTCATCCCGTAACCGGGGAGGCAGACCAGTTCCCGCTGGGCCTGCTGGAGCACAGTCAGCGGCAGCACCGCTGGGCCGGGGGAGAAATTGAAGACTCGATCCGTGGCGGTCATGGTCGCGGGCATGCTCGGAAATTCCGTTGGAGCTAGGGGCGGGGAGTACCGTCGTTTGGAGGGTGGGACAGTCGCGCGATCGTTAAGGTTCGCCGAAAGATCGATTGTACGGGGAAGGGGAAAAAAGCGGTAGGCGTAGAATCGGCAATCAAGTTGCGGATGCCAGATTGACTTTTGTTCATACTGCGTTAAATTATGGTCGCCAATTCGGCAAACTCATTTTTTCAATTCGGAGGTACTCCCATGAAACGTGTTTTGTCAATCGCTATCGCCATTGTTCTGTTCTCGCAATTCTCTTTCGCTCAAGAGCCTCCCAAGCCGGGACCGGAGCACGCGATTCTCGCCGAGATGGAGGGGACATGGGATGCGGTGATGCACATGCCCGGAGCGCCCAAGGACGCTCCCGCCAGCAAAGGGACGCATGTTTACAAACTGGAGTGCGGTGGCATGTGGCTCTCCAGCAAGTTCGAAGGGGACTTTGGCGGCATGAAGTTCGAGGGCCGCGGCATCGACGGCTATGACCAGAACAAGAAAAAGTACACGGGGGTCTGGGTCGATTCCATGAGCACCACGCCGCTGATTCTGGAAGGGACTCGGGATGAGAAAACCAAAGTCTTGACGATGACTGGCGAACATCCGGGCCCCGACGGCAAGCCGGCCAAGGTCAAGACGAAGTCATCGTTTAAGGACAAGGACCATCACACCTTCACCATGTATATGGTCGGCGAAGAGGGGAAGGACGAGGAAATGATGACGATTGAATACACGCGGAAGAAGAAGTAGCGGGTACTTGCTTCAAGGCCCTCACTCCACCCCTCTCCCAATGGGAGAGGGAGTTAGTAGTTGCGGCTCGTGAAGCCCGCTGCTCCCGCGCTGCGGAGCGGGCCGGTGCCGGCTGGGGCAAGATTACTGGCGGGGACGGTGCCGACTCGCTGCTGGAGGGAGGCAATCCGCTCGGGGACGCCCGGCTGGAAGGTGTTGAGCGAATAGGAACGCTGGTAGTTGGCGAGGGCCTGCGGCAGATCCCCCATTTTTTCCTTCACGCTTCCCAGAGAAGCATGGACGCGTGGGTTGTTGACGTTGAGTTGGAGGGCCTGCTGCAACTGGAGTTCGGCAGTCCGCAGGTCGCCGTATTCTTCGTACAGGCGGGCGAGTTCCACGCGGGCATCCGCGGACTGCGGACTGGTCATGCACCAATTCCTTCCCAATTCAAAGGCGTGGTCGACCCGCTGCGTTTGCGCGAGAAGGACGGCTAGGCCGCGGTGGCAATCGACGTGATTGGGGTTGAGCGCCAGGCACTGGCGATAGAGATTTTCGGCACTAGCAAGCTGAGCCATGTTCTTGGTCTGAAAGCCTTGCAAGTGAGCGACTGCCCCCAGGTTGTAATAGGCGTCCGCATTTTGCGGGTTGGCTTGCTTGGCCGCTTCGAATTTTGACTGCGCCACCGCCAATTGGCCGCGGTTGTAGTAGCGGATGCCAGCCGCATTGCGATTCTGCGCGACCATGCCACAGCCGGACGCGCCGGCCAAAATGGTCGCTATCAAGAGGCACCGGGTTAACAGCGGCGAAATCACGGCAAACTGAGGCTCCAGCACTCGGCGAATTCGTTCGCGCGCACTCCTTCACAAATCGCCGCGGAGGATAACTCTCCGCACTGGCCGGAGCAAGGCCAAAATCAGCCAGAGAAAACTAAAAAGGGACGAGCCGCCGCAAAGGCGACTCGTCCCGGTTCCTGGCTGTGGGTCAGGGAGGAACGATGCAACGGGTATTCGTTAGGAGGCAGTCGTGCCGGCTTCGATCGTGTTGTTCGCGGAAGACTCGCTACCGGCAATTTGCGCCGGAGTGACCCGCACATAGCCGAGGCCGCGGATAACTTCCAGGATTTCGCTGCAAGTGGGAAACATCCGGCCGCTGGTCCGCTTGTAGGCGTCCAGGGCGTGCATGAACTGGATTTCGTCGTCGGAGTACTCGCGTTCGCAGGTGGTGGGATCAATCTGCCGCCGTCGCTGGACTTTCGCCCGGCGCTCCTGGGGAACAGACTGGCTTTCCTTGCGGCGTTCTTCTCGATCCGAGCGACGGTCCATGGTCAGTTCTGCTTTGTTGGCTTTGGCCACGAATTTTACCCTTGGCTTGATGACGACGGGGAGGGACAAGAAACTGGCGATGATAGTGTCCATCGGTCCCTTCCCGTGTGAAGATGTACCGCCAGGGTAAAATGTGCGGCTGCGCGAGATCTTACGGCTCGTGCGGATATACCCACTGGGGCAAAGATTACTGCCGTGAGGGAGTCCTACGGGCGCAAAAGGTTCAGTTTGTGCGGGTTACAGCGACCGCGTGTGTTGTGACCCGGACTCAAACGAGCTAGACCGTCACTACCCGCGCGAAGCCGAAGTAACCACTGTTTGGCTTGAGCGGCCGGCTGTCCTTTTTAGAGCGGCTAGGAATGGTCCGTTGCAGCGTGCCAATGGCCATGGAGAACGAAGCCCGCAAAGGGCGGATGGCCGGCGTGGATTGCTGCATGTCGTCCATGGTCTTTGCGGCACTCGGCAACCCAGCGGTGAACGAACTAAACAATTCCTGATATTCGTCGAGACGTTTTTGATCGGCAGATGCAGCCGCCATTTCTGGAGGAACGATTGGCGGAACGACGGCATGGGCAACCGACTCTGGTGTGGGAAGATGCTTCGCGTCTGAATCGTTAGCGACTGCAATCGCCGAAGGAGTTGCGATTGGGGATGCCGGCTTCACCGCGGCAGGGTTCTCTTTCGGTCGCTGGCTTGCCATATCAATCAAAACGGCGACGAGCACTATGGCCGCGAGTGAAGACAGTCCGGCGGCAACAGCCAGCCATCGTGATTTGGGCCGGTGCGACGAAACCGAGAAAAGACTGCCCGAGTTTTTCAGGACGGTTGCGGCAAAATGACTGGGCAAAGGGGGAGTCTCGAGCAGGTCCATGCCAGTGAACAGCGCTGCCTGAGCGTCCAGAAAATGGCGGCAAGTCTGGCATTCGCCCGCATGGCGACGCAGAATCGCATCCCGCTCCGGCACTTGCCGCGCGTCGAGCAGATCATTCAAGCGGTCTTCAAAGTCGCGGCATTGCATGTTGCTGTTCCCTGGCATGTTGCTGCCCTGCGGCGGCGGCACCTCGCTCCACCACCACTCCTCGCCTTTGTAATTGGTCAATCAATTCCCGCCGGGCCCGATGCACCCAGGTCTTGACAGTCCCCAGGGGAACGCTCATCGCCTCGGCAATTTCCCCGTAACTCAATTCTTGTTCATGAAACAAAACAAACGCCTGGCGATAATCCTCGCGAATTCCCGCCAGAGCCAACGTCACCTCTTCGGCCAGGTTCTTGGCAGCTTGAATATCCGGCAAGCCGTCGGAAACCTGTTCCGGCAGCATTTCCGCGGCGGGACGGCGCTTGCGCGTGGAAAGCGCCGTCCGGCAGCGGTTGCCGGCAATTGCCAGCAACCACGGTTCAAAATCGCGGGCCGCATCCCAACGGTCCAGGTTCTTCAGCACCCGCACAAAAGTCTCTTGGGCCACATCCTCGGCGTCCTGCCGCTGCCCAAGCATGCGGTAGCACAACCCGAAGACCTGACCTCGAAAGCGTTCCACCAAGGCCAACATCGCCCCTTGGTCGCCAGTCAGGCAACATCGGATGAGAGCCCGCAGGTCGTCAGCCAAGTCGATGGTCGTCTTGGGGTTGTCCAGAGAAAATACCCTTCCTTTGGCCGCCTGGTTTCAGCCCGATAAAGCTCAGGCTTGCCGAACCTTGTTCCCGCTGCCGTTATTCCATTGTAACGGCCCAATCTTGGGATTTCGGCGGATTTTGACAAAAAAAGCCCGCCAAGAGGCGGGCCATCTTGAGTATGTTTTGTCCGGAGGGCAGCCTTTCCGCGGGCCCTAACGCCGGTTGAAGAATTTTTTGAGCATATCCGAAGCCGCTTCCCGCGAGTCCTTAGCTTCCGCCGAGGGGCGAGGAGGAAGTTTGCCTGGGCTTTTCTTGGCCGGCTTCTTCGCGGCTTCGATGGTCTTCGTTTCGCCCTCCGCCGTGATGGTTTTCACTTCGCCACCCGCGGGAGCGGAAGTGTCGTCCAGGCGAAATTGCCGTGTTTCGGGGTCGCTTTGACGTTTTTCCTGATCTTCCACGTCCGCTTCCGAGAGCCATTGATCGATATTATCGAGCTCGGTTGTCAGGGTGGACTCTCCCCCCTCCGCTGTCCGAGCTGCGACTTCCTTAATGTCGTGGACCTTGGGTCGTTTCGCTTTGGCCGTCTCAATCACCACTTCGAAGGCCAGCGGGCCAATCCGCAACTGATCCCCCGATAAAAGAACAGCTTCCTCGACTACTTTTTCGCCGTTGACGAAGGTACCGTTGCGGCTTTTCAAATCCCGCACGACGACCTCGTTCTCCGTGGTCATGATCAGGCAATGCCGCCGGCTGATGGCGTCGGTCTGCGGGCGCAGATGACACTCTTCACTGCGGCCGACCAGGCACTGCGGCGTGGGAAGCTTGATTTCCTTACCAGTCTTCGATCCCTGCAAGACTTTGAGACGGACCTGCATATTTCGCCTTTCCTTCGCAATTTTCGAGTCAGGCAGATTTGCCTAGCTTCGGAAAAATGATTGCGGACAGGACAACTCGTTGCGATTTTGGGCGAAGTCGGCCAACCAAACACGTGTATTTTGTAAGGGCCGTAAACTGCGCAAGCACCACGCCTTCGCGTGGACCACAGCTAGCTACACCTCTCTCTAACAGCCAAACTCGCTGCTGCTTAAACCTACGCTCATTATCGCCATAACCCCAAGTCATTTGCAACAGTATTGACGAGGAGTTTTTCGAAAAAAACGGCGATTTTTAAAGCTGCACTGATGTGTCCTTACTGGCTTTCTAGACATTATCGCCGCAAAGACCACGTATCGGAACCGAATCGGTCTTCGGCCAATCGTTCTGTGGTGGCTCGTTCCAGAGGATTCAAGTCCGCGGAGCGAAAACGCAGTTTTAGTCGCTTTTCCAGGAATGGAAGCCACAATTCTGCCAGTCTTTCATACTTAATTCCGCTCGTGGATACATCGGTGATTCCCCCCAATTCGGGTGCAAAGTCGCTCCGCTGGAGCAATACGCTGCCGTGCTGCAAGAGCGCATCCTTTTGCCGTCGCTGAGCACTCCCGCAGATTTTCTCGTTGCCCAGAATCACATCTCCTGCCGCGCGCCGTTGGAAGCAGAGAAACGGTTCAGTCTGGCCGATTTGCACCCGCGGTTCGGCGGGGTAAAGGGTTGCTTTGACGTCGCAGAGTTCCAGGGCCAGTAACAGCGTTTCGTGGAACGCATAATAGAGCGGCTGGGCAAAGGATTTGTTCTGGGAACTTACCGGCAACACAAAGCTATAGGTCAACTCTTGGTCGTGAAGGATGGCCCCCCCACCCGTGGAGCGCCGCACGATGGGGCAACCGGCGCTCGCTTGGTGACTCGTGCGATCCGCGGCGCTTTGAAAGTAACCGAGGGAAAGGGTCGGCTCTTGCCACTCATAAAAGCGGAGCGTTGGGCCAACTCGCGAGGCGGAAAGTAGCAGCGCTTCATCAACCGCCATGTTCATGGGGCCGCTGTGCTTGTCGATAATCAGCCGAGCCGTAGGCATGTTCCGGAGTGGGGTAGGCTTCTAGCCAGTCCAAAAATTCCAGGGCAAGCTGGAAGCCTACCTCACGTTTCCATCTCCCTTCCACCTCATCATCGGCTGGCGGGCAGCTCGGACTTCGTCGGGTCGGCTGATGATGGTGCTGTGCGGTGCTTCGTGCAGAAGCTCCGGAGATTCTTCCGTGATACGGAACAGGATCTCCGCGAAGGCGTCCATCGTCTCTTTGCTCTCCGTCTCCGTCGGTTCGATCATCATCGCTTCGGGAACTGTCAACGGAAAATAAACCGTTGGCGCGTGAAAACCGTAGTCGAGCAGGCGCTTGGCCAGGTCCATGGCGGAGACGCTGGTCTTCTTCTTGATCGCCGCGGCGCTGGCCACGAACTCGTGCATGCAACGGTCTCCTTGCGGCACGGGCAGGATATGTTTCACGCGGCTGAGCAGGTAATTGGCATTCAGAACGGCGTTTTCGGCGACGGCCTTCAGTCCTTCCGGACCATGGGTGCGGATGTAACACCAGGCCCGCACCAGCACGCCGACATTGCCGAAGAAGCTCCGCACGCGGCCGATGGATTGGGCCCGGTCATACGCCAGGCGGAATTTGTCTTCCACTTTTTCCACGACAGGCGCTGGGAGATAGGGACCAAGAATGTCCGTCACGCAAATCGGCCCCGCTCCTGGGCCGCCGCCGCCGTGCGGACCGCTGAAGGTCTTGTGCGGGTTGTAATGCATCATGTCCGCGCCAAAATCGCCAGGTCGCGTGATGCCCAGGATGGCGTTCATGTTCGCGCCGTCGAGATAGATCAGCCCACCCATTTTGTGAACCAACTGGGCAATCTGCGAGACTTGCTTGTCGAAAATGCCCAGCGTGCTGGGATTGGTGATCATGAACACCGCAATCTGGTCATCCAGCTTGGACTGCAAATCCTCCATATCCACAAATCCGGCCGCATTGCTCTTCACCGTCACAAATTCAAATCCAGCCATTTTCGCGCTGGCGGGATTCGTGCCGTGGGCGCTGTCGGGCGCCAGGACCTTGGTGCGCAAGAGCTTCTTGTCGCGGAAGTACGCCGCCGCCACCATCAGCGCGGCCAGTTCCCCATGAGCCCCGGCTGCCGGTTGGAGTGAAACCGCGGGCAGACCCGAGATTTCACCGAGTATCTGCTGAAGTTCGTACAGCAATTCCAGCATGCCCTGGATCGTTTCGTCCGGCTGATGCGGGTGCAGGTCGGCGATGCCAGGAAGCGCGGCCATCCGCTCGTTCCGCTTGCTGTTGTACTTCATCGTGCAAGAGCCGAGCGGATAGAAGTGGGTATCCACCGACATGTTAAGCGTCGAGAGGTTGGTGAAATGGCGAACCACCTCCGGCTCCGAGACCTCCGGCAGCGGCGGCAACCTTTCTGACAGTGAATCCTTCGGCAACAGCTTGTCGATGCGCTCCACCGGCACATCACACGCCGGCAGCGTCGCCGCGCGGCGAGCGGGTTTGGAGAGCTCGAAGAGAAGAGTGGAGGTTTTGAGGTTACGCATATTTAAAGTCTTTCACGGTGCGCGCTGTGGCTATTGATTGAGCGACCTCGTCAATCCCTCAATCTCCCCCTTCGTCCGCTTTTCCGTCACGGTGACAAGGAAGCAATCTTCCAACTCCGGATACCATTTGCCCAGCGGAATTCCGGCGAGGTAGCCAGCGGCGGACGCGGACTTGAGCAGGTCGGCCACGCGGTTCTGTTTGTCCCGAATGACGAATTCTTTGAACGTAGGCTGGGAAAAGGCGGCAGAGAATCGTGAGCCAGCGGTGAGTTGCTGTTTCGCGTAGGCGGCCTTCCTCACGCAGAGTTCGGCAGTTTCTTTCAAGCCTTGCGGCCCCATTTGCGCCAGGTAGATGGCTGCCCGCAGAGCGAAGAGCCCTTGGTTGGTGCAAATGTTGCTAGTAGCCTTCTCGCGGCGGATGTGCTGTTCGCGGGTTTGTAACGTCAAGACCCAGCAGCGGCGGCCGCGGCGATCGACGGTTTGCCCGGCGATGCGGCCTGGCATGCGGCGGACGAAGGCTTCCTTACAAGCCATGATGCCCAGGTAAGGCCCGCCATAGAGCATCGGTGTCCCCAGCGATTGTCCTTCCGCCACTGCCACGTCGGCCCCCAAATCAGCCGGCCGCTTGAGGAGCCCCAGGCTGATAGGGTCGAATGACTGTACCAGCAGAGCGCCGGCGTCATGGGCAATTTTGCTGATTGCCGCCACATCCTCCAGGCAGCCGAAGAAATTCGGATGCTGGAGCAGCACACAGGCCGTATCGCTATCAACCGCTGCCGCTACGTCCGCAGGCCTGACAATACCGCTCGCAGCCGGAACGGTGACGAGGTGCGCACCGATGCATTCAAAATACGTTTCCAGAATCTGCCGGTATTCGGGATTCACGCTCCCGGCCACAACCACTTTTCCCGGCCGCCCGGTCACGCTCATCGCCAGCAGCACACCCTCCGCAGCCGCACTGCCGCCGTCGTAGAGGCTGGCGTTGGAAACATCCATGCCCGTCAGCTCGCAGATGAGAGTCTGGTACTCAAACATCACCTGTAGATTCCCCTGTGCCACCTCAGGCTGATAGGGAGTGTAAGACGTATAGAACTCGCCGCGGCCTGCTAGTGCATCGACGACTGCCGGCACAAAGTGATCGTAACTGCCGCCGCCGAGAAAGCAGACCTTGCTACCCGCGTGATCATTCTTCGCCGCCAGCGCGCCGAGTTGCTGCGCAAGCTCCATTTCCGATAAGGCAGGGGGCAAAGCGAGCGGCCGCTTGAGACGGTGCTCGGCAGGAATCACATCAAACAGCTCATCGACGCTGCTTGCGCCAATGGCGGCGAGCATGGCTTGCTGATCTTCGGGGGTGTTATAGAAATAGGGCATATGGAAAGTGGGGTAGCCTTCCAGGCTGCCCAAAAGAAGAATTGTTCTGGGCAGGCTGGAAGCCTACCCCTCGGTGATCATCCTTCCGCCGCGCACTGCTTCTGATACGCCGCGTGGTCCATCAGCTTGCTCGCGCCCCCATCTCCGGCGAGAGCGACTTTAATCATCCAACCTTCACCGTAGGGGTCGCTGCCGAGGGTTTCGAGCCGGTTGGGGAGGTCCGAGTTGACGGCAATGACTTCGCCGTTCACGGGGCTGTAGAGCGAGCTGACTGCTTTCACGGATTCGACCTCGCCGAATTCCTTTCCCTGTTCCACGGCCTTGCCGACCTTCGGCAGCACCATGTGAACAAGGTCCGTAAGCTGCTCAATGGCGAAAGCCGTGATGCCGACGGTGCCGACCTTGCGGCCCCCCTCATCGGTCACGGCGACCCACTCGTGCGTTTCGGCGTAACGAAGTTGTTCGGGCTTCATGGCAGTCCTTGGAAGTCAAAGTTACTTGCGCTTGTAAAACGGCAGCGGGACGATTCTTGCCGGCTCGGCGGTGCCGCGGATATCGACGGAGAGTTCAGTTCCCACATTTGCGTTTGTCGGCGGCACATAGGCCATCGCGATCGGCTGTTGTAATGTCGGGGAGAATGTGCCGCTGGTGATTTCGCCAATTTTTTCGCCACCGGAATGGACCGTATAGTGTTCCCGCGCCGCACGCTTGCCCGAGAGAGTTAGACCGACGCGCAATGGCTGCGTCGGATCGTCCTTTTTGGGAGCAATCGCCCCTTTGCCGACGAAGTCGCGTCCGTCGAGATTCACAGCGAATGCCAGGCCAGCCTGGAAAGGATTGATCTGCTCAGAAAGTTCGTGGCCGTACAGGGGCATTGCGGCTTCCAGCCGCAACGTGTCCCGCGCGCCAAGACCGACAGCCGCAACTCCGTGATCTTTGCCCGAGGTGAAAATACGCTCCCAAATTTCCGCGGCGGCAGTCGCGGGGACGATGATTTCGCAGCCGTCCTCTCCCGTGTAGCCGGTGCGGCTGACGATGCCGGCGTGGCGGCAGATGGTGGTTTCGCGGCCGGTGTAATAGGCCAGGCCGCCGACATCGGCCCCGACCAGCGGCTCCATGATCCGCAGGGCGCTCGGTCCCTGAATGGCAATCATGGAGGTCTCCACGGTGCGATCCGTGAAGGTCACTTCGTCCGCTGGTCCCTTCTGCGCAGCCAGCCAACCGAGGATTTTGTCGCGATTGCTGGCATTCACCACCAGCAGGTGATACAAACCGCCGCCGTGCTCTTGAAGATGGTAGACCAAGACATCGTCGAGAATTCCTCCCGCCTCGTTGCAAACAAGCGAGTAGCGAATCTTCCCCGGCCCCATGCCAACGACCTTCCGCGTCAACAGCCGGTCGAGAAAGCCGGCGGCACCGGGGCCATCGAACCGAATCCGACCCATGTGTGAAACGTCGAACACGCCGGCCGCGGTACGGGTAGCGTTGTGTTCCTCCACGATGGATTTGTACTGCACTGGCATGTGCCAGCCGGCAAAATCCACCAGCCGAGCCCCGTGGGCGGCGTGCCAGACATGCAGCGGCGTCTGAAGTAGGGCAGTCATCGAGGGCGTTCCAGAAAATGCCAGAGAAGCCAGCGCTATAACACGTCCCCAGGTTGGGCAACGGACTGCCCACCTTCCGCGGATGCCGGGATGTCAAGGAGCGAGAAATCGACCCGCAATTGTATCGCGATGAGAGGCGATTTCCAGGGGACGAAAGCGGATAGGGAAGAGAGAGGTTAGTGGGCAGGATAACGAATTGCTATTCAAACCATTCACCACTACGATCCCGAGTACTTCTCAAACGCATCCGCGATTTTTCCTTCTTTCTCGTCCCCCTTGTGGAAGATGACCCGGTAACGCAGCGTGAATTTCTCCCCTTGCTTTATGTCGTGTGCACCAATTCCCTCCTTGGAGCCTGGGGTGAAGTCGTGCAAACCAAAAGGATTCGCCGCAAACAGGCCGTAAGGACGGACGTGCCAGTGCGAGGGAAAGCGGAAGCTCGAGGGATGATTGAGAATGGCGACGCCAACATGGTCCCCTTGAGCCGGTCCATGGTAGTCAACCCACGGCGAAGCTTTGCCCCAGGCTTTATCATCTTCAATTCCTTCGGCATTGATGATCTTGCCTCCCATTTTCGCGTCCACCTTCAGCGTCTCATCCACGCGCAAACCAAACGAGCCTTCCTTGGTGTCGCCGAAGGTGACCTTGTCGGCCAGAGCGGTGACCGTGACGTCGAAATCAATCCAGCGAGAGTCGGTATCGCCGCCAAAACGAAGCGTTCGCTCGTCGCCGCAAATCTTTGCGCCGTCGGGACCGAGCCAGGTGTTCTTCGTCACGATAGTTCCGACAGAACCCCCCTCCGCTTTCACCAACTCGTTGTGCTCAATCCGCCCTTGCACTTCCGGCTTGGCGGTTTCGGCCCAGAAATCGAGGCCGTTCACATTGCCGTGCGTGAACCAAAAGGACCGCTGATGAACGTGGTCGGTCTTTTCCAGCTTGTTCCCTTCCCGCATAGGGTAGGCCCGCGTCATCTCTTTCCCCGTCGGCCCGATCACTGGCCACAGAATCGGTTTGTTCCCCGACTTGAAGATGTACGTCGTGAAGGGCTGGCCCCGCAGCTTGACGACGACGCCGGCATCGGTCTTCTCCACCTCCACATCAGCGGCAGATAGGGGGAAGGATGCGGCGACCAGCAAAGCGACGACAAAGCTGGCAAAGGCAAGTGCAGGAAAGATGCGGCGCATGGCTGGGCTCCGAAGGAGAAGGAACTCGCGTTTCCGCCGCATCATAGCGGAAGTAAGAAGCGCATTCCACCAGCGCACTAGGAAAGCGTTTTATCCCGCTGATGCACCCTATTGCTTGTTCGCCGTGGCCGATTTCGCAGCGGTCTTGCTCACGGGGGGCATCAGCCGATGTTCTTCAAAGTCCACTTCCTTGAGCTCCGCCAGGTAGTTGCCGGCTGTCGCAATCCGCTGCTGGTCCTGCTTGGAGAGAATCCAGTTGATGAGATGCCGGCTGCGGACTTCAAGCTTTCTTCCCGGCGAGACGACTGTCCGTTCGATTTCGATCGGGACCAGACCCCGCTCGGCCAGTACCCGGTCCAGCTCCAGCCGCGCACCGGGGGGGAGGCTGCCGGGACGTAGCGCATTAAAGCGGGCAAAGAAATCGGAGAATTGTCGATAGGCATGCACCGCTGCGGCGTGCTGCGGACGCTGCCCGATGACTTTGTAGGTAATTTCCTTACTCGTCAGGGTGACGCGAACTCGCGATTCGCCATTTTCCACAACGTCCTCAACCGTGGTTTCAAACTTGGGTTTGATCACCGCCTTGAGGAATGGGTCTTGTCCTTTCGCGAGCCCCGCCTCCATCGCTTCCACTTTTTCAAGCAACAACTGCGTGCTGATGCTGCTTCTGAGGCTGCGCTCCGTATCGAGTAGCTTGAATTGGCCTCTGGCCGGATCGTAAATCGTGATTTCCTTGGAGCCGCTGAGCAGGAAGTCATAAACCTGCCCATCCGAAAAGAGGGTCAGGTTCTCGACAGCCGGCTTCTTCTCCGTTCCGATGAAGATGTCCGTCTCCACGCGAAAATCCAGAGCCAGTGCCGTGAGCGCCATTTGCGTTCCTGCCGCCAGTACAATGCACGAAAGGATTTGCGAAACCTTCATCGGATACGCCTCCTGCATAGACACTTGCATCCATGCCGCAAAATGGCGGCCCAAACTGAGTCGAAGCGTACTCCAAGCCTCGCCTCGCGCCTAGAGAAACTGCATAACCTGTCCCCTGACCCCTGGCTCCTGACCCAATGAACCGCTCCGACGCCTACGCACTGGTCTGCCGGTACACCCAAAGCGAATCCCTCCGCCGGCACATGCTAGCGGTGGAGGCGGCCGTGCGAGCTTATGCCCACAAGTTTGGCGAGGATGAAGAGAAGTGGGGAATAGTGGGTTTGCTCCATGACTTCGATTACGAGAAATACCCCAGTGCTCCAGATCATCCACTGCAAGGGGCGAAAATCTTGGCGGCACAAGGCTATCCCGAAGATGTCATCTACGCCATCAAGTCCCACGCCGATTACCTGACCGATTGCCCCCGCGTCTCTCGGCTGGACAAGACCCTTTATGCCTGCGACGAGCTTTGTGGCTTTATCACCGCCTGCGCGATGGTCCGGCCGGAAAAGCTGGCGGGCCTCGCCGCGCCCAGCGTGAAGAAGAAGCTGAAGGCCAAAGGTTTCGCGGCCGCGGTGAACCGCGACGATATCACTCGCGGAGCGGCCGACCTGGGGGTGGACCTGGATGAACATATCAACTTCTGCGTGGCCGCAATGCAAGGAATCGCGGCGGAACTTGGGCTGGCATGAATCCCTGGAGACAAAGGAGTGATGCAATGAACAACTTGCAAACCCCCGATCAACTGACGACCAAGAAATGCATGCCATGCGAAGGAGGTCTTCCCGCCTATTCGCCTGAAGAAGCCAAGCTGCAGATTGCCAAGCTCCCCGGCTGGAAGGTCACCTCGGATGGCCAGAGAATCCGCCGCGAGTGGGTCGTGAAGAACTTCATGGCGGGCATCAACTTTTTTAACGCCGTGGCCAACCTCGCCGAATCCGAAGGGCACCATCCCGATTTGCACCTGGCGGGCTACCGGAATTTGGCCATTGAAATCTGGACACACGCCATCGGCGGCCTGAGCGAGAATGACTTCATCTTGGCCGCGAAGATTGACACGTTGCCGGTGGAAGTCAAGAAGGTCTAGCGGAAGAACCGCTGGGTCAAGCAATGTTCACGTGAAGGAGGACGGAAACTTGAACGCGAAGACGTGGTTTGTGTTGGGTGCATCGTTGGGTGTTTTGGGTGTTGCCGCCGGCACGTTTGGAGCCCACGCCTTGCCGGACTATCTGGAGGCTGCTGGGGCGGGAACCGATATCGCCAGGCGACAAAACTGGTGGGAGACGGGCGTGCGTTATCAGATGTATCATGCCCTCGCCCTGCTGGCCGTGGCCTGGATTGCGGATCGCACAAAATCGCTACTGCCGGGACTGGCAGGAATGGCCATGTTCGTGGGAACGCTGATTTTCTCCGGCTGTCTTTACGCTCTGGCGCTGACAGGGCTGACATTCCTCGGCGCAGTCGTGCCGATCGGCGGCGTTTTGTTTGTCGTCGGCTGGAGTCTGTTGGCACTGGCGGGGAGCGGTCTGGCTTCTGGGTCGCAGGACCAAAAACCGAGCGCCCGCGAAAGGCTTCTGAGCGAAAGCCAGCCGGCACATAAGCCACCGTCCGCACAAGCACCAGTTCCTAACGAGCCGCCAGACGAGCCAGCTTAATTTCGCCAAGCGCCGTTGCGTCTGCCGCTTGCATTTCGTGCTTGGCAAGGGTCAATTGATAGTCTGATCGCTATATCGCCAATTCACTTTACTCCAGGAGCACACCATGAAAACAGTTCTCGCGTTTGCCTGCTCGGTGGCCCTCGTGGTGGGGGTCGTTGCCTCCTCCGCGCAGGCCGCGGAGCTCAAGATCGGTGACGATGCGCCCGATTTCGAACTCGTCGGCAGCGACGGAGTGACCTACAAGACGACGGACTTCAAGGGGAAGAAAGCGGTCGTCATTGCCTGGTATCCCAAGGCCTTTACCGGTGGCTGAACCAAGGAATGCAAGTCGCTCACCGAACAGGGCGACTCGCTGCGTCAGTTTGACGTGGCCTATTTCGCAGCCAGCACCGACAGCATCAAGACCAACAAGGATTTTGCCGCGGAGCTCAAGACGGATTACCCCATCTTGAGTGACCCCGACGGGACATTTTCCAGCGCGCTGGGAATCTTCAACGCGGATAAAAAATTCGCCGCCCGCGTCACCTTCTATATCGGCAAGGACGGCAAGATTCTGGCCATCGATAAGGCAGTCAAAGTCGGCAGCCATGGCGCAGACATTGCCGCCAAGTTGAAAGAGTTGGGCGTGGCGAAGAAGTAGCTTTGGTCGTGTACGCGGCCAGGCCGCTCCTTGCGGCCGGGCCGCTCGCCGACGTCTAAGCAATCAGCCCGTCAAACTCCTCCTCGCTAATCACCTTCACTCCCAGTTCCTGGGCCTTGGCGAGCTTGCTTCCCGCTTCTGCCCCGGCGAGGACGAAGTCCGTTTTTTTGGAGACACTACTGCTGGCTTTGCCACCGTGCCTTTCGATGAGCTCTTTGATTTCGTCGCGGGAGTATTTTTGCAGCGTTCCCGTGACGACAATGGTCTTGCCCGCCAGTTTGCCGCCGCCGGCGGGAATCACCTTTTTCGGGGCGGTCATGTCGAGCCCTTGCGCTTGCAAGTCGGCAATCGTCTGGCTGCCGCAGTCGCTGTGCAGGTAGTCGAACACGCTCTGCGCGATGATGTGTCCAACTCCCTCCACTTCCGATAGCGCCTCCAGCGAAGCCGCTTCCATCGCCTCGATGCTGCCGAAATGCTGGGCCAGAATCTGGGCGACCCGCTGGCCGACATGGCGAATGGCCAGGGCATTGAGGAGTCTGGCAAGGCCGCGTTTCTTGCTGGCCTGGATTCCCGCGAGCAGATTGTCGGCCGATTTTGTTCCCATCCGTTCCAGGTTCTCAACTTGCTCAAACGTCAGTCGATACAGATCCCCGAACTTGACGACGAGCTTGCTGGCCACCAGTTGATCCACGAGCTTGTCCCCAAGCCCCTCAATATCCATCGCATTCCGCGTGGCGAAAAACCGCAGCCGCCCGCGAACCTGGGCGGGGCAATCGAGATTTGGACAGCGGATGTAGACCCCTTCTTCTTCCTTCACGGCCGGCGTGCCGCATTCCGGGCAGGATTTGGGAAATTCGAACTTCGGTAGGTCCGTCTTTCGCTCATGCTTCTCCACGCGAACGATATGGGGAATGACCTTGCCCGCTTTCTCCACAATTACGATGTCCCCTTCCCGCACGTCTTTGCGTTCAATCTCCTCCACGTTGTGCAGGCTAGACCGGCTGATGGTGGTGCCGGCGATTTCCACCGGCTCCAGCTCGGCGACCGGAGTGAGTGCCCCGGATTTGCCGACGCTGATCCAGATGCTGTTCACTTTGGTGCTGGCTTCGTATTTCTCGAATTTGTAGGCCACCAGCCAGCGCGGGCTCTTCGACCTTGCCCCCAGCCGCTCCCGCTGGTCAAAGCGGTTGACCTTGAGCACCAGGCCGTCGACTTCGAAGTCAATCGCATGCAGTTTTTCGATCAACTCGTCGCAATGGGCCAAGGCGGCAGCGAAACTTGGGAAACACTCCACCATCGGCGTGGGGGGCAGGCCGTAGGAGCCGATCTCCTTCAGGAATTCCATGTGCGTCTGGGCCTTCACTCCCTCGCAGTAGCCAACTCCATGCACTAACAGCCGTAGCTTGCGTTCCGCGCAGATGCGGGGATCGAGCAGGCGAATGCTGCCGGCCGCGACGTTGCGAGTATTGGCATAGAGCGGGCCGCCGCTCCGCTTCTGCTTCTCGTTGAGCAGCACCAGATCGGCATTGGTCATATAGACTTCGCCGCGAAACTCGAGGACGGGCGGAACACCGTCGCCAATCAGGCTCAGCGGCACGCCAATGACCGTCTTAATGTTATGAGTGATGTCGTCTCCCAACTGGCCATTGCCGCGCGTGACCGCCCGGACCAACTGCCCCATTTCATAAATGACCGAGACCGCCACACCGTCAATTTTCAGCTCCACGACCCACTCGATGGATTCACCTGGCAAGGCTTTTTCCGTTCGAGCCGCGAATTCCTTGAGTTCTTCGGGGTTGTAGGAGTTTTCAATCGAAAGCATCGGCACGCGATGGATGATCTGCGTCAACTCTTCGACCGGTGAGTCCCCAATTCGCTGCGTGGGACTGTCCGGCGTGATCAGATTGGAGTGCTTGGCCTCCAGTTCCTTCAACTCGCTCATGAACTGGTCGTATTCCCGGTCCGAGATGACCGGAGCTGCATCGACATAGTACTTTTGATCGTGAACCCGGATGAGCGTCCGTAGCTCTGCGATGCGAGTGGCGTCGCTGGTCATGATGATATTGGCTTTGGCGGTCATTCTCGGCCACACTCCGGGGCGACGGTCACTTTCTTTCCCGCGGCGGAATTGGGGATCAGGCACAGGAACTTCAGCGGCCCGTTTCCCGTGTTGCGGAATTGATGCACTTCATCCGGCTTTACAAACACCACATCTCCCGCCCGCAGCCGGTGCGGTGCCGCTCCTTCGAACACCTCTCCCTCTCCCTCCAACACGAAAACCTCATGCTCATAGGGATGGCTGTGTCGCGGCGTGAAGCCGCCGGGGGCCACCTCAAACTGCCGCATGGCGAAGGTGGGAGTGCCGTCCCGTTCTCCCAGGAGTTGCCGCACGGAGCAGCCGCTGGAACCCTCCATCTCGACAGGCTGCTGGGATACGTCCTGATAGTGATTGACTTTCATTCATTCCCTTTCCTCTTCTGAGCATCGCGCATCCAGTAATCATCCGTTCCGATGGCGGCAAGTGTCAGCCCGGCGAGGACGACCAACTCCACAATCATCAACGTCAGGCCGTGCTGCTCCATAAAGGCGATGACACCTTCGGGCTCGGCGGACCGGGCATCGAGATTGCGCACGGTCATGACGCCGTACATCGTAGCGGTGAGTGCGAAGGTCACGCCGGCGACGATCAACACGGCATAAAACGGATTGACGGGTTTGCTGCGGGGCATGTTGAAGCGCTCGGAATCCATCGCCCAGGAATTGTCCGATTATAACAAATCGAAGCGGTGGAATAGAGTTGCGCGACTTACCGAGAATGCGGCAACTTCACACGGTAGAGCACGATGACGTCTTCAAAGGGGGCGGCCAGCGGCGGCGGAGCCGGAAGCCGTTGACCAGGCGCACCCATTTGGTATTCGGGCTGTGGCCACGCCAGCTTGGCGGCCACCTGGTCCGGCCGAAGTTGGTCCAACAGCGAGATGATATTGAGGTCGTTGGCGATGACGGCCATTGGCGTCAGGTCGCGGGCATGCTGCTGAAGCCCCTGGAGAGCGCCCCTTTGAGTCTTTCCATGAATCCAGCAGTAATCAACGGCCAGAAAACAATCTTTCCCCTGGGGAAACTCTCGCAGCCACGTTTCAAAGGATTGCTCCTCAACGGGCAGGGGAGTGCGCCGACAGTAGGCGACCATGGCGAGCTGAGCCTGGCAAATGACCAGCGCATCAGCATCGGTATGTTCCAGAATGGCCTCTCCGGCGACCCGATAAGATTGTCGCGAAGTCCAGCGGTTCCACACGCCGCGAGTTGGCAGAAACAGGCCAAAGGGATGAGATCCCAAAAGCCAAATCAGCGAAACGCCGGCTGCGGCAACCAGTGCGCCGACGGCCAGATTTCGTGGCTTGATGCGGCGCGAGAACACGAGCCGCGAATCATCAGGTGGAGAGGAACCCTCTCCGAGCAATCCCGGCCAGACATCTTGCAGCAGCCACAGAACCAGACAAATGGCGGCGGGGAGGGCGGGAAGCATCAGGCGCGCATAGGGATGATATAGCGGTGTCAGCACCACAAAAGTGCCACACCAAACGGCCGCGAGCAGGCGCTGCCAGTTCCCCGCATAGAGCGCCGGCACAATCCCTACCGCACCCAGAATGAACAGCGCGGCGTCGCCACCTTGGACCAGAACGATCAACGCCAAGCCCAGTGCAAAGTGGATCGACAGCAATCGTCCGGTGAATCGCCGCGAACTGCTGATGTCCGCCGACACTCGCTTGACAACCCGCCAAACTAGCCCCAGCGCAATGCCCAGCGTGAGAATCCAGCCGTAATGCCGCAGTGCCGCGAGGGAAGCAATCAAGCGGTGCGCATGACTGGGCCATTCAATCGGCGAGTAGAAGTAGCCACGATGATTCTTGGTGACAGCAGCGTATCCCCCTTCGAAATGCCGCTCGACATACAAATACCAGTGCGCAAAGCACACTGCGGCAACCACACCGATGAGAAGCTGAAGGGCGACCAGCACTCCATCGCGGCGAAGGAGACTGTGCGTATCACCAATGCTTCTTGGACTGAAAAGTCTTTGCAATGTCATCCACATCGCGGTCGAAAACAGCCCAATCGCCACCACCAGCCAGCCGTTGTACTTGGTGTTCCAAGCGGCTCCTGCGGCCAGCCCCGCCGCGAGCCCCCAGAGGGAGGTCACGATCCATATCCGGCGCGGTGCGACAACCGGCGCTGCAACAACGCGCCGTTTCCCGGTCCCCTTCGATATTTTAGTGCCAAGGTTTTCGCCAGCAAATGGCGAATCCGTCCGCTCCCACGTTCGCGTCACGCAGTAAATTGTCAGCAAGAACCAGAAGGTCAGCGGAACATCCGTCAGCACCATCCGCGAATAAGCAACATGAAAGTCGCTGACAGCCAGCAAGGTGGCGGCCCACAGCCCAAAGCAGTTTCCTCCCCAGCGGCGTCCCAGCAGAAACAGGAGCCACACGCTGCCGGTGCCGAAGGCGGCTGACGTCAGCAATCCAAGAATCGGCCACTGGGCTTGCGTCAACCAGACGAGCGCCCCTATCAGCCAGGGCAACAGAGGAGGCGATTGCAATGCTTGGGAAAAGGGAAACGAGTACGGCCCTTCCGCGGCCACCATCATCGCGCTGGCGAAATAGCCACCCTCATCCATGTGGGATAGCGACAGTTGATCAATCCCCGCAAATCGCAGCCCCGCGGCGAGCGTCATCACGCCCGCCAGCCATAGCCGTTGTTCGCGCGAGAGTGGAATCGCTACGGGGAGCAAAGAGCATTCCTCAGGAATTCGTCGCTCACCATTTTAGCGAGAAAAACATGACGAAACTCCATTCTCAGTCCCCCGGCTCTTCCAGATACGTGTAGCCGTTGAGGCCGTCTTCATAGAACTTGAGGAAGCGGCCGGCCTCTTGATAGTCGAGGCGGCCTTCGCGGACGGCCGTTTCGACGGCGGTTTGTAGGCGGGTGGTGAGGTCGCTGTGGTCGAATTCGACGTAGTCCAGGACTTCGCGGACGGTGTCTCCCTTGACGATGGCTTCGAGGATGACTTCGCCGGTCGCCGACTGGTCAATGTGTACGGTGTTGGTGTCGCCGAACAGGTTGTG
>SXGT01603649.1_pt1 | contig 75105 bp, 62 predicted proteins | sample 3176221 | NCBI WGS metagenome assembly SXGT01 (sample SAMN11356862, study PRJNA531348) | freshwater metagenome | isolation source: freshwater sample F1-120 | place: China: Fuxian Lake, Yuxi | collected 2017-12-25
AATTCTCTATATTTCAATATCTCATGAAAACGTCAGGGGGAGGGCCCGCGATAGGCTGGGAGCCGCCAGTTAACATTAAAATATCGCCACGGCTGAGCTATACAGCTTTAAGGCGTTAAAGCCAGCTTTATTTAATCAAGTAATAGAGTTGCTTGATTTAGATCATTTGCCCTTCGCGCGGAGCGCCATGATTGAACAATTCAAGACAGTTAGATAAGCTATTCCAGGGTCATAAAAGGCGCTAATGACGCTTTGGATTTCCTTTTAAGTCATTCCTAGGCGACGATTTAAGCCAATGTGTCGAGCTGTGGCGTATTTTCTTTGCGCCCCAATAGATAATAAGACCTAGTCATTCCCTTACCCTTTAAGTCAATCTCGCCACCGTCAAAGAAGATAAAGTCATCTGAAAGGCGTACTTTAATCGCCTCTGAAACATGAATTCGATCGGGAGAGGAGGTTGTTTCAAAACGGCTAGCGATATTCACAACGTCACCCCAAAGATCATAAGAAAATTTCTTTTTGCCAACCACGCCAGCAGCTACGGTTCCAGTGTGAATGCCCATACGCATGCGCACGTTAACTGGGAAATTCGTCGAGAAATTTTCAACAACCTTCATCGCATCCAGCGCAAAATTTGCAATATGTTGGCAGTGAAGGTTATCGCGATTGGGAACCCCGCCTACCACCATGTAACAATCGCCAATTGTTTTAATTTTCTCAACACTATGCTTTTCAGCAAGCTCATCCAATTCGCCAAAGATCTCGCTCAACATTTGAACGGTCTTATGGGGGCCAAGGGTCGCAGATAATTCTGTAAAGCCGACAATATCTGAAAAAGCGACGGTTACTTCTGGAAAGATCTCAGCAATGGTTTCTTCGCCTTCTCTGAGACGCTCGGCAATAGCTGCAGGCAAAATATTATGAAGCAGTTTTTCAGATCGATTGCGTTCATTATCTAATTCAATGAGCGCTTTTTGTGATAATTCTATTTTTTCCTCTAATTTTACGAAAGCAGATCTCAAATTATCGGCCATTAGATCAATGGAATTTGACAATTGAGATAATTCATCATTCCCAGAAATATGTGTCCTAACTGATAAATCTCCGGCGCTAATTTTTTCAACGGAATTGAGTAAATAGGAGGCGCGTTTTGCCAATCGGAAAGTAAGAAAGAGGAGGGCGACTAAAATCATACCGCTGAGCGCCACTGCGGTATATAAGTTTATAAATAATAGACTATTTGCATAGGCTTCTTTCTTGCTTACTTCAAAAGAAAAGCGTTTTTTAACAAGATCATTAAATTCTTTTACAAGAAGACTAATATCGCCATTAATCTTATTATACTCTTCACTATAAATTAAGCGTTCCGCCATCGCGCGGTCAGGTTTTCCTTTTCGGGTAAATGTCCCCGTGCCATCATCATACTCGCCATTAACAGCATGCATGGCGATTTTTTCCATGACGGATGATTTAGTGATTTGAATGCGTGCATCTTTTAATTTACTATATTCTTCGGTAGTAATATTTAGACTTAGAAATCGATCTTCAATCGATTTTCCAACTTTTGCGTTATTTAGCTCAAAAGGAATAAAGCCTCCGGCGACAAGATCCCAATAGCCCAGGTCATAATCCCGCGGCGTCTCTGTTTTTCCATCTAATATCCCTTCAACAGCGTGATAATAGATTAATCGTGTTGGATCTTTTGTCGCGACGTAACCTCGTGAAAAACGCGTGAGCCATTGAGAGGAAAAGACAAGCTCTTGGGCGAATTCAAAAGATTCGTGCATTTTCTTTTGTGACTGGCCAATATCTTTTTCAACAATCTCTAAGATAAAGCCAAGAGTGGTATTGACGCCTGCAAATAAAATCAGGCTTGAGAAGAATAAAATCAGGAAGGTTTTAATTCGCATTTTTAAAATTCTCTTGGGCCAAATTGGATGTCGACTTGTTAGTGCAATAATTCCTCTCTCTACGCCACTGCGGATGCGCTGTCATGCAAGAGAAATTCATTCCCCTAAGGCAGCTAGCCTAAAGGTCTATTTGTTGATATTCAGGGCGCTTGATAATTCTATATTTCTGCCTGCTTTCTCATCAGATTGGGCTTTTAGGCGCCTGAAACATATCAATAAGCTCTCTTTTTCATTTCTTGCGAGGCGTCGTGTCTTCGATCAAGACACCTGAGACATCTACGTAAAGGGTAGGCTCAAACGATCGCTTTTCTGGCCGTGCAGTCAATTAATGATCAACCCTCAACCACGCGCGCTCATACAATCTGTGTTTCCGTTTCTAAAGCGAGTTTAATGATTTCTAGATCCGTAGTTTTTTTGATTAGCTAAGGGTTCGCTTAGATACGCCCCTATCTTTTTCCTGATTTCCTTTGCAGTTTCAGAACGATACGAGTAGAAATGCACTATTGCGCTCTGAGAGCGCATCCTAGCAGTGTTTTTAAGGATCAATCTTAAAAAATGCTCTGGAATCATCAGCTCGATATAGGGCGGAGCAGTTGAGTAGCGTTATGTGTCATAGGATCGTTGTAGACTAAGCCTTATAGCTGAAACTAGCCAAGCTCGTTTTGATTAAGGTTGTTATATAAGATGTGGGAAGGGATAGGGATGACGCAGTCGTCTAATGAGATCATGAAGACTCCGCAACGCGAAGATCTTCATCTTACGCGAATTTCGAATGCCTCCGGTCTGTCGATCAGCGTTCTCCCTAACAGCACTATCTTTGCCATTGAGCATTCGAAAGATGATCGATCGATTATGATTAATCAGACGCTTGCCCTGCCGCTTGAAGGCGGTATGGCGGGTATCTTTCTTCGCATCGGTGGCCATGCGCCGGTTAGCATTCCGCTTGTTGGACAAAAAGCACGCGGTCAATTTGGCGCTTCAGCAGATCGGTTCGTATGGGCCAGTGAGGCGCAGGGAATGCGCTATAAGGTAACGCTGTCGCTCCATCCTGAAAAAAATCATTCGCTCTGGCGTCTTGAAATCACCAATCTGCGCGCATCGCCAGCCCCCTGCGATGCGCTCTTCATTCAAGATCTCGGATTGGGCGACGCTGGTTTTTTAATGAATAATGAAGCTTACGCCAGCCAATATATTGATCATCATATCGCGCAACATCCAAATATGAAAACCATCCTGATGGCGCGACAAAATCAATCTCAAGGAGGCGCCTTCCCCTGGGTGGCGCATGGCTGTGTTGAAGGAGCTGTTGGTTTTGCTACAGATTTTCGGCAATTAATGGGGTCAGATCTGCGTGATGCAGATTTTATTGCAGGCGCTTTTGGCGTGAACTTGCCCTCTGAAAGATTGCAATATGAAACCGCCTGCGCTGCGTTACAGTCGAGTGCGATAAAGCTCGCTCCTGGTGAAACGACATGCTGGACTTTTTTCAGCGTCTTTCAATCTAATCATCCTACGGCTTCTTCTGACGCTGATCTAGAGCTAGTTACGGGCGTTGAGGAAGCAGCAAAGAATTTTAAGCCAGCCTCGATCCCTTTATCGCTCCCTACCTATAGTCTGTTGCAGGATGCGCCTGCGGCTATTGCGGAAGCCCTGGAATCCTCTCAAATCTCCGCGCGCTACGCCCAACGGTTACATGAAGAAAAGGTTGAGGGAAAACTTCTTTCTTTCTTCACGCCAGGCGTATCACATCAGCGTCATGTCGTCTTACGCGACAAGGATCGGATCGTTGCCCGCCGTCATGGAGCTTTGCTGCGCAGTGGGCAGGCCATCTTGCCAGATGAGGCCACGCTATGCTCAACCTGCTGGATGCATGGCGTGTTCAGCGCTCAGCTCACGATTGGCAATACGTCTTTTCATAAGCTCTTTTCCGTATCGCGCGATCCCTATAATATAACGCGTGCGAGTGGATTACGTCTGCTCGTCGATTTGAAAGAAGGCTGGCGTCTTTTAAGCGTGCCATCGGCTTTTGAAATCGGTCTGAACGATTGTCGTTGGGTTTATAAGTTCAAAGATCAAACGATTTATGTCTTAGCGACCGCTTCAAGCGAAGATGCGGCTCTCCAATGGCGGATCAGCGTTGAGGGAGAAGAAACGCGTTTCCTTATTTTTGGTCATCTTGTTTTAGGCGAACGCGAATATGGACAGGCGGCAAACATCAAGATTGACGCCCAACATAAGCGCTTTGTCTTCACCCCTGCAGCTGACTCGCTTTGGGGAGGGCATTATCCTCAGGCCGCCTATCATTTAGTCACAAGCACGCCCGATAAAGCGGAAGCAATTGGCGGCGATGAATTGCTCTATACCGATGGGAAGCGGCGAAGTGGGGCTTTCGTAGCAATTCGCACGTCGAAAACAGCAGACTTTGTTTTCACTGTCGTGGGATCAATGACTGACGCCAAGCAAGCGCTTGCGCTTGCTGATAAATATTCAAAGCCTGTGGAGGAGAGCCGTCTATTAGCGCGGGCTGATTCTTATTGGGGCAATATCACCCGTGGAGCGCGGATCATGAGCTCAAGTCTTGATGCTCAGGTAATTTCTGAGGCGGCTGCGCTGGATACGATGTTGCCCTGGCTCGCGCATGACGCAATCATTCACCTAACTGTGCCACATGGACTTGAGCAATATACCGGCGCTGCTTGGGGCACGCGAGATGTTTGCCAAGGACCGGTTGAACTGTTCCTCTCTTTTGAGCATGATGAGTCGGTCAAGCAGATCCTTAAAATTATCTTTGCTCAACAATATGAAACGCAAGGAGATTGGCCTCAGTGGTTTATGCTGGAGCCTTATTCCTTCATTCAGGATAAGCAGTCGCATGGAGATATCATCGTTTGGCCGTTAAAGGCCTTATGCGATTATATTGAAGCAACAGGCGATTTGAATTTTCTTGATGAACCCGTTGCGTGGCGACGTGAGGATAATTTCGAAAAGACGGAGCGTAGAGACTCAATCGCAATACATATAGATAAACTTATTGCGACAGTGCGCGCGCGCTTTATCGCTGGCACAACGTTAATTCGTTATGGAAATGGCGACTGGAATGACGCCCTTCAGCCTGTCGATACAACAAAGCGTGATTGGATGGTCAGTAGCTGGACCGTAGCGTTGCTCTATCAACAGCTTTGTCGATACGCGGTTATTTTACAGCGCAAAGGAGTGATCAGCCAGGCTGAAGAGTTCAAACAGCTTGCTGCTGATATGCGCGCAGATTTTAATAAATATCTCATGTGCGATGGCACGGTTGCGGGATACGCTGTCTTCAAACCTGAAGGCGGACCGCCAGACTTACTCATTCATCCTAGCGATACGCATACAGGGGTCTTCTACTCCTTAATCCCAATGACACAAGCGATCCTCGGCGAACTCTTTACACCAGAGCAGTCGCGTCATCATCTCAATCTTATTCGTAACCATCTCTTGTTTGCTGATGGTGCGCGGTTAATGGATAAGCCCATCGCCTACCATGGCGGATTGGAAAAGATCTTCAGACGCGCCGAATCCTCGGCTTTCTTTGGTCGCGAAATTGGTTTGATGTATACGCATTCGCATCTGCGTTACGGCGAAGCAATGAGCGCACTTAATGAGTCGCAAGCGCTAAGAGAGGCATTGCTCACCGTTAACCCAATTGCAGTCACAGATAGATTGCCGACGGCGTCATTACGTCAACGTAACACATATTTTAGTAGTAGCGACGCCGCTTTTAGAGATCGCTACCACGCAAGCGATGATTGGGCGCGAGTTAAAAATAATACAATAGCCTTTGATGGAGGTTGGCGGATCTATTCGAGCGGTCCGGGCGTTTACACGAATATTCTAATTCAACAAGCGCTTGGTGTTCGACGTTATTTTGGCAAGAGGGTGGTTAAGCCAACCTTGCCAAGCGCTCTTGGTTTTAGTCTTGAGTGGCCCGAGCGGCTCGGCGGCGCTGAGCATAAGCCGTGATAAAGGCGCCATAGCTCCAAGTAAGATGTTTTGCTGATGTTTGCGCGCCAGTTTTTTGGTCGAATTGCTCTGAAAGATCGCCGCTTTCAAGCGTATAGGTCTGAACCATGCGTAAAATGGCGTCGCCACGCGACCGTGCGGCATTAACTTGCGCTTGCAGCGACGTCTCCTTTGTAACGCCGAGTCGGGCGCAAAACCTTACGTTTTCTTGCGTGATACGCAGCATACCCCCTTTTTGGAGCGCGATCGCTAATCTGAAATAGAATTCTGCTGCCGCAAGCGTTGAAAAGAAATAGGCGCCACCGCTGTAATACGCGTCATTTTTATAGCGTCCTAAAGCTGGGCCATGATCAACAGCTCGGTGTTGATTGATTAAATACTCTGCTTCGAATAATTCTTCCAGCGCTGCGAGCGTCGCTTGAACTTTCACATCTAATACGCTGTGCGCACCAGAAAGACGCGCTGTATGAATAACAGCAAAAATAACCGCGATATCCAGAATTTTATCATTATTGCCTTGTGCCACATTAAGTCGGGATCGCAAATAGCCGAGTGGAGCGTCCCAATAGGCTGCAAGTTGTGTTGTTAAGTTATCCCGATGTCGCCGATATATATCTACGCGTATGCTATCGCCTTTAAGCATCAACCAGTCCGCGCCTTTTTCTAAGGCCTCGCGTTGGACTAGCTGGGTATAATAGTGAAAACCCTTTTCTTCTTCCCAAATATCAAAGCTCATTTCCTGTATATGTCGGCTAGTAAAATCGAGATTATCAATCAGAAGCTCTACAATATTATTTTGTAATTTTTTGTCTATAGTCGGGCTGTCTTCAAGCCAGCGTAGTAAACTGAGGATTAAGAGAGCAGATCCATCCATCTGAGGGCGCGGCCAACGCGTGACATCAAAGGTGCCATCAGGATTAACTCGCGTTTCAGAGAAAATGGCGCTTTTGGAGATTTGCGCAATTTCTTCTTTGGGGCGTAAATATTGCAAAAATGTTGGCTGCGTTGGGCTTTCATAATCGTGTTGCTGCAGAAATATTTGCCCATCTAAATTTTGTAGCTTGCGGGTGAACTCAATAAACTCTTTTAATTTCTCCAGGGCTCTTTTTTCGTCGATCAATCCTTGATCCAAGGCGACACGCAGGGCGTCAATGACAAGGGCTGAGTCGCGAAACCAATGAAAGAAATAATCTGGATCAGGATCATAAGAAGCTGGGATGGGCGAGGCGAGAACCGAGCCCAACTGGGGAATGATCCTTTGTCCAAAGCCCGGGCGGTCTTTTACGATCTGTGTTGCCGAAATGGCGCGCAGCATCGCGTTGGCGGCAAACTGCGCTTCCTTATTCGTCCAGTCGTCCAGCAGACTCACGAGAGATGGGGACTCTTAAATCCAAGTTTTTTCATACCCTCCTGAATTTCTGGAATGCCCATGAATAACTTCCACAATAAGCCTGAGCGATAATTTTCAATCATAATTATGATAGGCGCCTGACTAATCGCCAGAAATGTATCTGCATACCAATCATGCTGAGGACTAAATCCATCGACAAAACCAAAACGGCCCCAAAGTCGATCGCCTAAATCTTCATAAAAATGACGGAGCGCCGCCATGGCTTGATCTGGCGCATAGCAAAAGCTGGAAAGCGCGGCGCTTGGATTAATAACGCCTAGATCATTGTCTGGCGCACTCGCCGCATAGCCAGTGACGGCGTCGCCAGCGCTTAAGCCCCAGCATTTAGGGCCATAGCCCTTGTAGGATTTTGGATTCCGTACGCAATAGGCATAATTAATCAGCGTATGATTAACGTTTTGCCGCCAATAGTCTGCATAGGCGTCGCTCAATCCGCGTGGATCAATACTGCCAAAGGAAAAATGCGCTAGAAAGAGTGGGCCGCCCCAATCAGAGCCCAGCGGCAGTTCAAAGCCTTCAAAGCTGCGTCGATTGAGAAACTGACGTCCTTGCGTAAAGCCCTCATGATAGGCTTGCGATGGGATGCCGTAGCGTGGCGCAGAAGCAGCAAGCACATAAGTTATAAGACATTCATTCCAGCCGCGAATGTCATGATTAAGCGCAAAGCCATTTGTGGGGCTCCAATGCCAGGTTAAAACAGTACGGCCGCCTTGCGTGTACCAATTCCATTCGACTTCTTCCCAAAGATAGGTGATGCGCTGGCGCAGGCGCAATTCCTCAGCGCTATCGCGATCAAAATAAGCGCGTGCACACAAGAGGCCTTGGAATAGGAACGAGGTTTCAACGACGTCGCCGCCATCATCCTTGCGGCTGAAGGGAATAGTTGCGCCCGTCGCGCCATTCATGAAATGGGGATACATGCCATGATAACAGGTAGAGCGATCTAACACATTGAGCATGGCGTTTAAGCGCGCAACAGCTTCGTCGCGTTGAACCCATCCTCTTTCACAAGCGACAATAATTGTCATAATCCCAAAACCAGAGCCGCCAACGGCGATGGCGTCATCGCTTGGATCATTGAAACGATTAGTACGATCACGCGCAAGCCCGCTTATGGGATGGGCTCCCTCCCAGAAATAACGAAAGGTCTGGCGTTGCACGAGATCAAGCAATGCTTCGTCGGAAAGATTTTTTTGCAAATCAGCTGAAGCCGTCATTCGTAAAAGCCTTTCGATTATGCGGAAATTGATGTTGATGTTTCGCTGTCTGTCCGACTGCTGCCGCAGGCTGCCGCAAGATCAAACGACGGGCCCTCATGATCGAGAGTTAGGTGGAATTTTTGTGTATAGAAAAGATTTTTATCATCTCCATCTCTCACGCCGATAACCCCAATATCTGATAATTCTTTTTCACAGATTGATTTAATCAATGCGTTCGACTCAATCAACGCCACCAGAGCGCCATCAGAGACAACCCATTTAGGTCGATGCAATAAGATCCGTACGAACATGAGACATTGCTTTTCACTGTAGTTGAGACGGCGATCCCATCGATCTGTTGTATCGATAAAGGGTCGAAGATGGTCTAGGCCGACGTCATGAAAGGCTTTGTCAATTGTTGGGGCGTCATAGACATCATGTGAATGGGGATAGCTGATTGCTGAGCGTAAGGTTCCAGGCGGAATATAAGGACGCATCGGCAGGAACATAATCGCATCTGATGGGGGGCGGGTGATTTTACCGCTTCCCCAGGGCCAAAGTCCGCCAAACACGCGAAAAGCCAGAGATTTTTCTTCGCCATTTTCGCCGGTGATGAGGATCCTTTCACCCGGCTTCATCTCAATAAGCGGCTGATTCAATTTAAGCGAACCTGTGGCGGTGGCGATTTGTAAATTATCAATTTTAATCGAGGCATCGCTTGAATCCTCAAATTCGATGAGATTTTCATTTTGCGCCAGCACATCCATTTTTAACATTGTGCTTCTAAAGCTCGCCACGCGCAGCATTGTTGCACGCCAATCGGCAATATTGGCAAAATTATCGACGAACCAGCGCAGTGATTGTTGAACCTGATTAAAAGCGCCAACCACGACCATCAATTCACCAAAGCTCATTGACCCTTGAAAATAGGCCGGCGCGGCAACCAATATGGGGGCGACAATCGTAAACCAGCCATAGCCCGCAGTAACCCAGGTCAATCGCGTTACCGCCTTGACGATGCGGCGTGAGACTTCAAGGACAGTTTCAAAGATCGTTGTAATGCGTCCCTGTTCATCTCCTTCGCCGCCATTGAGCGTAACGCCGTCTATTTCTTCATTCACATGAACAAGTGCAAAGCGCATTTCAGCTTCATGCGCATAACGTTCAGCGTTTAGGTCAATGAGAGGCCGGCCCACGCGCCAACTGATGTAGGAGGCGACGCCTGCATATAAGAGTGCGTACCACACCATATAACCCGGCGGTTGGGTAAAGAGGACATGACCGCCAAGCTCAAGCACATCGTGGCCAGAGAGCGACCATAAAACGCCAATAAAGCTAGAAAGCAGCAGGGTCGATTGAAGAAGCCCAATGCTCAGATCCGTCGTGAGTTCTGTTAGATGTTTGGCGTCTTCATGAATGCGCTGATCCGGGTTTGCGCCGATTTCTCCCGCATAGGAAAGAAGAAAGGCGCGTCTTGGCGCCAACCAATCTGAAATGAGATCATCAACGAGGCTTTCTCGTAAAACCACTTTTGAGGTTTGATTAAGCCGCATTTGGAGAACGTTGAAAACTAGCAAGATGCTTGCAAGCAAAGCAAAGACGCCGAGTTGCTGGATGAAAACTGTTAAATTTTTATTCGCGAGCGCATTATAGAACGGCTTATTCCAGGCATTGAGTTGCAATTGCGCGTAGGCTGTTCCGGCGATGACGCCAATGAGCGCAAAAATGAGTTGGATAATTTTATTGCGCTCGGGCGATGTCCAAAGCACATTAATCATGCCTAAGATTTGGGCGGCGAAGCCATCATGATTTGAGGCGGTTGAGTTAGCTGCGTTTTTGACTGTGTTATTGGACTGCTGCGCCATAAAAACCAATCCGTTCCTTCTCGCTTTTTCTCAGTCGATTGAGAAAGGCCGCTCGCCCCAAATAGAGCTGCTTTATACCCCCAATGGGATGAAAAGCCTAAAAGCCCCCTTCGTCTTATTTATTGCTCGCTTGTGAAAGGAATAGGGCTCTCCTTGAGGCTCAGGGAAGGGGGCGGAAAGGAATTCCCCGCTTTTTTCTCAGTTTAATCAAATTTTGTCCCAGTAAGACGGTTTTATGAAACGAAAGGCGGCTGAGGGAGGTAACTTTGGGCAGCTGCAATCAAAGTTTTAGCAAAAAAATTGATATTTTGTTTGAAGGCTTTCCAGAGCGCGGATGGTTTTAAAGAGAACAATTATTTCTATTCTCTGCGCCTTTTAAGATTAGCTTTGATCAAAGCTATGGGATAACTTTGCGCTCAATTTTTTTCTGCGCTCCTGTGAAAGTAAAAATATTATGGACCATCTTGAGGGTTTGCTGGATGCAATGACGCTTGAGGAAAAGGTTGGCCAATTAAATATGGTCGCCTCCTTTCGCGCAGTCACGGGTCCAGGCGAGCTTCAAGAAGTAGACGCCTCCATTCGCTCAGGACGTATTGGCAGTCTTTTGAATATTTGGGGACGTGAGGAAGTTACGCGCGTGCAGCGCTTAGCAGTAGATGAAAGTCGACTAGGTATTCCCTTATTGCTTTGTCACGATATCATCCATGGCCATCGTACAATTTTTCCGACTCCCTTAGCGGAAGCCTGTGCATTTAATCCCACATTATGGAAACAAACAGCGCAAGCCGCTGCGCAAGAAGCCAGTGCGGAAGGCGTCGCCTTAACCTTTGCGCCGATGTTGGACATCGCGCGCGACGCTCGCTGGGGACGAATGGTTGAAGGGCCCGGTGAAGATACATGGCTTGCGGCGCAAATTGGCGCTGCAAAAACGCATGGATTTCAAGGTGAAGACTTAAGTTTTGCTTCCACGCTCGCCGCGACAGCCAAGCATTTTGGAGCCTATGGCGCCGTAACAGCGGGACGCGAATATGCCTCTGCAGACGTGTCAGAAAGAACCCTACTCGAAATTTATCTCCCCCCCTTCGCCGCTGCAATCGCCGCTGGCGTGGCTGCAATCATGCCCGCCTTCAATGATATTGCCGGCCTGCCGATGACTGCAAATGGGCATTTATTAAAAGAAATTTTGCGTCAGCGTCTTGGATTTAAGGGCGTTGTTATTAGCGATTATAATGCAGTGGGCGAGCTCCTCAATCATGGCGTGGCGCAGGATCTCTTTGAGGCAGCTGTTCTGGCGTTTAACGCTGGCGTTGATATCGATATGACAAGCAATGCTTTTATCGATGGATTGCCGCTCGCTGTTGATCGTGGCCTCGTCTCATTGAATGAAATTGATAATAGTGTGCGTCGTGTTTTAAGGCTCAAAGAGCGCTTAGGCCTTTTTGACGATCCCTATCGTCGAGGCAATTCTGCTGTATGCAATAGAAAGGAAGATCAAGATCTCCGTCGATCGTTGGCGCGGCAGGCGGCGCAGCAGGCGATTGTTCTTTTGACAAATAATGACCAGCTGTTACCGCTTAGAAATGATTTAATGCGTCTGGCAATGATTGGTCCCTTTGTTGACGATGTTGGAGCGATGCTTGGATCTTGGGCCTCGGCAGGCCACGAAGAAAAAACTGTAAGCTTTTACGAAGGCGTACAGACAGCGCTACCAAACTGTCATATTGACCTTGTTGCCGGCGTTGATGCGCTTAAAGATGATATTTCAGGAATTGATCAGGCCCTTGTAGCGTGTCGTGAGGCGCAAGTCATTTTATTATGCCTTGGCGAAACAGCAGAAATGAGCGGTGAAGCCGCAAGTCGCGCGGATATCGGCCTGCCAGGCGCCCAACGCGCATTAGCTGAAGGGATCTTTGCCTTGGGCAAACCTGTGGTTGTGCTTTTAACATCAGGTCGACCGCTTGCCGTGCCGTGGTTATTTGAGCGCGCCGATGCAGTTTTGGCGACGTGGCAGTTAGGCAGTGAAGCAGGTCATGCGCTGGCTGATATTCTATTTGGCGCCATCAATCCAACTGGACGATTACCGCTTTCATGGCCGCGTGCAGTTGGGCAGGCCCCAATTTTTTATAATCAGCGCGCTACTGGACGTCCAACAGAAATAGGCGTGCATTATTCAAGTTGTTATATTGATACGCTCTCCTCTCCACAATTTCCTTTTGGCCATGGTCTTTCTTACAGCGTATTTTCACTGTTAGAATTTTCCTGTTTAACGCCACTTGTGACGCGAGGCGAACGTGTTGAGCTAAGTGTGCGTTTGCGCAATGAGGGACCGCGCCCTGGCGAAGCCACACTATTTTTCTTCATTCGCGATCTTGTCGCAAGTGTCGCGCGTCCAGTATTGGAGTTGAAAGGCGTGAAAAAAGTTTTTCTCGCTCCAGGCCTAGAAGAGCTGCTTTCATTCTCGCTTGCTGTTGAGGAACTCGCCTTTGTCGATCGCGCGCTCGGTGTAACATTAGAGGCGGGGCGCTTTGAGGTTTATGTAGGGCAAAGCGCCGATCCCGCCGGACTAGTCAAACAAAGTTTTGATTTAGACTTATGAGGGGCTTGCATTTTTGAAAACGCCAGAGAGAAAGTCTTGCGCTTCTTTTTGAACTTGTTCGAGATGTGCTTGGCTTTGGAAGCTCTCAGCATAAAGTTTATAAATTTCCTCTGTGCCAGAGGGTCTTGCGGCAAACCAACTCGATTTTGTAACAACTTTTAACCCGCCGAACGCGACGCCATTGCCAGGGGCGGTGATTAGAGTTTGAGTGATTTCTTCTCCAGCCAATTCGCGCATCTCCACCTTATCTGGCGTGAGCGCTTTAAGTTGCTCTTTTTGCATCGTCGTCGCTGGCGCATCAATGCGCGCATAAAAAGGCGCACCAAGGTCGCGTGTGAGATCTTGGTAAATTTCTCCAGGATCTTTTCCGCTTCGCGCGGTAATTTCGGCTGATAATAGGCTTGGAATTAATCCATCCTTATCTGTTGTCCACACAGAGCCGTCGCGACGTAAGAATGAGGCGCCGGCGCTTTCTTCGCCGCCAAATCCAAGCGATCCATCAATCAAGCCAGAAACAAACCATTTAAAGCCTACGGGCACTTCAACAAGTTTGCGGCCAAGCTTTGTCGCTACGCGATCAATGATGCTGCTGCTGACAATTGTTTTGCCAACTGCGCTTTCGCGCCGCCATTGAGGGCGATTATCGAAGAGATATGAAATGGCAACAGCAAGATAATGATTTGGATTCATTAAACCGCTTGAACGCGTGACGATGCCATGTCGATCGGCATCTGTGTCATTGGCAAAAGCGACATCGAATTTGTCGCGCATCGCAATGAGTCGGGTCATGGCGTAGGGTGATGAACAATCCATACGGATCTTGCCATCCCAATCTACTGTCATAAAACGAAAGGTTGGATCTACGGCTTCATTGACGATTGTCGCCGATAAACCATAGCGCTCAATAATGGGTTGCCAAAAGTGAACGCTGGCGCCGCCAAGTGGATCAATGCCAATCTTCACGCCGGACCCGCGGATGGCGTCCAAATCAACGACATTAATTAAATCAGGCACGTAATGAGCGATATAATCATGGCGATGAAGATGCGCGGATTTGAGCGCGCGCGCATAAGGAATACGCGCTACGCCCGCAAGATTTTTGGCTAAGAAGTCATTGGCGGTTCTTTCAATCCAGCTCGTGACGTCGGTATCGGCTGGCCCGCCATTAGGCGGATTATATTTGAAGCCGCCGTCAGAGGGCGGATTATGGGACGGCGTAATAACGATGCCATCTGCAAGACCGCTACTGCGGCCCTTATTATAGGTCAGAATTGCGTGTGATATAACTGGAGTGGGCGTATAGCCGTCCCGGGCGTCAATCATCACATCAATGTCATTGGCGATGAGCACTTCTAGCGCGCTGACGAGCGCAGGCTCTGAAAGGGCGTGCGTGTCGATGCCAATAAAGAGTGGGCCAGTGATGCCGCTACGATGACGATGGAGGCAAATGGCCTGAGTGATGGCTAGAATGTGCTCTTCATTAAAAGCTGTATCGAAGGCTGAGCCGCGATGGCCGGACGTGCCAAAAGCAACGCGTTGCGTGGGGATCGAAGGATCTGGGGTAAGTGAATAATATGCCGTCAATAGTCGGGGTACGTTGACCAACAGGGACGCTTCGGCAGGTTTGCCGGCGAGTGGGCTGACGTTTTCGGGCATGATCTTTCCTTTTTGGGGCCGTCGTCGCTGTTATAGGCTCTCATTAAGCTCAAGTGAGGGGCTTGATTACGCCGCATCGAGGCAAAGTTTTGAGCCAGAACACAAACGCGCGAGAATTGTCGTTGTTTGTCTACTCGCCTTTCTCTAGCTTAGCGATGATAATGGTCAAGATCAGCGCTTTAAAGAGTTTCTTGTAGAAAGAAAAAAGAAATAACCAATAAAAGCAAATCCTTGCTTGCGGCCCTCGCTAAAAGCAGCTTAATTTGCCTCCGAAAGCAAATGAGACAAAGACTTAACTTACTTGAAACTGTCACAAATCCTAAGCGCTCAGAAAATCAGCATAGGGTCTGATTCCGATCTGTGCGCGGCAATCTTTTAACAACTGGAGCCGACGCGATGAATTCCACGAAGGCGCTGCATGACGTAGGCCAAAGCCTCTGGCTCGACAATATTACCCGTGAACTTCTCAATGGCGGCGTATTGCGCCGGTATATTGATGAATTATCGGTCACGGGACTGACGTCTAATCCGACAATTTTCGATCATGCAATTAGCAAAAGCGCAGATTATGATGCTGATATCGCCACTAAGCGTGAGAAAAAAGCTGAAGATCTTTTCTTCGACCTGGCGCTAGTAGACATCACCCGCGCAGCCGATCTCTTTCTGCCAATCTATAAACGAACAGGCGGGGTTGACGGTTGGGTCTCACTTGAAGTGTCGCCGCTTCTTGCTAATGACACGGAAAATACGCTTGCCGCTGCGCAAGATTTGCATCAGCGCGCCGCGCGGCCCAATCTCTTCATTAAAATTCCTGGCACGCCAGCCGGATTGCCCGCAATTGAAGAAGCGATCTTTGCTGGCATTCCGGTTAATGTCACGCTCTTATTCTCATGCGCGCAATATGTCGCCGCAGCAGAAGCCTATTTGCGCGGAATTGAACGTCGCGTCGCTGCAGGCTTAAATCCAGCTGTGGGATCTGTGGCCTCGCTCTTTATTAGTCGATGGGATGTCGCTGTCGCAGGTAAAGTAGGCGCCGACTTGACCAATCAATTGGGCATTGCGGTCGCAAAACAAACTTATCACGCTTATCAAGATCTCTTGAGCTCAGCGCGTTTCCAGCGATTAGCCAATGAAGGCGCGCATGCACAGCGACTGCTTTATGCAAGCACGGGCACAAAAGATCCAAAGGCTACAGATACGCTGTATATCCAAGCCTTGGCGGCGCCCTACACAGTCAATACGATGCCAGAGAATACATTGCTGGCTTTTGCCGATCACGGCAAAGTGACTGGCGCATTAACGCCAGATGGCGGCGACTACCAGAGCGTTTTGGAAAACTTTAAGAAAGCTGGCGTTGATCTTGATGCGCTCGCGCTCAAGCTCCAACAAGAAGGCGCGGACTCTTTTGTGAAGTCGTGGGATGATCTTATTGGCTGTATTGAAGCTAAATTGACTGAGTTACGCAAGGGATAAATGGAATGACAAATTTGCCCGTAAGCGCGCCGTTGCGTCAGCGTCCCGCCTGGGCGCAATTAGAGGCGCATTTTCAAAAACTAAAATCTCTTCACTTAAAACAATTATTTGCTCAAGACCCCAAAAGAGGCGAGAAATTCGCGTTTGAAGCAGCTGGAATTTATCTCGATTATTCTAAAAACCGCATTACGGATGAAACGCTGAGCCTGTTGTTGCAGCTTGCGCAGGAATCAGGACTGCGAGCGCAGATTGACGCGATGTTTCGAGGCGACGCGATCAATGTTTCTGAGAAGCGCGCAGTGTTACATACGGCGCTGCGCGCGCCGCGTGACGCGACAATCTTACATGAGGGCCGCAATGTCGTTTCAGACGTTCACGCAGTGCTCGATCGTATGTCTGATTTTTCCAATCGTGTGCGAAGCGGCGAATGGAAAGGCCACTCAGGAAAGCGAATTCGCAATGTGATTAACATTGGCATTGGCGGCTCGGATCTTGGGCCGGTTATGGCCTATGAGGCGTTGAAGCATTATAGCGATCGCACGATGACGTTCCGCTTTGTGTCTAATGTTGATGGCACAGATTTTTCTGAAGCGGTGCGTGACCTCGATCCAGCAGAAACGCTGTTTATTGTTTCGTCAAAGACCTTCACGACTTTGGAAACAATGGCCAACGCGCAAAGCGCCCGCGCTTGGATGATGGCGCAGTTAAAGGGCGATGAAGGCGGCATAGCCAAGCATTTCGTTGCGGTATCAACCAATGCTGTTGAAGTAACAAAATTTGGCATTGATACAGCCAATATGTTTGGCTTCTGGGATTGGGTAGGCGGTCGTTACTCAATGGATTCCGCTATTGGCTTGTCCACAATGTTAGCAATTGGGCCGGAAAATTTTCGCGCCATGCTGGACGGCTTCCATGAAATGGATGAGCATTTCCGCACTGCGCCTTTTGAACGCAATTTGCCTGCGCTGATGGGCCTGCTGTCATTGTGGTACAATAATTTCTTCGGAGCGCAGACCGTCGCCGTTTTACCCTATCAGCAATATCTCAAACGTTTTCCCGCCTATCTCCAGCAGCTGACAATGGAGAGCAATGGCAAGCATGTGACGATTGAGGGCACGCATGTCGATTATGATACAGGGCCAATTTATTGGGGCGAGCCTGGCACCAATGGCCAGCACTCCTTCTATCAATTGATCCACCAAGGCACGCGGTTAATCCCCTGTGATTTTATTGCCTTTGCGCGTAATCTCAATCCGCTTGGTCGGCACCAAGATATGCTTGTCGCGAATGTCTTTGCGCAAACAGAGGCGCTCGCCTTTGGCAAGACGGTTGAGGAAGTCAAAGCGGAGGGCACCCCAGATTGGCTCGTGCCGCATCGGTTGTTTGAAGGCAACCGTCCATCAAATACGCTGATGATGGAAGCGCTTACGCCTGCCGCATTGGGCAAGCTTGTTGCCCTTTATGAACACAGCGTCTTCACTCAGGGCGTAATCTGGCAAATTGACTCGTTTGATCAATGGGGCGTTGAGCTCGGTAAAGTTCTAGCGCAACGCATTCTGCCGCAGCTGGAAAGCGCAAGCGAGCCCAAGCTTGATCATGATAGCTCAACAAATGCGCTAATTCAGCGCTATCGAAAACTTAAAACAACGTCCAAGGAGGGCTGACACGTGCAGTTAGGAATGATCGGCCTCGGTCGGATGGGTGCAAATATGGTGTCTCGCTTACTCAAAGGGGGGCATAGTTGTGTGGTCTATGATAGTTCCGCGCAAGCCGTTGAGACGCTTGCAAAGCAGGGGGCGGTGGGAACAACAACGCTGGCGGATTTTGCAAAAAATCTCACCAAGCCGCGTGCGATTTGGATGATGGTGCCAACAGGCGTTGTAGATAAGGTCATTGAGAATTTGCTGCCCTTTCTCGAGTCGGGCGATATTTTGATCGACGGCGGCAATTCTTATTACATCGATGACATTCGTCGAGCGAAAGAGCTTAGCGCAAAAGGCGTCCATTATGTCGATGTCGGAACAAGCGGCGGCGTTTGGGGATTAGAGCGCGGCTATTGCATGATGATTGGCGGGGAAACGCCTATTGTTCAACATCTTGATCCAATTTTTGCGACGCTTGCGCCCGGACGCGGCGATATTCCGCGCACGCCAGGTCGTGAAAAAGCTGGCGGCACGTCAGAGCTTGGCTATTTACATTGCGGCCAGCATGGCGGTGGGCATTTTGTTAAGATGGTGCATAATGGCATCGAATATGGCGTGATGGCGGCTTATGCTGAAGGCCTGGGCGTATTGAATGCAGCCAATGTCGGCAAGAAGGGCGGCGTCATTGACGCTGAAACAACGCCGCTGCGCGACCCTGAACATTATATGTATGATTTTAATTTGCCCGATATCACTGAAGTCTGGCGTCGCGGGAGCGTAATTGCCTCTTGGTTGCTCGATCTCACCGCTTCGGCCATGATTGAAGATCCAGGATTAAAAAAATTCGCTGGTCGCGTTTCCGATTCGGGAGAAGGCCGCTGGACTATTAAAGCCGCCATTGATGAAGGCGTGCCCGCGCATGTGCTGTCAGCTGCGCTTTATGAGCGATTTAGTTCGCGCGGCGAAGCTGATTTCGCCAATAAGATCCTCTCCGCTATGCGTTATGAATTTGGCGGCCATCTCGAGAAGAAAGCGGAGTCTTGATTTAATGAGCTTAGAGACCCCGTGGCCGCTATCGGATAAAATGAGCGCAGAAGAACTCGACCTGCTTGCGATTAATACAATTCGTACGCTGTCGATTGACGCAGTTGAGCAAGCAAAGTCAGGTCATCCTGGCACGCCCATGGCGCTGGCGTCGCTGGTTTACACCCTTTGGAACCGGGTCATGTCCTTTGACCCTATGGATCCCATCTGGCCAAATCGCGATCGTTTCATTCTTTCCAATGGCCACGCGTCTATGTTGTTGTGGTCGGTGCTGTTTCTAACTAAAACGCGCGCCGTCAATGCTGACTATGAAATACTCGGTCAACCCTCAGTTACGCTGGATGATATTCGTCGGTTTCGTCAAATCGACAGCAAGGCGCCAGGCCATCCTGAATATCATCTCGTCTCTGGCGTTGAAACGACAACGGGCCCATTAGGGCAAGGTATTGCGACCAGTGTCGGTATGGCGATGGCGCGGAAATGGCTGGCAAGCCGCTACAACCAGCCTGGTTATGAAATCTTTGATTATAATATTTACGCAGTTTGTGGCGATGGATGTTTGATGGAGGGCGTGGGCTCAGAAGCCGCTTCGCTCGCAGGACACCTTGAACTTGATAATCTGTGTTGGATTTACGACAATAATCATATCACGATCGAAGGAAAAACGCGCATCACCTTCACAGAAGATGTTGCCGCGCGGTTCTTAGGCTATCGCTGGAACGTGTTGCGCGTTGGCGACGCTAATGATCTCTCGCGCGTTGAGGATGCGCTGACGATTTTCCGGAAAACCAAAGGCCGCCCAACGCTGATTATTCTCGATAGTCACATCGGCTATGGGGCGCCAAACAAGGTGGATACGCCTGCAGCGCATGGCGAGCCTTTAGGCGAAGAGGAAGTGCGTCTTGCCAAACGCGCATATGGCTGGCCAGAAGACGCAAAATTTTTAGTGCCTGAGCAGGCTCCGCAACGTTTCGCCGATGGCGTTGGCGCGCGTGGCGCCAAGGCGCGCAGCGAATGGGAAAATTTATTAGCAGCCTATCGGATCGACTTCCCGCAGTTGGCTCTTGAAATTGACCAAATGCAGCGACGCGAATTGCCGCAAGGGTGGGATAGCGCCTTGCCGAGCTTTCCAGCCGATCCCAAAGGTATTGCTGGTCGCGACGCGTCAGGTCTGACGCTGAACGCCCTTGCAGAAAAAATACCCTGGTTCTTAGGCGGATCCGCTGATCTTGGACCGTCTAACAAGACAACGCTGAAATTTTCAGGCGCTGGAGATTTTCAGCCTGAGTCGCCTTCAGGTCGCAATCTACATTATGGCATTCGCGAACATGCGATGGCGGCGATTGTGAATGGTCTTTCGCTCTCCAAGCTTCGCGCTTTTGGCGCGACCTTCGCTATCTTTAGCGATTATGCACGTCCCGCTATTCGTCTCTCTGCGCTCATGGAGTTGCCGACAATTTTTGTCTTCACCCATGACGCAATGGGCGATGGCGAAGATGGTTCGACACATCAGCCCGTAGAGCAATTGATCTCGCTGCGCGCCGTGCCTGGTCTCGTCGTTTTGCGTCCTGCTGATGCTAATGAAGTTGTTGAGGCCTATCGCTATGTCGCACAATTGCGGCATCAGCCAGCGGCGTTTTTTCTCTCGCGGCAGCCCTTGCCAACTTTTGATCGCACACAATATGCATCCGCTTCTGGCGTTGCGCGCGGTGCTTATGTCATGGCGGATGCCCCTGGTGGGACGCCGGAAATTATTCTCATTGCCTCAGGCAGCGAAGTTGCTCTTATCCTTGACGCGCAAAAAGCGCTACAAGCCGAAGGTATCCGTGCCCGCGCCGTCTCTATGCCGTCTTGGGATATTTTCGAAGCGCAGCCTCAGGCCTATCGCGACGAGGTCTTCCCGCCCACGCTCACTGCGCGTCTTGCAGTTGAACAAGGGTCAACGCTGGGCTGGGATCGCTATGTGGGTTTTCAAGGCCGTGTGATTGGCATGAAGACTTTCGGCGCTTCTGCGCCGTTAAAAGAATTGCAGCGCAGGTTTGGTTTTGAACCTGAGCAAGTTGTAGCCGTCGCCAAGGAGATCCTTGGGCGCAGTAAGTGAGATGTAACGTGACAGAGCAATCAGGCGCGAGTGGATTATTTCCCCTAGAGGGCGACGCTGACGGCAAGGCGCCCCCCTGCGCGATGGTGCTCTTTGGCGGAGCTGGCGATTTAACTAAGCGCTTGGTTGTGCCAGCGCTTTATAATTTAGCGGTAGAAAAGCGGCTTTCAGATAATTTTCAACTTGTTGGCGTCGATCTTGTTTCAAAAAGTTCCCAAGAATGGCGCGATGGCCTTGCCGGCTCCATTAAGGAATTTGTCGGCGCCGAAGGCGAATATGAAATTAATAAATTTGATGAGGCTGCTTGGACCTGGCTCACGCAGCGCATGAGTTATGTGCAAGGAGATCTCAACGACCCTGAGACTTATCGGTCTTTAGGGGCGCATCTTGCCGGCCTGGATCGCAATTGTGGCACAAGTGGCAACTATCTTTTCTATCTCGCGATCGCAGATCGTTTCTTTTGTTCAACTGTTGCGCATCTTGGCGAAGCCGGTTTGACAAAAGAAGAGGGAGATTGCTGGCGGCGCGTTGTAATTGAAAAACCCTTTGGTCATGATTTAGCTTCTGCGAAACATCTCAATAGTGAAGTATTAAAATCTCTAGCGGAGCATCAAGTATACCGCATCGATCATTTCTTGGGTAAGGAAACGGTGCAAAATATTATGGTGCTACGTTTCGCGAATGGGTTGTTTGAACCCTTGTGGAATCGAGACCATATTGATCATGTTCAAATTACAGCCGCTGAAACAGTCGGCGTTGAGCGGCGTGGAAAATTTTATGAAGTCACCGGCGCAATGCGCGATATGGTGCCTAATCATATTTTTCAATTATTAGCGATGACGGCGATGGAGCCGCCGATTTCTTTTGACGCCGATGCGGTGCGGGCGAAAAAAACAGAGGTGCTTGAAGCTATTCGTCCGTTTGATGAGGCAAGCGCGCTTAAAGACGTTGTGCGCGGTCAATATGGCGCGGGCACAGTGTTGGGCGCGCCCGTTCAAGCCTATCGGCATGACGCCGATGTCGCTTATGACTCTAATACCGAGACCTATTTCGCGTGCAAATTAATGATTGATAATTGGCGGTGGTCTGGCGTGCCCTTTTACCTGCGTACGGGTAAGCACTTAACGCGCCGCACCACAGAAATAGCTGTGCGCTTTCATCAAGCGCCCTTCACATTATTCCGTGGCACAGATGTCGAGAGGATGAACCCCAATTGGATGGTTTTGCGCATTCAGCCTGATGAAGGTATTTCATTGGAGTTTGCCGCCAAACAACCAGGACCAACTGTTAAGCTCAGCACAGTGAGTATGGATTTCGCCTATAAGACTTATTTTAAAATGCAGCATGGCACGGGCTATGAAACATTACTCTACGATTGCATGACTGGCGATGCAACGCTGTTTAAGCGAGAAGATAATGTGCTTTCTGGCTGGCGAACCGTACAACCAATTCTAGAAGCTTGGGAAAAAAATAAACCGGCGGATTTTCCAAATTATACTTCAGGTGGAAGCGGTCCGGCGGCGGCTGATGAACTCTTGGCGCGCGATGGGCGCGCCTGGCGTCCGCTCGTTTACATTTAAGCAATCAGAGGAGCGCAGCGGATGGGTGAGAAGCGTAAGATTTCTCTCGTGATCTCTGATGTAGATGGCACGCTGCTTACACAAGAAAAAGTGTTGACGCCTCGCGCCTGCGCCGCTGTTCAAGCGTTGTATAAGGCGGGAATAAAATTCGCCGTCACCAGCGGTCGGCCGCCGCGCGGCATGGCGATGCTACAAGATCCCCTTGAACTTGTGACGCCGATGGCAGGCTTTAATGGCGGCCAATTTGTCACGCATGATTTCGCTATTCTTGAACAAAAAACGCTTTCTGCGGATATTTCGCGTCAAGCGATTGAGCTGATCCGTCGTTATGATCTTGATGTTTGGGTGTTCAATGGCAAAGACTGGCTCGTTGGCGATATGGATGGACCGCATGTTCGACATGAAGCCTGGGCAGTTAAATTTGATCCAAAAGTCATTGCTGATTTTGACGATCACTTAGATCAGGTCGCTAAAATTGTCGGCGTGAGTGATAACTTTGATCGCGTGCGTCAATGCGAAAGCGAAGCGCAGGCGCTCTTTGGCGCGCAGGTTTCAGCCACACGCTCGCAAAGCTATTATCTCGACATCACAAATATCGCCGCGAATAAAGGCGCTGTTGTTGATTATCATGTGGCGCATCTGGGCGTGCCGCATGAAGAAGTTGTCACCATTGGGGATGGCGGTAATGATATCTTGATGTTCGCTCGCTCGGGCTATTCGATCGCAATGGGCAATGCCTCGGATGAGGTGAAGGCGAAGGCCTGTGCTGTAACAGAGTCTTATAATGATGAAGGCTTTGCCAAGGCCATGGAGAATATTGTTTTAAACCTTGCGACGTAACAAGCGGGATGGCTGAGATGCTGGGTAAAATTGAAGTTCTCGATGATCCGCTTAGTCTTGCTAAATATGTTGCAGAGTGGATGACGCAGGCGGCCCTTGCCTCAAGTGGTCCCTTTCGCGTTGCGCTCTCTGGGGGCTCAACTCCTAAGACGCTTTATAGCCTCCTTGCATCACCAGAGTTTAAAGATCGTTTTCCCTGGAGCCGCGTTGTGTGGTTTTGGGGGGATGAGCGGTTTGTGCCGCAAGACCATCCCGATAGTAATTACAAAATGACGCGCGACGCGATGTTGGCTAAAGCGCCCGTGCCGCCAGAAAATATTTTTCCTGTTCCTGTTGATGGCGATCCTGATGCAGCAGCGGCGCGTTATGCTGAGATTTTGCAACAAGTTTATGGCGCGCGAATTCTTGATCCGATGCGACCCTTATTCGACATTGTGCTTCTCGGACTTGGGCCGGATGGCCATACGGCATCGCTCTTACCAGGTGAGCCAGTCTTGAAAGAACGCACAAAATGGGTGGCTTGCGTTCCCCATGGGCGTGATGAAGTCCGCATCACTTTGACCTATCCAGCGCTTGAGAGCGCGCGTCGTGTTGCTTTTCTGGTTGCGGGCAAAGAAAAGGCGACGATCTTTAAAGAAATTCAGACAGGCCAAAGTTTAGTTCCAGCGGCGCAGCTGCGCCCAACTGGAGATTTGTTTTGGTTCCTTGATCGCGCTGTTATTGAGGAAGATCTGACTTCCGCGAAGAATCTCTAGGAGCGATGCTGCGTCTATGACTGCTTCAGCCTCGCCTATTCTCATCGCACCCTCCATCCTCTCGGCAGATTTTACGCGCTTGGGTGAAGAAGTCCGCGCCATTGATGCTGCTGGCGCCGATTGGATTCACGTCGATGTGATGGATGGTCGATTTGTTCCTAATATTACGATCGGACCGCTTGTTGTTGAAGCTATCCGTCGCGTAACAACAAAACCATTAAATGTTCATTTGATGGTTGTTGAGCCAGAACGCTATCTTGAAAATTTTGCGCGAGCGGGAGCTGATCATTTATTGGTGCATGCTGAACCAAGTTCAACAATTCACCTACATCGCACGCTCTCGCAGATCCGGGAGCTGGGAAAGAAAGCCGGCGTCGTAATTGATCCGGCAAGTCCGCCTGAACTCATTGAATATGTCTTGCATCTTTGCGATGTCATTATGGTGATGACCGTTAACCCAGGCTTTGGGGGACAAAATTTTCTACCCGAAATGCTGCCAAAAATTAAACGCCTGCGTGCATTATGCGCTGAACGGGGGTTAAATCCGATTATTGAAGTAGATGGCGGCGAGAATGTCCATACTGTCGGTCTATCGGCGGCGGCTGGCGCAAGAGCGATCGTCGCGGGTTCCGCGATTTTTACCTCTGATAATTACGCCGCAGCGATTTCTGAAATCCGCGCCAAAGCACTTACTTCAATTGAAGAATAAGTGACCTTCTTGTGAGGGAAGATCTCAGTCTACTACACATATAGATAGAGACTAAGAACAATACACTCGAAGAAAATACTTATGAAAGTATTAGGGTTTTCTGTAAAAAGCCAGGTAAGCGTTTCTGTTTCTAATGGACGGATTAGGATTGATTAAAGATAAAACAATGAACCGCTTTCCGACTTATTTTATATCTCACGGCGGTGACCCATGGCCCTGGTTACCAGAGTGGCGTGCGCGGTTTCGAAATTTAGAAAAATCACTTATTTCAATTGCGAGAGAGCAAGAACAGACGCCTAAGGCTGTATTAGTCATTTCAGGTCATTGGGAGGAAGCTGGTTTTAATGTTTTAGCTTCTGATCATCTCTCGATGCTATATGACTATTTTGGATTTCCAGATGAAACCCACAAGCTTATTTATCCAGCGCCAGGGTCATCAGAATTTGCCCATAAAACAACACAGCTACTTCATACTGCCGGCTGTCCGTCTCAATTAGATGATCAGCGCGGCTTTGATCATGGGGCGTTTGTGCCGCTCTTTGTGATGTATCCCAGAGCAAATGTGCCTGTTTATCAGATGTCTTTGCAAAGGGGATATAATCCACAAGCCCATATTTCTGCCGGTCGCGCTATCGCGCCGCTCAGAGATGATGGCGTTTTAATTATTGGCTCAGGATTGAGTTATCATAACTTGAGTCTTTTTGGTCCAGGTGCGCGCGAGCCATCAGAGGCTTTTGATCATTGGTTAAGAAAGGCTCTTTTTGAGCAGTCGAAGGCCCGAATAAAAAGTGTCATGGAATGGGAAAAGGCGCCCTTCGCGCGTCTCCGCCATCCGCAAGAGGATCATCTTGCGCCATTATTTGTTGCTCTGGGTGCAGCAGAAAATGAACCAGCGCGCTGTATCTATCAGGATGAATATCTTTTTGGCAGCGTTACTGCGTCAAGCTATCGTTTTGGTTAGAAGAACACAAAGAAGATCAAGAGATCTTTGATGTCCAAATAGATTGGCCCACGTTGTCGTCATCCCCACCAAAATATAGCTGCTATAATTACATAGAGTCCAAAAAGAGCAGCGCCATCGACCATGTCGGCATGGCCATCCATGGTGACAACGGTAACAACTAAAACTGAAAGAAAAAGGGCGGCGGCGAGAATGGGTGGGATGGCTAAGGTGAAGGGTTCTCCGCCAAGTACAAAACTCGCTAAGACGAGTAGAGGGATAAGAGCCACGGCAATTTGTAGGGCGCTATTTAAGATAATGCTGACGGCAAAATCAGATTTTCCTTCTGCCGCTAGTTTGACGCCAACGACATTTTCAACCGCGTTACCGGCATTTGAGACGATTACAAGTCCCGCAAAGGTTTGACTAATTCCTAGTCTATCAATTGCAGGTTGCAAGGCGTCGACAAACCAATAAGAAACAAAGGCTGCACCGATGCTGCAGGCAATCATGATATTCGTAGTTGCCGATAAAGACCAAATATCTTTCATCTCATGTGACACAGCAGGCATTGTGCGCTGTCCTTGCGTCAGCATCTCATTTGTATGCACGGCGAATACGCATAAAAGCACAATCGCACAGACAATTGCGAGATGCTTCTCATGAGAGCCAGCCGGTAGATGAAGCTCTTGCGCTAATGTAGGAAGTATAAGCGCCGATACAGCAAGTAAAAGTAGCGTTGATATCATGCGTGTTGATTGTCTCTCGAAAACAAGCACGCCATGTTTTTTTCCACCGACAATAAAGGCTAAGCCAAGGAGCATGAGAACATTTCCCAAGATCGACCCGATGAGTGAGGCCTGTACGAGTGGGATGAGGCCGGCTTTCAGTGAGAAGAGACAAACAAAAAGCTCTGGGAGGCTGGCTACAGCGGCTTGAATAACGCCAGTGATGCCAGGCCCTAGATAATTGCCTAATTGTTCAGTCGACTGGCCGATGATATGTGCAATTCCCGCAAGGGCGAGGGCGCAGAGAATAAAATTTAGAATCGGGCCAATAATCGGAAATGTGATCCCTGTGTAATGTAAAAGCGCGGCAGTCAAAATCAGCGCGCCTGTAGAGGCCATTACTGTGTTGGTTCTAAAATCAAGCAAGATCTATTTTCCTTGGCAGTTATAAATAAGCTGTCAGAATTATAATTACATTCAACTTACGATCAAGCTAATGTTGGCCGCCGGACCCTTTAGCCTAAATCTGTAAAATAGGGAATTTTCTAGCAAAAAAGCAGATCATTCTTATGGCTAGGGTGCGCTGTTGATTGGGGTTGAATATTCTGCATAATTTAATTCCTCAGCCTATTTTTAAAATTAGGATGCTTTTATGGAAACTCCGCTGAAGAAATTCCTGGATAAGTGTTACGCAGATTTCACTGATGAAAAAACAGGGCGTGTGGCGGATTATATTCCAGAACTTACAAAAGCGAATCCGGATCATTTTGGTATTAGTGTCGCAACCATTGATGGACATTTGTATGAAGTAGGCGATACCAAAGTCCCTTTTACAATTCAATCCATATCCAAGGCGTTTGTTTTTGCTCTAGCTCTTGAGGAATTGGGTGAAAAAATTGTTGAGTCAACAATAGGCGCCGAACCGAGTGGAGAGGCGTTTAATTCAATCCGTCTCAACAGAAAGGATCTGCCGTTTAAGCCGATGGTCAATGCCGGCGCGATAGCCTGTTCTGGGTTAATCTATCAATCTGCAAGATCTAAGGCCTTTGATTTTATCCATGAGACAATAAGTCGGTTAGCTGGAAGAAATCTGGATGTCGATGATGCGGTATTTGAGTCTGAACGCGCAACTGGCGATCGAAATCGCGCGATCGCCTGGCTTCTAAAGAACTACTCTGTTTTAGAAGGCGACGTGGATGAAGTCCTAGACATTTATTTTCGTCAGTGCGCGATATTAGTAACGGCCCGTGATTTGGCGATCATGGCAGCGACTCTGGCTAATCGCGGGATTAATCCAGTCACTGGGGAAGTGATTTTTTCGCCCATAAATATCGCCAGAACGCTTTCAGTTATGACTAGTTCGGGTATGTATGATTACGCTAGAGAATGGGTCTATCGGGTTGGCGTTCCAGCAAAGAGTGGCGTGGGAGGCGGGATTATAGCGTCGCTTCCATCACAAATCGGATTGGGGACATTTTCCCCGCGCCTAGATGGATACGGTAATAGTGTAAGAGGCATCAAAGTATGCGAAAATATATCTGCTCATTTCGGTCTTCATGTTCTCAATAGAGGCAATGATGTGCAATCTAGCCTTGTTGCAGATTATGATATGACGGGAATTGCATCGCGCAAGTATAGATTGCCTGTAGAAGTTCAAATATTAAATAATAATTCCAATCGAATTAGAATACTTGAATTAATTGGCACGCTTGATTTTGTTAAAGCCGATTTTATTTGTCGTTGTATTTTAACAAACTCAAAAGAGATTGTTATTTTAGATTTTCGCCGCGTTCCTGGAATTTTTCAGTCAGCTAATTTATTGCTAGAAGGCTTGGCGAGGATATTTGAAACTCAATGTCAGACCTTAATTTTATGTGGATTTGAGAAAAGTTCCAAGCTTTTGGACTTTCTGGATAAATGGGTTCATAATCAAGAAAATGTAAAGTGGTTTTTGGCCCTAAATGACGCGATGGAGTGGGCGGAAAGTCAAATAATAGAAAAATACGGCGTATCAGAGAATTATGATCAAGAAACGGCTTTATCTGAACAAGCCTTATTAAAGGGACTTACAGAAACTGAACTTATAGAATTGAAAAAATTAGGAACTAAGAAATCCTATAAATCTGGCGAATGTATTATTAGGGCAGATGATTCGTCGCAAATTGTTTATTTCTTGCTGAGTGGTATTGTTAATATTCGAATTTCTAACGGCGCTAAATTAGCAAGTTTAGCCCCTGGAATGGCCTTTGGTGAAATGGCGCTTTTGGACCAAAGCCGCACAGCTGATGTTTTTGCAGAGACAGATGTGCTATGTTTTGAATTAACGTTGAAAAATTATATTATTTACAGAGATCTGTATCCATCAAGCGCAGAGCATATTATTCGCAATCTTGGCGGAATACTTTCTAGTAGAATATCCAAGCTCAACAATAAAATTAACGCGCTTACCAAATAAGTGTTTTTTAAATTCTGGGCCTAATCTAGATCCAATAATGGGATTTTGACACATATGGTTCATTATCCTATATCTTGTTAAAATTATTAAAATATTGAATTGGGCTCTTTCAGATGAAGCTTCGTACGACATTTATACTTCTCTTTCTTCTTCTTTTTAGTTTAGCCAGCGTTAATTTGGTTCTTGGTATATTTTTAGAAAGAACCGAGCGTGTTGTTGAAGTTTCTCGAAATGAGATGCATCAACTCAATGAAATCGCTGAAGAGGTAGTGATTTCCTCTCAATGGCAAACTAGATTTGCGCGCACTTATATAACGAATAAGGATCCGAGAAGGTTCGATTGGTATTATAAAATCAGTGATATTTTGGAGGGAAGGATTGCGCGCCCTGATAATTATAGCCTTGAATTTTGGGATTTAGTTACAGGCGGGCTCGTGCAGCCGCCAGAAGCAAAAATAGTGAGTGGGCAGCCAATAGAAGATAGATTTTTGGAGCATAATATTACGCCGCAAGAACTTAATAAATTACGAGAAGCAAGAATTCATTTATCAAAATTAAGTATGTCAGAACAAATCGCTATGCATGCTATTGTCGGAGAGTTTGATGATGGCACTGGCGCCTTTGCGCGAAAAGGAAAACCTGACCAGGCTCTAGCCAATAAAATTCTATTTAGTGATGAATATAATAAAGGCAATGCAGATATAAGCCTGCTTATCTCTCAGCTTAAAAATATGATTAATGCTAGATATGGCGAAATGATCCATCGCCAGCAAACGCTTGCTAATGAATTGTTACGATTTAATTCCTTTCTTTCAATGGGTCTCTTTGCATTAATTGTTCTTTCAGTAATTTATTTGCGTCAGAGATTTGGTATCCGAGGACGTAAGCTGATGCAATTTGTTAGAAGTATTAGTAAGGATGGACTTACTCAACGTACAAATATCTCCGGCCAGGATGAGATTGGCGAACTTGCCTCAGCTATTGATGGGATGTCAGAAAATCTCAATTTAGCCTTCGATCAATTAGAGGATAAGATACGGCTATCCGATCAGGCATTAGCTGAGCTTGGAGAAGAAAGAATTCGGTCAGAAAAGCTTTTGCATAATATATTGCCAGCAACTATTGCAACGAGATTGCAGGGCGGCGAAGAAACGATCGCTGAAGTATTCCCGGAGGTTACAGTTTCGTTTTCAGATATTGTCGGTTTCACAGATCTATCCGCCAGGCTTGGCCCCCATGGCACCGTAAATATGTTGAGCGCCCTTTTTGGCGCATTTGATGAACTTGCTGAAAAACATCAAGTCGAAAAAATAAAAACAATTGGCGATTGTTATATGGTTGTTGGCGGCGTTCCAAATCGAGACCCGCTACACTGTCAGCATATTGCTGAATTTGCGCTTGACGCTTTAAAAGCTGTTGAAGAAATTTCAGCGCATCAACCTTTTCCTATCCATATGCGCTTAGGAATCCATACTGGAACTGTCGCCGCAGGAGTGGTCGGCAAGAAGAAATTTTCCTATGATCTTTGGGGCGACGTAGTCAATGTAGCAAGTCGGTTTGAGACGACAGCGTCTCCAGATAAGATTCATGTATCAGAAGCTGTCAGAATTCGGCTGTCTGACGATTTTTTGTTTCATGATTCTGGAATTGTTGAACTTAAAGGCAAGGGGAGAGTTCCTTCATTCTATCTCTTAGGAAAAAAGAAGGAGTATCCATCAGTTATAGAGTTTCGATAAAGTAACTGCCGATGAATGTTGCCTAATCAGTCAGTTTTTATCTATCATAGAGTTTTTTTAAATTGAACCAGCTGCGTATTTGACATGAGCTATTAAAGCTTAAAGTGAATTTTTTGGATGTAAAAAAGGCTATGCGCATCGCGCAGAGCCTTGGATTTTTTAAGGGTCTAATATTGATCAGGTTTTTTATGCAGAGCCCGGCGGACCGGCATATATATCCATGATTTTTCCAAGCATCGTGAGCGCATCTTTTCTTTGGCGTTGGAAAGAATTACGGCCAATAATTGAGCCAAATCCTCCACCTGCATGAATGGCGCGGATCTCGTCCAATAGTTCGTTTTCATCAGAAATGGTCGGGCCGCCAGAGAAAATGACAATACGTCGCCCTGCGAAGGCGCAATCAACAACATGTCGGACGCGCTCAGCAGGTGTAGCGACAGGAATTTTTTGTGCGGTGTATACTTTGCGTGCAGCCTCTTGCTCAACAAAGGCATCAGGCAATTTTACTTTGATAATGTGCGCGCCAAGCTGAGCGGCAATTTGAGCAGAGTAGCCAATAACATCTATCGCTGTTTCACCTTGCTTACTTAGCGCAGAACCGCGGGGATAGGACCACAGAATAACAGCAAGGCCATGACGCTTGGCTTCTTCTGCATAGGCGCGGATTTGCTGGAACATTTCTAGTTGATGGGCTGAACCGGGATAGATGGTGAAGCCGATTGCACAGCAGCCCAGCCGAAGAGCGTCTTGAACGCTCGATGTTAGGGCTTGGTTAGGATCCTTATCATCTAGCAAAGCGTCATTATCATTGCATTTGAGGATGAGTGGGATTTCACCGGCATAGTCACGGGCGCCCGCCTCAAGGAAGCCCAGTGGCGCTGCATAGGCGTTGCAGCCAGCCTCAATCGCCAATTCAAAGTGATAAAGCGGGTTATAGGCCGGTGGATTCGGGGCAAATGAGCGTGCTGGACCGTGTTCAAATCCCTGGTCGACGGGAAGGATGACCATTTTACCAGTGCCGCCTAAACGCCCATGGTTCAATAATCTCGCAAGATTTGACAAGGTTCCCGGGTTGTCTGCGCCATACCAACTAAGAATTTCTTTAACCCGTGGCGTCATAATCGCTCTCTCCTCGGCTGTTAGGGATAAATCTTGCTGTTAGATTAGCAGATAAACCAGGGTCGGTTGAGAAAAAAATGATGTCACTCTTAAATATGTTTTGGAGAAAAACGCATCTTGTAAAAATCGACCCTTTAGACCGTTTCTGCTAATAAAAGCGAAAAAGACTTTAGAAAGCGCGCTCAATCAAAATTATCAAGTTGATCTCTTTGACGATTTTGTGAAAAATTTCTTTTAGAATTTTTGCAGCGTATTTTCATTCTTTCTGTTGATGGCCGCAGCCATTTTCTAATGGTTTGCCTGACAGGCGTTCTTTTATCCAAGCAGTATAGAGCGCCTCGGAGGCTAGGGGCGTTGTAAAATGTGTTTGCTCTCCGGAAAGCTGGACGCGGGTGATATTGGCGCCTAAGGCGCACATTCTATCTTGATAGAGCTTGCCCATAATTGGCGGCACGACTGTATCTTTGGTTCCCCAATAGATCATGACGGGCGCGATGGATTTATGATTAGTCCCCGCTCCCTGAACGATCGCCTGAGCCCAGGCTAATGCATTAGTAGGATGTGGGCTGAGAAGTGATTTGTAATTATCCTGGTAGGCTAATTTCAAAGTATCAGAAAGGACATGTACACATTTTCTACGCATGATTTCATCAATAAGCGTTGCGCCATCTTGCGTATAAAGATCAGTTAATTTCAGATTAGGAAAGGTGTGCGCATTGGCCCAAAGATTCATGCTCAGATGCGAAAAATTAAAGATATTATCAGAAAATCCATCGACTAATGAGTGTAGTAATTTTTCAGCAGCTGCATCGTCAAGCGCGCCTGATGGCGCGAGTGCAGCGATATCTTGTGGCGCCATAGCGACAAAGCCGACGATTTCAATACCGTCGAAGGCTGTGCCTTTTTGCGTGATATAATCGGCCTGTCCTGATGCCGAGAGGGTTGCGCCGCCGCCTTGCGACCAACCATAAATGGCAGCCTTTTTATTGTTTCCAGACACGCCTAAAGCGCCTGCGGCGCGAATTGAATTAATCACGTCGCGCGCTTGTGTTGTGGCAATAGCATATTGATGTGCGCCGCCAGCGCCTAGTCCTTGGTAGTCTGTTGCGACAACAACATAGCCCTCCTGGATAAAGCGTTCTACTGCAGGTAATCCATAATCAGTCCAGGAGTCACCATTGGTCATAAAATATTGATTGAGGGTTTTTGCTGGATCAATGACTTGAGAGGGGCCGCAGTTTTGCGCAGTTCCTGTCGTTCCGTGCGCCCAGGCGATGATTGGCCGACCTTCTTTAGGGACTTTTCCTTTTGGCGCAACAAGGATCGCTGTTGAAACTGTTTTACGATCTAAAAGGTCTGATGAAATATAGGCAATGCGCCAGGCCTCTGCGTTGGGAATGCGCGTTGCGACGGTTTCTTTTCTTACTATCTGACCAAGTGGGCCCTTAGCCGAAATCGATTGGAGTTGAGCATAGAAAGGAGAAAGCAGCGGCAGGGAGGAGGCCGCGTAAAGAGATGTTGGCGTTAAGCTCATGAGGCAGAGCAGAAAAAGATAAAAAATATGTGATACTGAAAAGGTCATTAGACGCTCCAGATTGGCTTGGCGCAGATTTATTCGCCATTGCAAATATATTCAAGGAGAATTCAACTTGATTTTAAGTTGAATTTTTACTTATTTTATAAAATTTCAGCTGAAGGAGATAATAGCAGATAAATATTTTCACCGTAAAGCTAGGTATTGTAATCACCTACGATAAAATGTAATTGATCTCTCTCATGATTGTTTTCGATTTATCAAATGGCTCGCACTGAATTGTTTTGAATTTCTCATATTAACGTAACGTAGAAATGAGCGGAAAATTTTATGTAAAAGAAAAAAGGCTTACTCATCGACTTCGTACAGCCTGTGACGCTTGATATTCTCGCTCGAGATATTTTAACCCAGTCAAGAAAGAGGGCTGTCTTTTATTTGTATTCTGCTAGAATGAAACATTCTTAGGGAGGTCGGCTTATGACGCGCAGAGATTTCCTCGGTTCTATCGGGAGCGCATTTTGTCTTGCCGCTCTAGGTGGCTCGACTGTTTCGCGAGCTTTTGCCGCGACAGATTTTGTCGAATTGCCTTTTGCTAATGGACGCCGTCCGCTTGTTGCTTACCCTGGCAAGCGCCCCCTTATCCAATTGACGGCGCGACCGCCTCAGCTCGAAACGCCATTTGATGTTTTCGATGAGGATGTGTTGACGCCTAATGACGCTTTTTTTGTTCGCTATCATTTAGCGGATATCCCTCTTTCAATCGATCCAGAAAATTTTACTCTTAATATCAAGGGTCGTGTGGATCGGCCTATGTCGCTCTCTCTGCAAGAACTTAAATCAAAGTTTGAGCCGATAGAAATTGTTGCGGTCAATCAGTGCTCAGGCAATAGCCGAGGTTTTTTTGAACCACGCGTTGCGGGTGGGCAATTAGCCAATGGCGCTATGGGCAATGCGCGTTGGAAAGGCGTATCCTTACGCGCGCTTCTAGATCGGGCTGGCGTTCAAGCTGGCGCCAAAGATGTGACCTTTGGCGGACTAGATGGTCCTATGCTTCCTGAAACTCCGGACTTCGCCAAGGCGCTTGATCTTGATCATGCACGTGACGGTGAGGTTATGATTGCTTACGCAATGAATGGCGAGGATCTGCCTTGGTTAAACGGCTATCCTTTACGACTTATCGTGCCAGGATTTTACGGGACCTATTGGGTCAAGCATCTCAACGAAATCATGGTGACGGATCAGAGTTTTGAGGGCTACTGGATTGCGAAGGCCTATCGTATTCCAGCCAATAGTTGCGGCTGCACTCAGCCTGGACAGTCTGGGTTCGCAAGCGCGCCAATTAACCGATTTAATGTTCGTTCTTTCATTACAAATTTCAAAAATGACGCCACTTGTCGCGCTGAGACTGAGACGACAATCAAAGGCATCGCTTTTGACGGGGGTTTTGGGATCAAGCAAGTGCTGGTGTCGCTTGATAATGGTTTAAATTGGCGTGCAACAACACTTGGCGATGACTATGGCAAATATTCTTTTAGGAAATGGCAAGCAATTATTAAGCTTCCTAAAGGAACGCATAGTATTAAGGTATGCGCAACAAACCAAATCGGTCAATCACAACCCATGCACCCACTGTGGAATCCGCCTGGCTATATGCGTAATTGCGTTGAGACGATCCAACTTCATGCTGTGTAAGGTTTTTTTCTGATGTTTATTCTTCGTCAGCCCCTTTTCTTGCTAACTCTGGCGTTTTTAACCGTAATGGTGTCGGCTTCGCTTGCAAAGCCGTTAATCTATACGCTTTCAGATCAAGAGCCTGCATTGCGGGCTGGGCCTGGGAGCGAGGTTGCGCAAAATAATTGCCTTTCCTGTCATTCGGGAGACTATATTGAAACTCAACCGCCAAAACAGGGGATTAAATTTTGGGAGGGGGAGGTAAATAAGATGATTAAAAATTATCATGCGCCAATTTCAGAATCGGACGCAAAAATCATCATTGACTATTTAGCTAATCAATATTGATAACAAGAATATGTTTATTTGCCTAGTCTTAGCTTGGATGGATGCTGTCGCGTATCTTCTTTAAGAAGATCTTCTTGTCAAGGAAGGTCAGAGACGTGAACTGCGCCATCTGGTTCAATGTGGCTAAATTTGATTTCTAATGTTCTAAGAAACTCCTGCAACCCTGCGTCTTGTATTGGCAAAACATGAGCGTCCGCACCAGACTCATTGTGGTGTGAGTGCCAGTAGCCTGGGGGAGTGATAAAACTAGCTCCTGCTGCCCAATCTTCCCGATGTGGATTTTTAATCCAGCCGTCTCCGCCAAGTTCTGTCCCAATTAATGTGTAACATCCTGGCTTACAATCAATCACAAAATCAAGCGCAACAGACTCATGTCGATGTGGGAGTTGAGATTTATCAGAAGGCAATAGCCCATACATCGCCCATAGGGTTTGAGTAACAGTTCTGGTCTGTGGGAAAGATTTATTCGCCAGCAACACACTGATACGATTTGCTGATGCACTAGATGCGTTTTCGGTAACCTCTTTAAGTTTTTCTTTGGCTTTTTCATGCTTATAAAGCGTAGGCTTGAAAAGCGGCGCCGTCGGAGTCACGCCAAGATAGGCGAGAAGCGGAGCATCATGCACCCAGTATAATCCAGCATGTCCCTGACTATAATGAAGCGCTTGACTATGTGCGGGAAGCACAATGAAATCTCCCTGTCGCCAGTATATTGATTGACCGCAAGCGTCTGTCCGACCTTCTCCCCTAAAGATAAAAAATATCTGGCTCGTCGCAATCGCTGAAGTTTGGATAAAGCCATCCGATATTCGAATAAAATTCGCGCAAAGTGAAGGAGAAGTTGCTGGGCCAATGCACCTTAAGACATCGCTTATATCTAGCGGTAAGATACAAGAGCCTTTTCCCTCAAAAAATGAAGGAGAAAAACTTTTATATGGAATTGGTGTGATGATCTTTTGAATGAGGGGATTGGCGGCTGACGAATAATCATAATAGAGGGCGTCACTTTCAAGATTACTGATGTCCATAACGCCCTCAAGTCGTTTTTGTTTATGAATTTAATTGCGTGCATCTAAGTGCAAGGTCAATTCTTTAGATGGGGTGTTTAATTGTAAAGAAAAGAGTTTTTATTGAAGAGCTATTTTTTTAGATTATTTTGCTCAGCGCTTTTTAGGCGCGTCCATCTAGAGCAATTGCTTATCAGGCTGGTTATTTATTTTATGAGAATGTTCTTTTCTGCTAACCCGTACAAAGCTTTAATTCGCAGGGTCGCTGCATTTTAAACTGTAGAAAGCGCTAGGCCTCAAGGCGCTTTCTAATTAGGGCCAGACGCTCGCGTAGCTCTTTTTCGTCAATGACGCCTCGCTTCAATAGGGAGTGGGCGAGGGCGACTAGCTGATTTTCTGGGTAGGGTAAGTTTGCATAGAGCGAGGCTGAGAGCTGATCTTCCTCATCGCGACGCTCCTTGAAAGTAAGCGGAGGGTTAGAAGAGCTACAGCTTTGATCAAGGGCGTCACACAGTCCGTCCAAGCTTGTTTTCCATGGCGGCAGGGGATTTTCTACCCCATAACGCTCCGTCATGATCGGCCAAGTGTGATCGCGTTCTACGATATCATTCAAAACCCCGAAAGAGTCGGGCTGCGCCTTTTTCTTCATGCGGTTACGGGTCGTACTGCTTCGCGAACTAAAGGCGTAACATTGTTTGTCGCGCCTGGTTTTGGCAGAGCGACGCCGATGAGGCAGTCGCGCGTAAGGATCTCGGCGAGTTGATCTTCAGTCCAGCCCTCTGTGCCGGCCGGTCGCAGTGGCATCACCATGAAGCGATGTTTCTGATTAGAATCCTCAACTCTTACCTCAACGCCATCAGGTAATTGTAACCCAAATTCAGATAAAACTTGGCGTGGCCAGCGCACAATGCGGCGCCGATAATTTGGCGTGCGATACCATTCCGGAGAATTTCCAAGGATAGGGCGGGGATAACAAGAACACAGCGCACAGACGATCACATGGTGTAAGGTCGGCGTATCCTCGAGAATTTTGAAAGCCATAAAGTCGCTGGGCGCGCCAAAACCTGTTGGATGAAGCCAGTCTACGCCGACTTCTTTACAGGCCTTTATAGCATCAGTAAGCGCTAGTTTTTTGAACTCCGGATCAAGCCACGCTTTTGCAACTAATCGCGCTGCAGGCGTAGGGCCGATCTGCTCTGCATATTCAGTGAATATGCGATGCTCATGAGCTGTGAACAGCCCTTTCTCGATGCACAATTCACGCAATGCGATTTCTAGAACTTCAAAATCGGTAATCTCATCAACCATTGGCTTATGCGCATGGTCATGATCGTGGTCATGGTCATGGTCAGAATTAGACATTGACAGCCTCCAGCCAGCGTTCCGGCAGCTCTGTTTGCAAGGTATCGTTGTTTGGTCCCGTATAATTGTCCCAAAGATCGGACTGCCTAAAGCGGACGATGTAAAACCACTCTGACTTTGCGTCCTCGCGATCCCAGGTTTCATCTTCAGGAGCCGGGCTCTCATAGGCGACTTCAGCGATAATGCCTTCAGCTCCGCGCACATATTCTGGCGTTCTTGTGTAGAACATTGCGGGTAAATCGCGAACGCGGATGCGATCGCCAAGTTTAAATTTTGCTGGATCGGCTGTCCCGGCGAAGACCGGCGGATCGCCAAGTCCAACTGCCTTAATATGGAATTGGTTACGTTTCACGTCTTTACCGTCGCCTGCAAATCTAGGCGCAGCTTCAGGACACAGCCCATTGAGCGGACCTGGATAGCGACTTTTTACTTCGACGAGCCGATCTGTGAGCTCAGCCCAATCAATATGTTTCTTTTCGATCAATAGGCGTCCCACCGACCACAACCAGCGGGCATAATAGGGTAGGCCGAGATAAATGGATCGACCCACATCGACATTGCCAATACGACGTCGCTCTTCAGTGACCCAGATCCCGCGCCAAGCAAGAACTTCGCAGAGGACATAGGTCATCAGTTCCCATTGCTCCTCTTCTTTATTCTCATAAGGGTGGGGGTAGTCTAATTCTCCGCCAACGTCATGTGGCGTTTTCATATAGGCGAGCCAGTGACTGTGGCTTATCTCATCAGGCGTCGGCCATTCTGGCACTTCGGGGTAGACAGTTTTGAGCCGGGAAACTAGGGCTAGCTGCTCAGCGCGTTCTGCAGCAGTGCTCATCGGCATACCGCCGTTTACGATTCAAGGCTGTGTTTAATTTCAGCCGGTTCGCCTAGTTGGGTGATTGTATAAACACAGATAAATTTATTTGATGCGACTAAACCCTTTAAAAATTTTTAGGTCAAGTCGGGCGAACTTCATACATCCTATTCTCCTATTATTTTCTCCTTGTTTATGTCTAGAGAGGTCTTTTGTAAAATTAAGATTATTGGTTTTTGAAAAAATCTGTCATTTATTATAGGCTTTGGGTAGAACTTGTCGATTTGATTGGCTCTTTAGGATCCTGTTGCTCTGCAACAATCTTTCAAAATCGAAGCTCTCTTTGTGCCTTTAAAAATGGATCATCTTCTGAGTGTCTGGATCTTTCTATCGTAGGTGACCGGTAGAGCTATTTTCACTGAACTGCGCCGGAGGACAGAAGCTCTTGCCGCTCTCATAGGCTTCGTGTTTCAAGTGAGAATTAGGGAAGGAGTCCTACTTGAAACTTTTATCGAAAGCTGTGAAAAGACGCTTAGATTATATGTAACCTGTCGCCACCTTGAGGTTTGGGTTCTTTTATAATTCAACTAGGCCGCCGTTGGGGCGGAAGGGAGCTGGCCATGCGCCTTAATTTAACGGCTGAAAAAACGAAAACAATACAAGCTGCTAAGGTTGAAACTTTAAAAGCCGCTAGTCTTGCCTTTCTCTTTGGCGCTCTGCTGATTTACGGAATCGGCTTTTCACATATTGAAGCCGTCCATGACGCGGCGCATGATTCTCGCCATGCGCTTTCATTCCCTTGTCACTAGGCAATAAATGCACGTGAGTTGATTACTCTTAAATTGAGCAAGCTCAGCCTGCTGAGACGGTAGCTATGAATTCTTTGCTTTATCGCTCATTAAGGGTCGCGGTAACAAGCCAGGCTTGGGCGGGCGCATAGACGCCGTTAGGCGAAGAGAATTCTTGTAATTTTTGTGTCAGCTCATGTTGGATTGCTGCTTTGTCTGATCGCAAGTCTCCATTAAGGGATTGGGCGATACTTAAAGATCTCAGGAGAAATTGCGCAGCCTCTTGCGGAGTGTTTCCTTGTCGACCTATTGAGATTTTTCCGATCCAAGGATTGACCGAAATACACCCAAAATCAGCACAGCTCAGAATGTCAGAAATATAATCTATTTCTGCAAAGGCAAATGGTCCGGGCGCACGAGGTTCTAAATTCGGTAATTCAATGTAGTTTGCGATGATCTCTCGTATGGAAAGCATCCAAATATTATGCTGCACTGAAGACCAGCAGGAAAAGGCAATTCTTCCGCCAGGTTTGAGTGAATCGCGTAGATGAAGAAATGCAGTTTTAGGATCTTTAAAAAACATGACGCCAAAGCGCGAAAAAAGACAATCTGCGAAGGATTTAGGGAGTGCGATTCTTGCGGCGTCGCCAGCTAAAAAACTCACATTGTTTAACTGCGCCTGAATGACTCGTTTGCGACATTCAGCAATGAGATCATCAGAAATATCGATGCCTAGGACGAGGCCGGTATTGCCTACCTGTTGACCCAGACTCAACGTTGTGGCGCCAGCGCCGCAGCCAATATCGATAAAGTTTTCACCCGGATGAACCTTAGCACAGTCAAGCAACGCCTGGCCAATTGGCTGAATCATTTCTTCAAAATCATTGATGTTTTCGAGCCATCTCTGGCCACCCTTGCCTGACCAGTGTTGTTCTTGAGTTTCAGGCGTGTTTTTAGAACTTGACATAAAATTGGCTCTATAAAGATAAGTATATTTTTTGTGTAAATAGGGCGGGTCGTTTAAAAATCAAAATTTCTGTTAGGATCCAGGCAAATAAAAATTGTGAATGCGAGAATTTCTTTTGTGTCTATTTTATCTAGTGCCATTTCTAAAAAACTTTAGCAAAGGCCGCGGCGCCTGTCGAGACGACAGCAGTTTCTTGTCTTACAGAATTTTTATTCAGGTTAGACGATTTTATTTTCCGAAGCGATGAAGGCTCTGCTTTTATATCGTGCTCGTCTACGAATAACCTTTCAATCTGCTTGATGCAATCTATAACGCGTTCATTAATTAAGGCATAATAAACATTCTTGGCCTCTCGACGATTGGCGATAAGATTTGCGTGACGCAATTCGGCAAGTTGTTGACTGAGTGCAGGCTGACCAATCTGAGTCGCTTCATCAATTTCTCCAACTGTCTTTTCTCCGTGAGCGAGAAAAGAAAGGATCATCAATCTTTGAGGCTGCGCATAATTTTTCATCATGTCGGCCGCTGTGCGCGCTTTTGATTTAGACTGATAAATCATGTTTTGTCTTTCATTAATTTATAAAACCAATCATGGCTTGCTGAGGGTAAAAATGCAGTTGGTAGAGTTTGCTCAGGTGGCGCGAGAACATCTTTTCCCGGGCGCCATCCCTCCGGGGTAAAGACTTTTCCGGAAGCAGTCTTTCGTAAAGCCGTCAGGATACGAATAATTTCATCGACTGAGCGGCCGACAGAGAGGGGGTACCAGGTGATCGCGCGGATCACCCCTTCGGGGTCTATGAAATAACTTGCGCGCATGGCTGAGGAATCTGATGAGTCATCATCAATCATTCCATAAGCCCGCCCGACCGCCATCGAGGGATCTTCAACAATGGGGAAATTAATTTTCACATCGAAGCTTTTTTGGATCGTTTGAATCCAGGCGACATGCGCATAGAGGCTATCAACAGAAAGCCCGAGCAAAGCGCAGTCGAGACGATCAAATTCTTCCTGCGCGCGCGCCAGCGCCACAAATTCGCTCGTGCAGACAGGGGTAAAGTCGGCAGGATGTGAAAAGAAAACCAACCAGCGGCCGCGATAGTCTTCGAGGCTGCGCTCGCCCTGCGTGGTCCGAGCGCGAAAATTTGGCGCGAGATCGCCGATTTTCAATGACTTGTGGTCATTAGAGAATATGCCAGCGTCCATACCAGGCTCCGTTGGGGCTGCATTCTTGACTTTTGTCGTCTTTTAATTTACATAGTTACATAGTTTATGAAAGTCAATAAAAAATCTGAGGTTAGTGATGGGTGACATCAATCTTGCAGCCGCCGCTGATCAGATCCGCCAATGTTTGGCGTCACAAAATTCTCGGCCGGTTGTAAAAAGCTTTTTTGATGAAGCTACCTTTACCGCAACACACGTCGCGCACGATCCAATAACGCTAAATGCGGTCATTATTGATAGCGTTTTAGATTTTGACTCTTCTTCAGGCCGCACTTCTAAAAAATCGGCAGAGGCAGTCATTTCTTATGTGCGCGAAAAAAATCTGACAATCGAGTGGCATCTCGAGACGCATGCGCATGCCGATCATCTATCAGCAGCGCCTTACTTACAAGAAGTATTGGGCGGTAAACTTGCAATTGGCGAACAGATTAAGACTGTCCAACAGGTCTTTGGTAAAATCTTCAATTTTGGTCCTGAATTCGCCAGGGATGGGTCGCAATTTGATCGGCTCTTTTCCGATGGCGATCAATTTTATCTGGGTAATATACCCGTCATTTGTCTTCATGTTCCAGGTCATACACCCGCAGATCTCGCTTATATCATAGGTGATTGCGCCTTCATAGGGGATACGCTGTTCATGCCAGATTATGGTACGGCGCGTGCCGATTTCCCGGGCGGGGATGCGCGCCAGCTTTTTCAATCCATTCGCCGGTTATTGGCCTTACCAGAAGAAACTAAAATCTATCTTTGTCATGATTACAAAGCGCCGCAGCGGGATCGATTTGTCTGGGAAACAACGATTGGCGCACAAAAGCGGGCGAATGTGCATGTGCATGATGGCGTCAATGAAGATGATTTTGTTGATATGAGAAATAAGCGGGATGCAACGCTCGATTTACCAACGCTCATTCTTCCCTCTGTCCAAATCAATGTTCGAGGTGGCCATCTTCCTCCGGCGGAAGAAAATGGCGTAAGATATCTCAAGCTTCCTCTGGATCTTCTATGATGGAGATCTGGAATCGCGCTCAGCCGCTACAAGGCTTCACTGGCGGCATGATGATTGGAGCGGCCTGTGCGCTCATGTTGGTGTTACTAGGAAGGATTGCCGGCGTGAGTGGATTGCTAGCCCGCGCCCTTAAATTGACGTATCCACCCGCCCTCGATCTTCTCGCGCTCGTCTTTATTTTGGGGCTACCGCTTGGAGGATTATTTATTAATCAAATCATCGGATCTGTTGAGGTCATTTATCCAAATGAAGATTTGATTTTGATATCAGCAGGTTTGCTCGTTGGCTTTGGCGCACGATTAGGTTCGGGATGTACGAGCGGTCATGGCGTTTGTGGTCTGTCACGGCTGTCGCTACGTTCGATATTTGCGACTGGTATTTTTATGCTTAGTGGTTTTGTAACTGTCGCCCTTATGCGTAGCCTTGGGCTTTCATCATGAAGCTGAACTACGTCGCTTCTTTCATCTCGGGTCTGTTATTTGGAGCAGGCCTAGTTGTTTCTGGAATGGCCAATCCGCAACGCGTGCGGGGTTTTTTGGATATTGGCGGCGCATTTGATCCAACGCTTGCCTTTGTCATGATGGGCGCTCTCTTGATTATGGCTTTTGCCTGGCGCACACAAAAAAAATTATCCCATCCATTATTTTCTACAAGCTTTGAGATCCCAAAGACTATGCCGGTCGATTGGCGTCTCATAAGCGGCGCGATCCTTTTTGGCGTTGGTTGGGGACTAGCTGGATTATGTCCAGGTCCAGCGCTTGTTGGTCTCGTCTTAGCCCCCAAAAAAGCCCTTCTTTTTGTTGGCGCGATGATTTTAGGGATGGGACTTTATCGCTGGGTTGAACAGCGGCTTTTCTCAAAAAGCCTAAATCAAAATTAAAAAAATTAAGGAGTAGGGATGATGAGCGTTTCTGATGAGGCTTTAAAACAAAATACTTATGATATTGTTATCGTAGGCGGTGGAGCTGGCGGCGTTGCTGTCGCCGCAAGTCTGTTAAAACGTCGACCAAAACTTGCTATCGCAATTATAGAACCCGAAGAAATTCATTATTACCAACCTGGCTTTACTCTGGTTGGCGCAGGCGTATTCACGCCCGATGCTGTCTGGCATCCAATGGAGAAAATTCTCCCAAAAAAAGCAACCTGGATTAAACATGCTGTTGTTGAATTTGCGCCAGAAAAAAATGAAGTCATTCTCTCAGATGGTGGACACGTAAAGTATCATATGTTGGTAGCGTCTCCTGGCATTAAATTAAATTGGGCTGGCGTTAAGGGCTTAAATGAGACCTTAGGCCGCAATGGCGTAACATCTAACTATTTACCCCATCTTGCGCCGTACACGCATGAAATGGCGGATAGTCTGAGAGGGGGGCGCGCGCTCTTCACACAGCCACCGATGCCAATTAAATGTGCAGGCGCGCCGCAAAAGGCTATGTATCTTTCCTGTGACAATTGGCGTCGTCGTGGCGTGTTATCGAATATCAAAGTCGAATTTCACACGGCTGGAAATGTACTTTTTGGCGTTCCAGCCTATGTGCCGGCGTTAATGAAATATATTGAAGCCTACGGCGTTTCACTAAATCTTGAGTCGAAACTTGTCGCTGTTGATGGTGAAGCGCGAATTGCCTCCTTTGAACGTAAAAATGAGCACGGCGCTTCTGAGGTGATACAATGTGAATTTGATATGCTGCATGCGGTTCCTCCGCAAACAGCTCCGGATTTTGTCGCTAAAAGTCCCTTAGCCGGTGAAACCGGATTTATCAGCGTTGATCAGGACACCCTACAACATACGAAATATCCAAACGTCTTTGCTCTGGGTGACGCAACAACAACGCCAAATGCAAAGACAGCAGCCGCAGCGAGAAAACAAGCGCCTGCCGTAGCCATTAATGTGATTTCAGTATTAGAAGGGAATGCGCCGACTGTCGCTTATGATGGCTATGGCTCCTGTCCTCTAACAGTAGAGCGCGGCAAGATTGTCTTAGCTGAATTTGGCTATGGTGGAAAATTATTACCAAGTTTTCCAAAATGGTTGCTTGATGGTACGCAACCCACTCGAGCAGCGTGGTTTTTAAAAGATCGGATGTTGCCAGCAATTTATTGGCATTTCATGCTTAAAGGTCGTGAATATCTCGCCAAGCCGCATATCTATAATAAGAAAACTGGCGAGGCGGTTCAGTGAGTATAGAGAGCCTTTTGCCAATGGCTCTGGCGCCTTACGCGCCAGGTCTCATCAGCGGCGGACTTGTTGGGTTTACGCTAGGCCTTGTCGGTGGTGGAGGATCAATCCTTGCGGTGCCGCTGATGGTCTATTTCGTTGGCGTTAAAGATCCGCATATAGCGATTGGCACAAGCGCTTTTGCTGTCGCGCTCAATGCTTTGGCGAATCTAGTTCCTCATGCGCGCGCTGGAAATGTGAAATGGCGCTGTGGCGGCATCTATGCTTCTTCTGGCGTGATCGGAGCGCTTGTAGGATCTACTTTGGGCAAGGCGTTTGATGGACAAAGACTGCTTTTTCTATTTGCTTTGATTATGATTATTGTAGGCCTAATCATGCTCAAAGGTCGTGGCAATCAAGGCGATCCTGGTGTTGAATGCACTGTCGCCAAAGCGCCAAAAGTATTAAGTTATGGCTTTAGCACAGGACTTTTTTCTGGTTTTTTTGGGATTGGCGGCGGCTTTTTGATTGTGCCCGGTCTTGTTGGCTCTACAGGCATGCCTATCTTGAAAGCCGTCGGCACGTCGCTTGTGGCGGTAGGCGCATTTGGATTAACAACCGCATTTAATTACGCGGCCTCAAACTATGTTGATTGGAGCCTGGCGGTTATTTTTATCCTTGGCGGCGTCATTGGTGGCTTGTTCGGCGAGCACGTAGCAAAAAAACTCGCAAGTTACGGCAGTCTTCTGACAACAGTTTTTGCAAACCTCATCTTCTTTGTTGCTGGTTATATGATCGCAAAGACGGTTTTCGCTGTTTAATGCGCTTGAAGATGGAGCGCCGAGTACGCATTTTATAAACTCATCTAAAGAGAGGAACAATGCTCAAAAACTGGCAAGAGGAAATAAGGGACCTCTCTGGAGATATCAAGAATCTCAGAGCTGGCATACCTGATGTGATGAAGGCATTCACAGCCATGGGAGCGTCAGCTAGCGCAAGTGGTGCTTTGGATGCTAAAACTAAGGAATTAATTGCCTTGGCGATTGGCGTTGCAATCAGATGTGATGATTGTATCGCTTTTCATAGTAAGGGTGCAGTTCAGCATGGCGCCTCTCGTGAGGAAGTGCTCGAGACACTATCCATGGCGATTTATATGGGCGCGGGTCCTTCCGTTATGTACGCGAGCCACGCCTTAGCGGCTTTTGACCAACTTCATGCGCCTGCCGCTGTATAAACAAATTTTCAAACGGAGGGCCTTATGCATTTTGTCATTTCCGCCACTTACGGGCCGACAGATCCAACGCGGGCAATGTTGCCTTATATTTTTGCAACTTCTGCATTGCAGGATGGCGATAAGGTAACGATGATGTTATTTGCCGATGCTGTTTACTCTGCTGTCGAAGGCGCGGGCATAAAACTTATCCCCGTTGGGCCGCCTAATCGATATGAAGAGGCGCTGAAACATCCAAATATGTTGCTGCTTGCATGCAAGCCCTGCCTCGAGGCTCGTGGCTTAGGGGAAGCGAAGCTCGACTCTCGTATTAAACTGGCAGGCATGAATGAATTTCACGCCGCTGCGAAATCACCGGATGCGCGCATCATTAATTTTTAAGCTGCATCTAGCCGCATATTTATGATTACTAAGGGAGAAATCATATGAAAAAGACATCATCATTTTTAGCCTATTCTGCAAGCGTATTAATTTTATGTGGGGCCGGTCTTATGTTGGCGCATCCCGCTCGTGCGCAAGGCGAGATGGATCACAGTAAAATGCAAGGTTCAGCGCCTACGCAATGGGCGGATCCAGGCAAAGCGCAAACCAATACAATTGTTGATGGCATGGAAATTCGCGGCGGTAAAAATGGCATGGGCGGTGGCATGATGCCGGGAATGAATCATGGCGGCGGTTCGGGCGGCATGGACCATGGTGGCGGCATGATGCAAAAAATGATTTGTGGCTTTGCCGAAAAGCTTGATGGCCGTTTGGCCTTCCTCAAGGCGGAACTTAAATTAACAGATCAGCAAAATGCCGCTTGGAATAGTTTTTCTGAAGCCTGGCGAGCTACGGCTCAGAAAGCGACTGCAAAATGCGAGGCGATGAGCGCTCATATGGGCATGAATCATGGTGAAGGGGTCATTGGAAAACTATCAATGATGGAAATGCACATGGTTGATCATCTAGAAGTAGTCCGCGCACAAAAAGCAGCGCTTGAGCCACTTTTCGCTGCCTTAGATGAAACGCAGAAAAAAACAGCAAATGAGATCTTTGCCGATACGATGAAAGTCGGTATGCAAATGGGCGGTATGAAGCATGGCGGTGGTATGAAGCATTAATATGCTGCTTTACGGATTTTCGCGCGAAAAGCCTTCATCAAAAATTTCCGAGCTCGGCTAACAAAGGAAAAAGCACCCTGCACCAGCTGGGGCGCTTTTTTTGAAATGCCTAGCAGGATTATTTACCCTCGCCTGATACGCTCAGCTTAATAATCTTGTCCGCGCTAGCTGGTGGTTCCCCTCGCTTAACCTTATCAATATAGTCCATGCCAGAAACCACTTCGCCAATTACTGTATACTGCTCTTCGAGATAAGGCGCAGGCGCGAAGCAAATGAAAAATTGAGAATTTGCGCTATCATTATCAGGGCCGCGCGCCATGCCGACTGTGCCGCGAATAAATTTTTCCTTTGAGAATTCGGCAGGAATATTTGGCAGATCTGATTTGCCTCTGCCCGTTCCTGTTGGATCGCCAGTTTGCGCCATAAAGCCATCGATCACACGGTGGAAAACGACATTGTCATAGAAGTGGCGGTTCGCTAGCGCTGTAATTTGCTCAACATGCTTGGGCGCAAGGTCAGGGCGTAATTTTATAACTGTTTTTCCATATTTTGTTTCAAGCGTCATTAAAACATCTGCAAATGCCGGGGAGGAAAAGAGCGACATTGCCAGGAGAGTAGTTATAAAGTGACGGCGTAAAATCTGCATTTTAGCTCCTTTTGAGGTTGCGAAAATTCGAGATAAATCTGGTCTATAGCAAGCCAGCGTTCTCCGAGTAATTGCACCCAGTTTTGTCATTTATTCTAGAGAGAATTGACCAACTTTGATGCGCTTTCGATCTGTTTAACATAAGTAAGATCAATACTTTTTGCGCTCAGCCTTTTGCATCATCCTGCCAGACAAGCCGATATAAATCAAAACGGCGGTCTCTGAGGTTGCGGACAGTGCCATTCCGTCTCGCCCAATCTAGATCTGACAGATCAAGATCAGCGACTGCAATGGTTTCGACATTTTCTGTCGCTTCAGCCGCTATACCATCTCTCGCGAAAGGGAAATCGCAGGGCGTTAGAATACACGACTGAGCATATTGCACATCCATATTCTCAACCCCAGGCAGATTGCCAACATTACCTGACAGAATAACATAGCACTGGTTTTCAATTGCCCGAGCCTGACAACAATAACGCACTCTTAAATAGCCTTGACGATTATCTGTACAAAAAGGCACAAAGAACAATTTTGCGCCTTCATCGGCAAGTCTGCGTGTGAGTTCAGGAAACTCGGAATCATAGCAGACCAAAACGCCAATGGGTCCGCAATCCGTGTCAATGGCGCGAATTTGATCTCCGCCCTTTATATTCCACCAATTTCTTTCATTCGGCGTCGGGTGGATTTTTTCTTGCGTATGAACGGTGCCATCGCGCAAGAAGACATAGGCGATGTTTCTAATTTCATTATCGGCAATCATTGTTGGATGCGATCCGCCAATAATATTAATATTATAGGACAGGGCCATTTCACTTAACGCTTCAACAAAGGGCTCGGTCCATTTAGTTAGCGTTTCAATTGCTTCAATCGGTCCGATGCGTTTTTTTTCTAGCGCTAAGAGCTGAAGCGTAAATAATTCCGGAAAGACTACAAAGTCTGATTTATAATCCGAGACAACATCAACAAAATATTCAATGTTAGAGATAAATTCATCAAAACTAGAGACGGCTCTCTGTTGGAATTGAACTGTCGCAACGCGTACCCAATCTTTTGGTCGGATTGCGCCTTTTACTGCGATACTGTCTTGATCGACATAAGGATTACGCCAAACAAGATGCGCGGCATAACCAAGACTTTCCCGGTCGCTTGGTAGGTAATTTTTTAAAACACCAATCGGTTCAAATCCATTATTGATTTGGAAAGTAATAACTGGATCGCGAATCTTTTGCTCCTTTATTGCCTCAAGATAGGCGTCGGCTGTTTTATATTCCTTCATTTTCTTGGATAGTCCCGGCATGCGGCCGCCGAAAACAATGCCTTTAAGCTCTAATTCTTCAGCGAGCCGCTTGCGCGCTTCATACAGTCTTTGACCTATTCTTAAGCCCCGCCAGTCAGGGTCAACGCAGACTTCCATTCCATAGAGCCAGGGACCTGAAGGGTCGTGGCGAGAGGCATAGCCGCCGCCAGTGATTTCCGCCCATTTATGTTTTGACAGCGCTGTCGCTTCGTCAATACGAAAGGTTGCGGCATAGCCAACAATCTTGCCATCATAATCCGCAACAAATTGGCCTTGCTGAAAGACAGTCACTTGTCCCAGCAAATGGCCATTTGTATAGGGCGTCATATTGGGGTAGGCCCGGCGCATCATGGCGATAATGTCTGGCACATCGCTGCGCGTGGCGTGCCGAATGATAAGTTTTTCTGTAGATTTGGGTTTTTCGGCTTTATTCTTTTGTTTTTTCTGGATCGTCATCGGAATCTTGATCCTGCCTGAAATGAAGCGCCTGACGCCAACAAGGGGAGGATGTTAAGTCGAGCGGGAAAGCAGCCTAGTTGTTGCAAATTTTGGAGCGCGAGTAAAATTCTAGTACCTATCGAAGAGCCTATCAGTCTGTATGAGCGACAAATTATTTTTTAAGGCTTCTTTTTCTTGCTTCAATCTGCGAGAATTAATGTGAGCTAGCCCTTGATCTTTTGTGCTCTTTTGGTTTTTTTTAAAGGATTTTTTATGAACACGACTGAAATTTCATTTCCAACTCAGGCTTTTATCAATGGCGCATGGGTCCAGGCTGAGGGCGGTGAGACCTTCCCAGTCGAAAACCCTTCTAATGGCCAGGTTCTTGCGTATGTTCCCGATATGGGGCGGGCGGAAACGCGGCAGGCGATTGAGGCGGCTGCCGCAGCTTTGCTGCATTGGCGTGAAAAATCTTCTCTAGAGCGGGCAGATATTTTGCGCCGTATTGGCCAGCTGATGATGGCGGATCAAGAGCGCTTGGCGCGCCTCATGACATTGGAGCAAGGCAAACCTTTGGCTGAATCGCGCAGCGAGATCGCTTATGGCGCGAGTTATTTTGATTGGTTTGCTGATGAATGCCGCCGAGGTTACGGTGCGATAATTCCTGGGCCTTCAGATCGACGTTTGCTCGTTATTCAGCAACCAATTGGCGTCGTTGGCGCAATAACGCCCTGGAATTTTCCAAATGCAATGCTGGCGCGTAAAATGGCGGCGGCCTTGGCGGCAGGCTGCACCGTAGTCGCTAAGCCTGCAGAGCTGACACCCTTATCCGCTTTAGCGCTTGCAGAAATTAGTCAACGCGCCGGCGCGCCGTCTGGAGTTTTTAACGTTGTCACCAGTAACAAGCCCGCCCTAGTTGGTTCTGAACTGACGCATAATGCGCTTGTTCGTAAAATTACTTTTACTGGGTCAACTGAAGTGGGCCGAATCCTTCTCAAACAAGCCTCAGAACATATTCAGAAATGTTCGATGGAATTGGGCGGCAATGCACCGCTTATTGTCTTTGAGGATGCTGATTTAGATTGTGCCGTAGCAGGAGCGATAAAGGCTAAATATCGCAATGCTGGACAGGTTTGTATCGCTGCTAATCGATTTCTTGTTCATGCCTCTGTCACAAAAGCCTTTGCCGAAAAGCTTGCCAGAGCCTCAGCTGAGCTTAAAGTTGGCGATGGTTTGGAGGCAGGTATTGCGATTGGCCCGCTAATTGAGCCGGCGGCTGTTGAGAAAGTAGAGCGTCATATTGCTGACGCGGTTACGCGAGGTGCCAAGATTTTAACAGGCGGAAAACGTCATAAGCTGGGACGAACTTTCTTTGAACCGACAGTATTGATCGATGTTTCGCCAGAAGCGCTTATCTTTCACGAAGAGACTTTTGGGCCTGTCGCTCCGATTATTTCATTCAACAGCGAAGAAGAGGGGCTAAAGCTTGCCAATTCGACGCCTTTTGGTCTGGCGAGTTATTTTTATAGTCAGGATGTCTCGAGAATCTTTCGCATCGCAGAAAAACTTGAAAGCGGCATGGTTGGCGTAAATGAAACGTCAATTTCGACCGCTATAGCGCCTTTTGGCGGGGTTAAATATTCTGGATTAGGGCGGGAGGGGTCGCTTTATGGTATGGAAGAATATCTAGAGAAGAAATATATTTGCATAGGTGGGATGAATTAAGTCGTATGGAATATTTACTAGATATTTAAGCACCTCTAGATAGATGACTAAATTTATTTTCCATAATAATTCTCTCATTATTATTGCAATATAAGTATAGCAACAGTATATTTAATGGTAAAATAAATCAGGTGTAAATTTTTCAAAATAAAATAAAACTATACTTTTTTTATTTAGGAATTTTTATTTCGGCGTAGAAATAATAATTTTTTAAAATCAGAACTGTATTCTCGTAATCTAAGTATAAATTTTAAAAATAAGCTTCTTTGCTAATATATTTTTATTCATTAGCTATTCAGGTAGGAAATCGCATCATTCTCTTGTCTTCACTCTGGAGTCACTAGAGTGTTTAGGGAGAAAAGTGATGATTTCACGTTTATTTGCTCTTGTCTTTGGTATGATGGCTACTGCTTTCTTAGGCTTTAGTGGAGCTTTGGCTCAAGCGCCGGACGTTGCAGGAGCGGCAACAAACGTAGCGGCTCCAGCAGCAACTGCTGCAGATCATGCGAAGGGTGCGGTTGATCACGCCAAGGGAGCGATTGAGCAAGGCAAGGGAGCTGTTGATCACGCTAAATCAGCGCAAGAAGCTGTAAAAAAAGCGATACCTGAGAGTAAATAAATCATAGTGAGGGGGCTGAACGCCAGCCCCCTCTAACTATACAAATTTATTGTTGCAAACTCGATCTATTATTCAACGATGTTTTCGCGGTTAATGCTCTTTACGCAAATCTTACGGTCAAACGCTCTATAGAGACTGATAGCTTAGTCAGTAATGTCGTTTTTGCTTTTTGCTCGGGGCAGCCTGTGCTGTTTCGTCATAAAGATCTGCAGGCGGTGCATCGAGTGTTTTAGTGTGGAGAGCGGGTTGATCGGCGTTTGGGTTGAGGGTATCGAGCGTTATATCCGGGATTTCCGTTCCGTTAGGCAGCACGCCGGTTTCCAGGAAGCCAAAGCCGTGTCGAGCGCCATAACCGCCATGACCTGGGTAGCCGGAGTAATCGCCATACTGCTGGGCGGAAAGAGGCGTTGCTACGATGAGCGCCGTGAGCATGATCTTAACTCTCATTGAAATGTCCTTAGTAACAGTCTGCATATTTAAAATTTACGAAGATCCATGCTAGATATAGCTTTATTGAGCAAAGTTGCAACCTTCTTTATTCTTTCTTTTGAGCTATTTATAAATATGCTAATTTGATATTTCGTGGTCGTAATGAGGATTTATAAAGTTAACTTATGTATTTTTATTTATCTTGAGTGTCTTGAGTGAAGAAATTCAAAAATAGATCTGTAGTCTTAGCTTAATCAATTTAATGCCTCAGGTTTCTCATGGTGTAGCGATAGATAAAAGCTTTATTGTCTCTCAGTGCTTTTTTCTTGAAAATTTCAAAAAAATCTTTAGGTGAAGAGATCAAAAGGAGAGATTTAGATAATGAATTTATATCTAATCAGGACGTTGGCGGCAGTCGTCGCCTTATTTATTGTAGCTCCTGTATTTGCAGTGAGTAAAATAAATACGCAATTGATATCCATTATCCGATCTGCAGGATATAAGTGTCAGGAGCCTGTAACAGAAATAGAAGAGGAGCTTGCGTCTGCCCCGCAGGAAAGAGCCTGGATCATCGAGTGTAAAAATGCAGCCTACAAGGTTCTGCCGCTTCCTCATTATAGTTATCACGTAGAGGTTTTAGAATTACCAGAATAAAATGCGCTTTCGAGTTATGCATATCGAATAAATAATAGAAAGATAGTTTTATGGATATATTGGAATTTAGTAAAAGCTTTCCGCTACAGGTTTTTCCTCATGGAGCTATTTTGCTCGAAGAAGGAAGTCGTAAAAACATTCTCTATGTCCTCCTCGAGGGAAAAATTGAGATTTCAAAAGGTGCTGTTGCTTTAGCAAGTGTTGCGACAAGAGGAGCGCTTTTGGGTGAAATCTCACTCTTAACCGATATGCCACACAGCGCGACTTGTCGATGTGTGGGCGAGGTTAAGGCCTATACAATCCCTGTTGACGCATCTTTTTTTGAAAAAAATCCAAAGTTTCTATTATATATTGCCAAAGATCTTGCCCGAAAATTAAATAAAGCGACCTTATCTTTGACGACGACATCAGAAAGTGGTGCGCCAAGAGATCCTTCTGAATTACGTCGTAAGACTGAGCAGATGGATGCGATTTTGAAAGAGCTCTACGAATAAACTTTTTTTATATTAGCGGAATGAATGCTGAGTAACTGATTGCAAGAACTGAATTATTTAATTCCTTAAGAATAGGAATGAACTATAAGCTATCTTCGTTTAAAATATTCTCTGGGTGAGACCAAAAATCAACAAGATTTTTTGCGCCGAAACGAGAGATTGAGAATTCTGATAAATCAAATTCTTGCGTTCTCCCGGTTGTGATCAATTCAGCGATAAGTTCTCCAAAAGCGGGTGCGTATTTAAGCGCCTGACCTCCGCCTAAACAGTGATATAGATTCTCAATTTGATTATCCTGACCTAGAATAAATTTAAGATCGGGCGTAATGTCAAAATATGAGACATAACCGCCGGCATAAAGCGGTTTGCCAATGGCTGGAAAACGATTGACGACCTTATCGCTGTAATGTTGCAATTGCGCGTAGGTAACCGCATAATTGCTTGCGTCATAAATGATATCTGAGCCAAGCGGATTCATCAGGCTATGACTAAAACTTGAAGAAATATCCGAAACGTTGCGTTTACGTGGCTGATGCATATGAAGGATAGATCCCCTCCATCGGCGAAAATATGCTCTGTTTATAAAGTCGGCAATAATTGGTAAATTAGTTGGAAGATCTGCCGCGCTTATAAGCCAATTAGCTGCGTATACAGGTTCCAATGCGATGGGAATATCAAGACCAAGTTGAGTGAATAATCGAGGACTCCATCCACCTGATGCATTGATAACATGCGTGCAATTAATTTTACCTTTAGAGGTTATTACGCTGTTGATCTTTCCTGAATGATCCGTTGTGAAGCTCGTAACTTCAGTATGCTCTTTCACGTCAACTTTATTGAGAGATAGTGCTTGTTGCATAGCCTGTAATATGCCTGACGCCTCTAGTTGTAAGACATCTGGTTCGAAATAATAGAGTTCATCTTCATCTAGACGTATCTGTCCTGAAGTAAGACTTCTGGCTTTCTTGTTATCGATTGGATAGAATTCAATGTGATTATCCTGCATCTTTTGTGCAAGTTGACGCCAAGCATTAGGCGTTTTTTGCTTATGACTATTTTTTCCAATCCATATTGCACCTGTTTGGCTCAAAGGCGCGGTAACGCCCCATATATTTTTCAGTTCTTTCCAATATTGGGTTGATTTTTTTGCCACACGCGCTGCAATAGACGAAGCATTTGCTGAACGCACAATGGCGCTGTGTCGCGAGCTCAGCCCAGCTCCGAGAACAGCTTTTTCGATTAAGCAGATAGGTTGGCAATCCGTTGTCTTAAGCGCACGCGCCAAAGACACAGCGCAGGCGACGCCAAGACAACCGCCGCCAATGATCACAGTATGATAAGCGTCGTTCATAACCGCAGATTAGATCGCAATAGGATATACTTGGAAAGTTATAAATAAGTGGCGCTGCGCCGCACAGGATCCAGGGTGATGAGGTCCTCGGCTTGTAAAAATTTAGGCCAGTAATGGTGCCTTGCCTGCTTAAAATTGGTTCGCTACGGCTCTCAGTATACAATTATTGAGGCAACGCCTCGAAGCTGAGAATTAAGGCTCCGTGGGAGAGTAGCTATCATTCTCAAATAAATTCATTCACTTATCAGATTAGGACCTAGTCATGTCATGAGGTGTTTAACGGTGAAGAAAAATAAATTTAACCTTGCGCCTGTGTTGACATTGCGGATTAGTCTGGGCTTTGCCACATTCAATTTAGCTGCACTGAGATTAGTCCCCTTGGTCCAGCTGTTGGGCGTCAGGCTTCTGATCATTTCAGAGGCCTGACGTACCTTTTTATGAGATTGTTGATCGACGTAAGCCGATGAGTCTCTTCCGATCGCCTGGATTTCGGTGTTTATTTTACTGAAAAATGTTTAGGCCTCTCGCTCCTATAACTTTACGAGTAATCAAACGATTATGTTGCGGGAAGCATAATCTTGTTATGTTTTGACTGGCCAGAATAAATTTTCACCATGACTTCTAAACTCAAGCAAACGATGTCGGCGATGGTTCTAGAAGAGCCCGGCGCGCAGCTCGTTTTTCAAAGCCTAGACCTTCCAATACCTGGAAAAAACGAGATCCGGATTATTATTGAAGCATGTGGCGTTTGCCGAACGGATTTGCATATTATGGATGGGGAATTAATGCATCCGCGTCTACCGCTAATTCTTGGGCATGAAATTGTTGGAAGAGTTGACGCGCTGGGGATAGAGGTAACAAATTTCTATCTTGGACAAAGGGTTGGCGTAGCTTGGCTTGGTCATAGTTGCGGTCGTTGCGCTTATTGCCAAACAGCGCGCGAAAATCTTTGTGATGACCCTTTATTTACCGGTTATACGCGAGATGGCGGTTATGCAACGCATACTATTGCAGATGCGTCATATAGTTTTCCTTTGCCAGAAAATATTGCCCCTGAAAATCTAGCCCCATTATTATGTGCAGGGTTAATTGGATGGCGTACACTGAAATTAGCGGGTGACGTTCGGACAATTGGGATTTACGGTTTTGGCGCAGCAGCGCATATCGTCGCCCAAGTTGCGCTTCATAAAGGGATGCGGGTTCACGCCTTTGTCCGCCCAGGCGATGATGCGGCAGTCCAATTTGCCCTGTCTCTAGGGGTTACCACTGCCCAAGACTCAAATCAGCCTCCGCCAGAGTTTTTAGACGCAGCGCTTATTTTTGCGCCCGTTGGGTCTCTTGTGCCAATTGCTTTAGCCGCAACGAAAAAAGGCGGATCCGTTGTATGTGGCGGCATCCATATGAGTGAAATCCCAGCTTTTGATTATGCGCTTTTATGGGAAGAACGGAAACTGCTCTCTGTAGCTAACTTGACGCGTCAAGATGCAGAAGAGTTTCTGGCTTTTGCAGAAAAATATCAGTTTGACATGCGGATAACACGGTACCCCTTACGTAAAGCAAATGAAGCGACGCAAGATTTAAGAGCAGGCAGAATTCAGGGCGCGGCCGTCTTGATGCCTCAAATCTAAATAGAAAAATATGCTTTTTGGTTGCGAGTAGGATAGTAAAAATAAAGGGAGCTATGCACAAGGTGCTTGGCTCCCTAATAATAAATGCATTAAATTTTTTTGTGATATGGAATCCTATGATGTAAATTTATCACAGGATACAGAGTTAGTGACTATTTTTAACTCCTCACGCTCATCACAAAAGAACAGAGAAAAGAGAGCTTTTAAGCAATGATCTGTGGAGACTATTTCGAGATACGCCAAGGTGGCGGGATCTCGTATTGAGGAGCAGTTTTAATGTGGGAAGCGTTTCCATGTTTCATGGCTATTCTCCACAACTAACCCCAATAGCCTACGCCGATTTTTTATTCTGGCAAGTAAAATTAAATTAATTTTCTGCTGCGCCGCAATAGTCATTGACTAGGAACTTTGCAGGCACGCATCGAGTTTTTTGAAGAAACGCCGGCTATGAGTGGGCTGCAGAAAAGCTTCGAATTAAAGAGAATTGGCTGTGTGAGCTTTTCGATATCGCGAGCAGAAGAGGGTGAGGGCTTATCGGACCAGTAAGGCTGTAATCCGACCGACAACAACACAAGCTAAAATGAATGCAGTTAATTCAAGCGGTAAAAGATTGAAGTAAGATACATTAGACTTCATCAGAATCTATCCTTCTCCTATTTCGATGCGCCAATTATGGTGCAAAAAAGTTCGGGGTAAATCTTGACATGATGGAATGATTATTGATCGAAAATCTCTATGAGCCCATATGGTTTAGTAACCTACTGTTTTAAAATAGGTAATTTTCTATCTCTTTGAGGTTAGTTTACAAATATATTTTTATGTTTAAACACCTTTTGTTCTAGAATTTTAGTTTAGAAGAAACAGGAAAAGCATTCATTGATTGTCAAAAACTCCTGAGATTGAACATAAATTTACAAAAAAAATCCTCTGAATTTTTGCGTGAAAATGACAAGCCAGTTCAGCCCTCTGATGTAACATAGCCGTGTCATTAGAGCCGTGAGATCTTGGTTTTTAATTATAGAAGCCGTGCCTATCGTTAATGTGATCCTCTGGTTATTTTTAAGAGCCAAAAGTCCTGTATGTCTGAAAGATCAGGTGAGGCTTATAAGGATTAGTTCAGCTCTTTCAGCATTTCTTATGCATCTCTGCCCCATGCTGCGAGGAGTGGTTAATCAAGCTTAAGGTTAACTAATTTCAGATTTCTGGCTGAATGAGCGCTTAAAAATTAGAATTTACCTTTTACGTTAAGGTTACGAAGTCTTCTATGTCGACCAAGGCGGCGGCGGAGACTATGTTGTTGTTTAAATTTTTGTCTCTGGCGGAACGTACATGAAACTGCGCACCTTTTTTATTGGCTTTTTTCTCATTCTGTTTGGCCTTGCAGGTGTTAATCTCGTCTTAGGCTATTTCCTTAATGAGGCTGAGCGGAATGTCGAAAAGGTTCGATCTCAGATAGAGGATGTTAATCTAGCGCTGGAAGACATCGTGTTGTCGTCACAGTGGTCAACCCGCTTCGCGCGAACTTATATCGTGACAAGAAACGCCAAGAGATTAGCCTACTATAATCAAATTGGCGAAATACTAGATGGTAAAATAGCGCGTCCTAAAAATTATAATTTAGAATATTGGGATATGGTGGCTGGCGGTTATGCTCCTGAGCCAGAAAACACCAAAGAAGGCGCGATTTCTATTGAAGATAGATTGCGTAAACTAGATGCTTCGTCAGATGAATTAGAAAAATTAAAAAGCGCCAAGGCGCTTTTTGATAAAATAACCGTTGTCGAGTTGATGAGTATGCATGCGGCCAATGGTGAGTTTGATGATGGGGCAGGCGGGTTTACGCGTAGAGGACGTCCAGATCCAGAGCTTGGAAAAGAGGCGCTGTTTAGTGAAAGCTACAATAAGGATAACGGTGATTTAAGCCGCACAATCGCTGAGCTGAGAGATTTAATAACAAAAAGATTTGCTAAAAAAATAGCTCAGCAACAGAATTCAGCTGATTTTCTACTCACCTTAAATACTATACTGGCGCTAACGCTCTTTGGCCTGATAGTGCTATCTATTTTCTATCTTCGCACGCGGTTTGCGCTTCGAGCTGCTCATTTAATGCAGGTAATTAAACAAATCAGCTCTGGAGATTTTGATAGTAAATCCGACATAACGGGAAATGATGAAATTGCTGATATGGCCAAGGCGGTTGGTCATATGCAAGCCAACCTTGTTGCGACAGTAACAGTAGCCTCACAGCTGGCAGACGGCGATCTGACCAGTAAGGTTGAGGTGCTTTCCGACCGTGACCGGCTTGGTATAGCCTTGCACGACATGATGGAAAAGCTGTCAATGATTGTCGCATCTCTTCGATCAATCTGCGATGGGGTTGCCGCAAGCAGCGCTCAGTTACAATCTGCCGCCAAGCAAGTCTCTGATGGTGCACATAATCAGGCGAGCTCTGTTCAGGAAACAGCCGCTGCTATGGAAGAAATTACAGCGAGCATTCGTCAAAACGCTGAAGCCTCAAGCCGCACTCAACAAACATCAACACGCCTTGCTGATGATGCCCGAACCTGTGCTCAAGCGATGCAGCGAACAGCGGCAGCAATGAAAGACATAGCTGATAAAAGCATGGCGGTTGAAGAAATCACTCGTAAAATTGAATTACTCGCCTTGAATGCTTCAGTAGAAGCCGCCCGTGCAGGCGAACATGGTAAGGGCTTCGCGGTAGTTGCTGCAGAAGTATCTAAATTAGCTGAGCTCAGTAAAGAAGCTGCAAGCGCTATTCAGCAATCATCTGTTGAAGGCAAGGATACGGCCGAGCAGACTAATAGGATGTTAACGACCTTGTTGCCAGAGATCGAAAAGGCGAAAGATCTAGTTCAGGGTATAAGTGTTGCGAGCGAAGAACAGGCAACAGGCACGCAGCAAGTGAATGTAGCTGTGAGGCGACTGGATGATGTAACGCAATCTAATGCTTCTGCAGCAGCGCAAATGGCTGCTACAGCTAATGCGCTTGCCGAGCATGCCCGCGAATTGCAAAGGGCGATCGGTTGGTTCCGGACGCAAGAGGCGAATTCTCAAGAATTCCAGCCTAGCAAGCGGTTGGAAAAAACAAACACACCTCGCCGAGAAGTCAGTCTTATCGTTGAGACGGGTAATCTGGGCAAATATTAATGCGTTTGAGGACAATTATTTGATGACGCAAAATCTCATTCCATCTCCCGGGCATCATGCAGGTGCCGGAGATGTCCTAATCTCAAAAGATCAGGCGCAAGAGACGTCATATCAGCAAGATGAATTACGCTTATTTGTTTTCGAATTTGCAAAGATGACATTTTCGTTGCTTCTTAAATATGTCGAAGAAGTAATCGAGTCAGATAAGATAGAGACTTATCCGGGTTCAGTACCCCATTGTAGAGGCACGACCAATCATCGGGGTCGGGTTGTGCCGATATTTGATAGTCACGGACTAGGATTTGAAAGAGATCAAGAAGAAGCTAGATCGCCCTACATCGTTATTATTAATGTTGACGGGCTTGTCTTTGGGTTAACCTTGGAAAAGCATTTAGAACTTATTTATTGTGATACATGCTTAATTGAGCAGTCGGCGCAAGATTGCCAGCTTTATACTCTTGGCATGGTTCCGTATCGCGAAAAAGCAATGACGGTGCTTGCCCCAGAACTAATTGTACCCTTAGTTCGGCTCCGTTTCAATAATCAGCGTATCGAAGATTATAAGGCCAGTGATCAGCTGAATGAATCAACCGAAAGTTTAGGAAAATTTATTGTCAGTCAAATTGGCGAGATGACAATCGCTCATCCCGTCGATACAGTTTTAGAAATCGTAGAAGGATTGGATGTGATGCCGCTTTTTGGAGCGGATAGCAGTCTACGGGGGCTAACAAGTCTTAGAGGCCGCGTGTTAGCTTGCATTGATATTTCAGAGGTTTTGGGATTGGCGCCTCGGGTCCTTGATGATCGAAGCGCTTTTCTTGTGCTCTCAACTAAAGAGGCAGAATTTGCGCTTTGTGTGGATCATGTCTTGGGAATTAAAAATTTGGCGTTAGATAATTTTCAGCCGACTGAGGGATTGCTCCCCTTGGCCATTCAACAGCTTTTTGATGGCGTGGCTGAGAAAGGGGCTGAAAATTACTTACGGCTTATGGCTTCTGCCATTGTTGATTGGGATCGGCTCGCGCCATTTCGTAATCTTGCCGCCGAATAATTTCGACTTTCGCGAGTTTTCTTATTGACCATTGATTACATATGTATAAAGAATTAACCAATTAAATTAAGTTTTCTATGGCTAATAATTAATTTTATATAAAATTAAACGAAGAAAAAATCCTGTCTAGAGAAGATTATCAGGGATCGTTTATGAATTTATAGGCCTATCCAGCAGATTATATGCGAATAATAAATCATATCATTGCGTTATTAAGGTTACGAAATCATAGCTGTCGACCAAGCATGAGCTAAAGTCTATTCTACGGCTGAACTCTCTATTTTGGCGGCATTGACATGAAACTGCGCACCTTTTCAATTGGTTTCTTTCTGATCCTTTTCAGTCTTGCGGCTGTTAATCTTGTTTTGGGCCATTATCTCAGCGAGGCAGAAAAGACCGTCGAAAAAATTCATGGACAGATTAAAGAAGTGAATGAAGGTCTTGAGGATATTGTTTTATCTTCACAATGGTCCACGCGATTTGCCCGCACTTACATTGTTACACGTAATGCAAAGAGATTGTTTTGGTATAACCAAATCAGCGATATATTGGATGGAAAAATTGCCCGTCCTAAAAACTATAATCTTGAATATTGGGATATGGTTGCGGGCGGATTTGTCCCCGAACCTGATACGCTAAGTGCTGGCGCAATCTCTATAGAAGAGCGTTTCCGTAGGCTTGATGCAACGCCTGAGGAAATTGAAAAGCTCAAAGCTGCGAAAGCGCTTTTTGATAAGATGACCGTAACAGAACTTACAGCGATGCATACCGCTAATGGCGAATATGATGACGGCACAGGGACATTCCCGCGACGTGGACGTCCGGATCCAGAAGCTGCTAAGGAGCTTCTTTTCAGTGATAGCTATAATAAGGATAATGGCGATTTAAGCCATACTACAGCTGAATTGAGAGAGATGATCACAAGTAGATTTACGAGGATTATTCAAAATAGACAAGATTTTGTAACTCAATTACTTGCCGCAAACACCTATCTGGCCATGACTGTTTTTGGCCTCATTATATCGTCAATTATATACCTAAAATATAAATTTGCTGCGCGCGCCGGAAATATTATGCGTGTTATAAAAAGAATTAGTGCGGGGGATTTTGATGGTCGTACTGAAATCTCTGGAAATGACGAATTAGGAGAAATGGCGATCGCAATTGATCAAATGCAATCTAATTTAGTTGAGACTGTTTCGGTTTCGAGCCAGCTAGCTCAAGATGTTGCCGCTGGTAGCGCTCAATTACAATCAGCAGCCAAAAAAGTAGCTGAGGGAGCTAATAATCAAGCAAGTTCAGTTCAAGAAACTGCCGCGGCAATGGAACAGATTACCGCAAATATTCGTCAAAATGCTGAAGCTTCAAACAGAACCCAACAGACCTCAACGCGTCTGGCCGAAGATGCGCGAACTTGCGCTCAGGCGATGCAGCGCACAGCCGCGGCTATGAAGGATATAGCTGATAAAAGCATGGCAGTTGAAGAAATAACCCGAAAAATCGAGCTGCTTGCTTTAAATGCCTCTGTTGAGGCGGCTCGCGCCGGTGAGCATGGTAAGGGATTTGCGGTAGTCGCATCTGAGGTTTCTAAACTTGCAGAGCTCAGTAAGCAGGCAGCAAGCGCTATTCAACAATCCTCAGTTGAAGGTAAGGATACGGCAGAAAACACTAATCGAATGCTCACAATGCTCTTACCAGAGATTGAAAAAGCAAAAGATCTTATTCAAGGAATTAGTGTTGCGAGTGAAGAACAAGCGACAGGCACTCAGCAAGTCAATGTCGCCGTACGACGCCTCGACGATGTTACTCAGTCAAATGCCTCAGCTGCAACAGAAATGGCGGCAACTGCTAATGCGCTAGCAAAGCATGCAAGCGATTTAAAGAAAGCAATTAGTTGGTTTCAAGCAAATGATGGACGCTCTAAAGGAAATCATACGGCAAAATATGAAGACTCTCTTACATCTCATGAGAAAAATATTCATCAAACAATGGATAGCGGCAATTTAGGTAAATATTGATCGGATTCATCAATATATAGATTAATGATTATAGGTGAATAAATGTCTCAGGATAGAACATGGCTAGAGGTTTGGGAGGCTGATAAGAGCTCGCTTTCCATTGCTCTATCGCCCTCTGATCATGCAATTTTGCGCGATTTTCTTGTCCTAGCAGAACAAGATCTTAATAAGATCCTCAAGACGATTGGGGTGCCAACAGATGACCGCGACGTACATGATCGCATTTATAGAAATGTCCATTATATCCTTGGATTTTGTAAAATTATGGGGCTTGTAAAAGCTGCGCATGTCCTGACGCATGCTGATTATCTACTAGACTTGGGACGCAAGGACGGTAATTTCACACGTAATTCGATTGACTATGTTATCAAACTCTCAATTAATACCTGCTTGAAAATATTCTATGACATTACTCAGTCAGAAATCTGTAGTCTTGACACATCAGAGATTATTGAGGAGTGCGCGCGTTATATTATCCCGTTAATTGACATAGAGAATAAATCCACTCTGGAGCGTCAGGATATTATTTATGATACGACGCCTGTCAAACAAACAATCAATGCTACTCAGAGTGAGGCCGCCGCTATAGTCCCAGACGCAGCTAAGTCTAAGACGAATAGCATTATAAGAGAAAAAATAGAAGATTTCGATGAAGATCTTATTTTGAGTGAAGAACAATTTCCGCTTGTGGGCGATTTTTGTTCAGAAGTCAGAGAAAATCTCCAGCGTATTGATACGCGACTGATAGATTTAGAAGAAGCTGGTGAAGGTCAGGAGATCGTCAATGATCTTTTTCGGGCTGTTCATACAGTTAAGGGCAATGCGCGATTACTTGCTATTCGTAAAATAGAGATGTTGGCGCATGAAATGGAGTCTCTGCTTGGCGATTTGAGAAATAATGATCGAAAAGTTGATGAGACGATAATTGATATTTTAATGGCCGGAAATAAAGCGCTTATTCAGATGACGGATCAGGTCTCTGAGCATAAGTCCCTTTCCATACCCATAGCGCATTTAATTCAATCCATCCAAGCTTTGCGCCAGGGCGACGCCCTCCCGCCATTATCGGGCAAATCTCCAGAAATCAAAATTCAAAAGAAAGAAAAAGAGGTCGGAGAAGCGCAAAATATTATCCCAGCTACAGCTGTTGCCGAGGAAACATTAAGAGTGCCGACATCCAAGCTTGATGACGTATTAAATACAGCCTCTGAAGTGTTTGTAACCCGAATTCGTCTTCAATCAGATATTTCTGCATTAACCGAAGCAGTTGGCGACTTACAAAGCCTTTTACATTCTGGTCGTTTCACTGAAATAACGGAAGGCTCAGAACGCCTACAGCTTGCGGCGGCGCGATTGGAGAAAGATTTATCCCAAAATATACAAGCAAAAGACTTAAATGAATCTCAATCCCAACTACGCTATAGATTAAAAGAAATCCAAGAAGCGATACTGCAATCAACAGGTGAAGCGATCTCCCCTGCTGAACTCAAGCTTATGGTCCAGAAAGTGGATCTTCTGCGCAAACAACTACAAAAAGATGTTGTCAGCCTAGAGGGTTTAAGTAGTCGCTTGCAAAGTGGTGCGATGAACTTTCGTATGGTGCCTGTCTCGCAGCTCTTTAGTCGTTTCCCACCACTCGTTCGGGATATGGCGCGTCAAGTTGGCAAGCGTGTCAAACTTGTTGTCGAGGGAAACTCAACGGAACTAGATAAGGTTCTGATTGGTCAATTAGTCGATCCACTTATTCATATTATGCGCAATGCCTTGGATCATGGACTAGAAACGCCACAAGATCGCCAAGCGCTTGGCAAGCCGGAGATAGGTTCTATCCGGCTGGCTGCTTATTATGAGGGTTCTTATGTGGTCATCGAAGTCGCGGATGATGGCCGTGGCGTTAATATCCAAAAGGTAATTTCCAGGGCCATAGAAAGCGGATTAATTACATCCGATCGCGCTGCGCACATGACTCCAAATGAAATAATGTCCTTAATATTTGAGCCAGGATTTTCAACTGCGAGCGTCGTCTCTGAACTATCTGGACGCGGTGTAGGAATGGATGTTGTCAAAACGGCTGTGCAGCAAATGCAAGGATCGCTCTCAGTTGACAGCAATCTAGGCCAAGGGACGCTAATTCGTATTAAGATGCCGCTTACCCTTGCCGTTGTTGGTATCGTTCTCGTTGAGGAGCATGGTTATCAGTTCGCAATTCCTGTCTTAAATGTCGTCGAAGTTCTCTCTGTGCCACGTTCGGTATTCCGATCGGTAAGTGGCGCGATGGTGATGAATTTTAGAGGAAAAACGCTGCCCATTTCTGCATTATCGGCCATTATGGGCTTCCCCTCCAGCGCTTTTTTTGAAGAGGAAATCTCTGTTGTTGTTATCAGCGATGGTGAAAGAGAAATTGGTTTAATGGTTGATAAATTAATGGGCCGTCATGACGTGCTCATTAAACAATTTGGCCGATTAGTGAGTAAGCTCCCATTTCTTATGGGATGTACAATTTTAAGCGATAGTCGGCTTGTTTCTGTTCTTAATGTTTGGGAAATCGTCCGAAATGGCGCACGCAGTATTGCAAAGCCAAGCGAGATTGACCAATCTGATCGCTTCATTAGCCGCCGTAAATATACAATTCTTGTTGTTGATGATTCGGCAATTCAACGCAATCGTATTGCCGCAGCCCTGGTGCGTGCTGGTTATCGAGCTATTACGGCTGAAGATGGGTTTGATGCGCTAAGTAAGGTGCGCGCGCGGCGCTTTGCTGCATGCTGTGTCGATGTCTTTATGCCGCTTATTGATGGGCTTGAATTTGTTGAAAGACTTAAAGATAGTCCCGATACTCAAGACATTCCAGTCTATATGATGTCGGGACGCTCTGTGGATCAACATTATGATCGTCAGCGTCTTGATCGGCTAGGCGTATTAGATTTTTTCCATAAGCCCTTTGACATTGAAATTCTGATTAAGTCGCTCGATGGCGTTTTGCTTGGGGATGTAGAAGGCTCAATAGAGATGCCGATATCAGAGCAAATCTTAATTACAGAAGGAAGACCATTGTGATTGCGGGGCCAGATAATCGTTCATTACAGAATAGCTCAGATCATCGCTCTGAGCGATCAATAATATTTCATGTTGAAAACGAGCTCTATCGACGATACCTTGAAACGCATCTAAAAAATCAAGGTCGCGAGTTTCAGTTTATTGATCGTCCTGCGCTTGCAGAAGCGATTAGTCAAATGTCTGAAGGAATTCTTATCCTTCAGTCCGACAGTGATGAATATGGCCTGATAGAAATTGCAGCGCGACTAAAACGCCTGTTTCTGGATAAATTACGAATTGTTCTTCTATCGGCTGATCACAGTATTTCAATTCATGCTGATGGCGTTGTTGATGCATTTCTCCAATATCCTGTGAGCATTCCTGAGCTTTTAGAAGTCGCCGAGTCAAAAAATGAAGTAAGTCGTCGTGTTTTGCTGATTGATGACTCTCGCCTTGTGCATAGTACGATAGTTGGTCCGCTCAGGGAGGCTGGATTCGAGGTATTTCAGGCTTATGATGGCGCTGAGGGCGTTGAAATGGCGCGCGAGCTCAAGCCACGTCTTATCATTTGCGACGTTGAAATGCCGCGCCTCAATGGTTTTGAAGCCTGTGCGGCTATTAGAAACTTAGCTGAACTTGGTGAAACCTATATTATCATGTCGAGCAGCCTGGGTTCTGCTGCAGATCAACAGCGTGGATTTGAGGCGGGCGTCGATGAATATATCACCAAGCCCGTCATCATCGAGGAGTTGATTGATCGTTTAGATCGCGCCTTACGTCAACCGAATGCGGGACGCGAAAATATTCTAATTCTTGAAAAAGATGAAAGTCTTGCAAGAAATATTATCAAGGCGCTCATCAAACATGGATTTAGGCCCCATCACGCAACTTCGATTAAAGCTGGGCTGCGGACCCTATCGCGGATCAATTGTGATTTAGCCATATCTGAAATTGAGCCTCAAGACGGTAGCATCATCGATTTACTTAAGGGTTTAAAAGCATTAAATGCCGATCGTCGACCCGACGCTATTATTCTAGCGGCGCACGAAAGCCATGCAGACGCCCGCATGGTGATGAATGCAGGCGCCTCAGGCGTTATTAGTAAACCTTTTTCAGCTGATAAAATGCTCGCAATGATTGAACGGTCGCTCGCAGACCGGCGTGCGCAGCGCGAACGCGCGCAATTACAGCGTTATGTCTCTAAAGCCTCGATTAGAATGGCGCTAGAAAAATCTGTTATGTCTGGAGATGCTGCAGCTGCGCGCGCTGATCGCAAAGCTGCAACAATTTTATTCAGTGACATTGTCAATTTTACGGCTCGTTGCGAACGAAATACGCCGCGTCAAGTTGTCGAGCAAGTAAATACATTGTTCGATGTTATGACGCGTGTCATTATGGAGAGCGATGGAGATATCGATAAATTTATGGGCGATGCGTGCATGGCCTTCTGGCTCGAAGATGGGAGTCATTCTTCCTGCAAGAAATCGCTTGATGCGATGTTGACGATGCGTCATGCCTTAAAAGAAATGAATGAGACGTCGACTTTGCTAGCGTCTGATCCAATTTCGATTCGCATAGGTATAAATACTGGTGAAGTTATCCTATGTGATATAGGCGCAGCAGAGGCTCGTGTTGATCTCACAATTATCGGGGATTCTGTTAACGTCGCTTCACGCTTTGAGAGCGCAGCGAAACAATATGGCGTTGATAACCTGATTAGCGAGGCAACTTTAGCCCCCTTTCACTCGCGCTATGCCTCCCGTATCATAGATCGGGTGCGGGTAAAGGGTAAGCTTGAAGCTTTGAGCTGCTATGAATTATTTAATTTTTCTGGTCAAGCCAGTGCGAATGAAAGAGAATTGATTGAGAATTTTGAAGCAGCGTTCCTTGCTTATACAGAGGGTCGCTTTGAAAAGGCCATAAAACTATTTAGAGAATGTGATGAGTTAGAGGCAATACAACAAGAGGGGATCAATAACCCATCTCGACTCTATATCCGCCGGTGTCATAAGCTGACCTTAGAGCCTCCTAAAAATTGGGATGGCATTTGGCATTTAACAGATAAATAAAAACGTGGATTTTGTTAACGAGATTATCTTAGAGCGTCTACGCACTTTACTCAAAGCGCGTCTTGGCATCATTATTCCTCCTAGTCTAAGTCCTAGGATTTTGCGAAAATTACAAGATTACGTAGATCAGTGGCCGGGTGGCTGGAGCGGCTTGTTTATTGAAATCGATGAGAAAAGAAATGATTTGGTTCTAAAGCATCTTGCAGATATTTTTGTTATAACGCATACATATTTTTTTCGAGAACATACGCATTTTGAATTTTTCAAAAATGTAATTCTGCCTGATCTTCAGGCTTCTAAAGAATTCGAGCTAAGAATATGGAGCGCAGCTTCATCTTCCGGAGAGGAAGCCTACTCAATTTTACTCTCTATGATTGATTTTTTTGGCGATGATTATTGGCATCTTGATGCGGGCGTTCTGGCCACAGATATCTCTCGGCAAGCGCTCGAGAAGGGCGTCATAGGCGCCTATAGCGCTGACGCTTTGAAAAATGTTCCAAAACCGCTTGTGGAGCGCTGGTTTAACTTAAATGACGAAGGCTCTGTGATGATAGATGAGCGGTTACGCAAAGAAGTAACCTTTCGTTGGTTGAATCTTGTCGATCCCTTTCCTGCTTTTCGACGACCATTTGCTGTTATTTTTTGCCGTAATGTGATGCTTTATTTTGAGGAAGAAATGCGATCGGCAGTCATTGAAAAGCTTAGCCGGTCGCTTGCACCTGGCGGCTGGTTGATTATTGGTCAGGCTGAAGACAGTCGTGCAGCGCGTAATTGGCTCGAGCCAGTTAGCGGCTCGATCTATCGTAAGTCGAATCTAGGTTAGGGACTGTATGCGGGAGCCAGTCAGCGTCTTCATTATCGATCCTAACCCGCTTGCGCGTAAGTTGCTGAGCGAGAGTCTCTCAGTGCGTCGAGAGATTCGTCTTCTTGGCGCAGCGGCTACGCCAAGTATTGCCGAACGCTATTGCGGAGATCTAGACCCCCAGGTTCTTGTGGTAGATTTTGAGACCCCGGTTGAACCTGGTTTAAAGGCGCTGAAGGTCTTTGGTCAAAAACGCGCAATTGCCGTTGTGCTTTATACCTCCTTGAAAGAAGCCGATCTTAGTAAGGTTGAAGCTCATAGCGCCCTAGAAGTCAGGCGAGTATTAAAAAAACCGGAATCTGGTTTAGCTCAAGGAATTACGCGCGATACAGAGCAGCTTGTTAAGTCAATTCTCTCTTTATCGAGCGCCGCTCCACCGCCAGCAAGCAAAAAACAGAACGCTGAGCTGGGAAAGAAAAAGATCCCTCATATATTTGGGTCACCAACTGAGCAGAGTGTATCAAAGTCTCGCCAAATAATTGCAATTGGCGCCTCTACGGGCGGAACGCAGGCCTTGCAAGAATTGCTTCAGGATCTTCCAGCGCACGCGCCTGGTATTGTCGTGGTCCAGCATATGCCAGCTGATTTTACCGAAGCCTTCGCCCGACGCCTGAATGAAAGCTGTAAATTTACCGTAAAAGAAGCAAAAAGTGGTGAGCCTGTTGAGCCAGGTGTTGTGTTAATCGCGCATGGTGGAAACCATCTGGAGGTCGTGGGAGCGCCAGGTAATTTGCGCGTTGCTTTACGAGATGGGCCAAAAGTATCTGGCCATCGCCCTTCGGTTGACGTGCTATTTAATTCCGTCGCTAAAGCGGCTGGCGCTCATGCGATTGGTGTTTTACTCACGGGCATGGGGCAAGATGGTGCAGAAGGACTGTTAGAGATCCGTTTGGCAGGGGGACGGACCTTAGCCCAAGATGAACAGACAAGTGCGGTTTTTGGAATGCCGCGCGCTGCATATATAAATAAAGCAACAGAAGAATTGGTTCCCATTTCACGGATGGCAGAGCGAATTATGAGTTTGATTAATTAGAAAACGTAATTGATTTTAAGTCGTAACTTTTAAAATTAGCCTGCCATATGACGTATTTTTGGATGTAATCGCGAATGACTAGAAAATTAATATTTTTCTGACAATACTTTAATGGAAATTATTAAATGCTCAAATAGCGTAAAGTCTTGCTTTAGTGGCTGATGTAGAGATAAAACGCTGAGCCTTGTGTATAGCAAGCTACGAGAACTTAAAGAAATTTGACAAATAAGCTAAAAGAAACATAGACTTGTAAATAAAAATTTGACATTCAATAAAACGACTAGTCTTTTAGAAAATCTGTCTTAGCATAAAGATTAAGAAAATTATGCTCTCAAATATCTCCTTTGATAATATCTCGATTGGCGCACCCGTCATCATTTTGTTTATTTTCTGCACTTTGTTTTGTCAGATTGTAACTAGGAATTTTCTTGGTACGGAAGCCATTAAGAATTGTCACGACGTGAGTGGGCATTATCTTGCAATTGTTGGGACGTTTACAGCTGTATTATTGGGGCTTGTGCTTGTTGATGCAATGACTAAATTCCAAGCTGCCGAGAAATCAATAGGCGAAGAGGCATCCGATATAAGTAATATTTATTCTGCAGCTATTAATTTCCCTAAATACACAGATGTTATTCGTAAATTATCAACTGAATATATTGATAAGGTGATTGAAGAAGAAATTCCCTTGATGGAAGATCGGCAGTGGAGTGAGGAGGCCAGGAATATCGCTTATTCGCTAACTTTAGTTATACAAAATATCACTCCTGACAATGATAACCAAAGAGCTATTTATCCGTATTTAATTCAGGAAATTGGTTCATTATGGGAAGATCGAAAAGACAGAACCACTGTCTCGAATTATAGTATTCCTGAGGCAGAATGGGTAGTGTTGATCTTAGCCTCAGGTATAACAATTTTTTTTACATTCTTCTTTACCGTAGATAGTGTCCGGCTGCATTTGTTCATGACCGGTCTTGTTTCCTTTATAATTATAGCAAGTTTATATCTCATATTTCTTTTTGGCACCCCTTTCTCTGGAACGCTTAAAGTCTCATTCTCGAAGTTTTATTTAGCTCAGCAATATACGCATGAAGGTTTGCCAAAAAGGAAGTGAATGCTTTTATGATATTCATTTAACGAATTTTAGGCTGATTTCATTTGATGTCATTCAATCTGAGTTGGGAGATAGGCCGGCATAGACGATAATGCTGGAGTTTTTCGGAATATGTGTTTATTTATAAAATAAAAATCGAGAAGATAATCATGTCATTAATGTTCACGGAACGCTTATGCGCTGTTTGATTGTATCAGATATACATTATTCCTTGGCTCAATATGACTGGATCTTGCGGGTTGCCGAGAATTACCAATTGGTCGTCCTGGCGGGAGATCTCCTTGATGTAAGTGCGATCGCGGATATTGGCGCTCAAATCGTCGTTATTAATAAATATATTGAAAAGTTAACTCAGATCACAAATGTCATTGTCTGTTCGGGAAATCACGATCTTGACTCGTTTAACTCTGATGGAGAGAAAATACCTGGATGGCTCATTGATTTGAAAAGATATGGCGCAAAATGCGATGGCGAAGCCTTTGTAAATGAAAATTACTATTTCTCTGTTTGCCCTTGGTGGGATGGATCTAAAACAAAGGAAAAATTCTTAAATTGGATTTTAGATGAGTCTAATAAAGTTAAAGCAAAAAAATGGATCTGGGTCCATCATGCGCCACCGAAATCATCTCCGGTAAGTTGGTCTGGTAAAAAATGTATGGGAGACGCAGATCTTTTTGATCTAATTGAGACTTATCAGCCCTTTGCTGTCATTTCTGGGCATATTCATCAATCGCCCTTTGTTAAAGAGGGCGCATGGGTAGGTAAAATTGGTAAAAGCTGGTGTTTTAACGCGGGTCGTCAAATTGGTGCGCCGCCTGCCTTTATCGCAATTGACTTAGCCTTAGCCCAGGTCTTTTGGCTCTCGGGTATGGGACTTCAATCAGTTGATTTAGGGTCAGCAAATAATCAAATCTATCCTACTGACATAGAGAAGCCGCATTGGATAATCCTTTAAAGAAAAGAGTATAAAAAGGGTCTGTCTTAATAATCAGAATAGGGTTCTGGGTCTCGCAGGGATCCAGGGGTGTATTTTTTTTCTTGCTGATTCATCAAGCTTTCTAAAACTTCGCTGACCATTTCTAGGTGATTGCCGCTATCAGCATATTGTTTGGTGAGATCAGCTAAATAAGTTGTTGCAGCGTTAAGTCTTTGCGCTAAGACTTTGGCGATATGCCAACTCAGTTCTGCATTGGATTTGAAATAGTCAGCACCGTTATCAATGCTGTAGACTTTGACGTCTGTGGCTGCCTTAACCAGTGCAGTATGGGGTATATCGAGTAGGACAGACATTTCCCCAACAACAGCGCCAGGTTCATTGATGATGGCTACAGGGATGGTTTTTTTAAAGATTTCAAGCCGTCCTTCGATTAAAATATAAATCAAATTTGTTTTTTTTTCTTCTTCAAGGAGGGCGGCGCCTTGAGCAAAGGAGACAATTTCGAGGTTATGACAAAGCTTGAAAATGTCTTTCATAGGTGTCGTCTCAAGGCCCTTGGGATTAATTTCAAATAATTGACTTAAGAATACCCCAGACTATTGCTAAAATTCAATCGACAATTTAGGAAATTTTAGCGCCAATACGCTTTTAGAATATTAATTTCTACAAGAATGTCCAACATAAATTTGCTTTTTGTTTTACGGCGCGGAGAAGGCTAAGGGTGAACAATATTTTTTCTCAGCCACGGCAAAACCTTGTTGGGGATATAATTGGCGGCTTGACCAGCAGTGTTGTTGCAATCGCCTACGGCCTTACTTTTTCAAATCTTATTTTTTCTGGCCAAATGAAGCCCTGGAGCGGTTATGGATTAGCCGCGACGTTCTTAGCGATGGCCATAGGCTCGGGCGTAATGGCTTTACGCAGCTCCATTCCTTTTGTCATCGCCGGTCTGGATGGTGCCACGGCCGCCGTTACTGCAAGTTTAGTTTCTGCGCTTATTGTTAAGTTAAATGATATTGGCAATCCAGATGACTTACTGGCGCCGGTGATGATTGTCATCGCGCTATCAACGGGTCTAACGGGTTTGCTCCTTTGGCTATTGGGTGTTTTACGGGCAGCGAACGCTATCCGCTTTATTCCTTTTCCAGTTATTGGCGGATTTCTTGCAGCAACCGGTTGGCTGATGATTAATGGTGGGATCCGTATTGTTCTTGATCGAGGGTTTAGCTTCACTTTCTTGATTGAAATTTTACAAAGCAATAAATTAGAAAAAATTGGCGCCGCTTTTGCTCTCGCGATCATGATTAATGCTTTACAAAAACTCTGGCGGAGTCCCTATGCGCTGCCTGTGAGCGTTATCTTAGGTGTAATCGGTGCGCATTTATATCTTTTCTTTTTTGGTCTAAGTTTTAGTAGTGCTGCTACCCAGGAATGGTTTATCCATGCGCCAAGAGAAGTTGCGCTTGTAAAAACATGGGATCTGAGCGATCTCTGGCTCTTTCCGTGGAGCGCTCTTCCAGGCTTAAGTGGCGACATTATTGCCGTCGTTTTTGTTACAGCAATCACAATGCTGCTGAATACCAATAGTATAGAATTGATTTCGCAAAAAGAGGCTGATTTAAGAAATGAACTTGAAACCATTGGCATAGCTAATCTAGCCTCAGCTCTACTAGGCGGCTATGTAGGATGTACATCTTTAAGTCGAACGACCCTGAATTATGCCGCAGGGGGCCGCGGGAGACTAAGCGGCGTCATAGTTGCGCTTATCTCGACGATTATTATTTATATTGGGGCTAATTTTACTCATTATGTGCCGAAATTTGTTCTTGGCGGATTAATTATAACGCTTGGCGCGGGACTAGTAAAAAAATGGCTCTTTGACGCAAAGCGGCTAATTCCTTGGCGAGAATATTTTGTTTTATTACTAGTAACTTTAGTAATTCTTTATTGGGGTTTTATCGCAGGTATTTTTGTTGGGATACTCATTGGCTGTATAACTTTTGCATACGGCGCAAGTAGAACCAATGCGATTAAATTTTGCTTTGATGGGGCGGAGTATCGATCTTCCCTCGATCGAGGCTCTGATGAGCTCGCAATAATAGCTTCCAATCGTGAAGAAGTTCAAGGATTTATCTTACAAAGCTATTTATTTTTCGGTACATCCAATAAGCTCTATGAGCGTGTTAAATTAACGATTAATCAACGCGAGAAATGCAAATTTCTGATATTTGATTTTTCACTTGTTAATGGCATTGACTCATCTGCTTTTCATAGCTTCCGTCAAATAAAACAGCTCGCAAAGAAACGTGCGATTCGATTGATTTTGGTGAATATATCTGAAGATCACCGGGATGACTTTCTAGCCATTTTATCACAAGACGACCAAGTGATGACTAGTCTCGATCAAGCGCTTGAAGCCTGTGAGAATGATGTCATTTCACGTCATCATCTGCCACAGCAAGAAGTAAGAGATCTTATTGATTGGTTTGAGCGCGATCTAGGTTCAGGCGAACTTGCGCGTAGATTAGCAAATGCATGTGAAAAATTAGAGATTAAAAAAGGAGCGATTATTGCGCAGCAGGGTGCGGCGGCTGATTCGATGCATTTCATCTTAAATGGACGTCTCGGAATAGCCGTCCAGCGCGAAGATGGTGGACTGACGAGAGTTCGGAGTCTTGGACGCTATACGACAGTTGGTGAAATGGGTTTTTTAACGCGAGAGCGTCGCAGCGCAACAATTATTGCTGAGGAAGATAGTATTATCTACAAGCTTACTCTTACTTGTTTTGAAAGAATAAAAATGGATGATCCTGATTTATGTGAAGCATTGCTCTCTTATGTCATCACACTTTTATCGCAACGTCTCCGTTTTGCGAGTAATACGATTGCGATGCTTCAACGCTGAGGCTAGATAAAATACAGCTTTATTAAAAAGAAAATCACCGATTAGATGCTTTTTTAAAGGATCAAAATTAGCAGCTATCCAAAAAATATATCCTTCTTTAGATGCGCAAAGAATTTCTTTTCTGAACTGATGATTTTACCATGTCAAAGGGAGTATTTTGTCGACTTATATTCAAATATTTTACTTCTTGTTGTCATTTACAAGGGGCTAGAGTAGCGGTTCCTACACTGGAGAATGAAGATTATGAACCTTAAGTCATTTGCAACGGCAATTCTATTGATTGCGTCTTTTATTGAGCCGGCTTCAGCTTGGGTGCGTCGCCCCATAGCGCGTGGCCCTACTGTTGTCGCCCCAGGCGTCAGGCGTCCTGTTGTTGTAGCCCCCAGAGCGCCAGTCGTTGTTGCGCCGGCAGCTCCAGTAGTTGTTGTTCCAAGATAAGCTTTAAAACCGTAAAGCCATATATAAACTACGAGCATGAGCGTTTAATAGCGCTCATGCTTTCATGATATTAAATATTTAAGAGCCTCTTGCAAAACTCTCGGCGTTTTAACCCAGAGATGACCTTGTGAGACTGAATATTTTATCACAGATAGTTTTATAGCTGATTTTATAGCTTGTCGCCAAAAATTGAGCTTTGATGGACTTGATTTGGACGCAGA